>Ga0206998_1079_pt1 | contig 26455 bp, 35 predicted proteins | sample Alteio_BWMinCont_FD_153309 | JGI IMG/M metagenome (GOLD analysis project Ga0206998, IMG submission 153309) | Enriched cells from forest soil in Barre Woods Harvard Forest LTER site, Petersham, Massachusetts, United States -... | ecosystem: Environmental > Terrestrial > Soil > Temperate forest >... | reverse complement strand
GTTCCTGTGATGTCTTTGCTGTCGGGTTTTTGGAAATCGAAGAAGACCGGCAAGTAACCCCGTCTGCGAAGTTCATCTTGAAGGGCATTCAGCACGGGTTTTCGCTCGGGCGTAAAACGACCGAGAATCAATGCCACCTTGGAAGTGAACGTGTCGATCATCTGTCTGACGCCTCCACCCGCAATCAAGAGGTGGAGAACGATTGCCATTTCTATGCTGTCAGTTTTGATCTCGTTTCCCCCACCGATATCCAGCCGCAGGTCAGTCTGCACTGCTCCGGAGAGATTGACGTTCCATACAGACACGCCAAACACCCGGCATCTTGCAAGATTTGCGTTGCTCAGCTCAGCATCGTTCAACTTTGCATGTGTTAGATCAGACTCGCTCAGATCTACACCTGTGAGGATTGCCTGCGATAGATCGGCATGACGTAATGAGGCTCCTCGAAGTGATGCGTCTCGTAGGTTTGCGCCCCGGAACCTCACGTTGTCGAGATTCGAACCCGTGAGGTCCGCGCCGCTGAGGTCTCCACGTTCGAACTCCGCTGCTTCGAGGTCCGCATTACTAAAATTAGCGTTTGCAAGGTGTTTTCCATTCTGAGAGACACCCTTCAGGTTCGGTCGGATGTTCGGGTTTTCTGATCGCCAACAGTTCCATACGTCTACGCCTTGACGCAAGAGTGGGGCGTGACTCTTGGTGACGCTCGAAACCACGCTATGAATAGTCTTCACTTCCCGATCCCAACTGGCATTGCTAATCGGATAGCCCTTATATTGCGATAAGCCTCGAATTGAGATGGGAAGATCAGCGGCGACCGGGAATGTGGCTCCATCTACCAAGATTGGGACGATGGGAACACTATGTGCGAGAGCCAGTTCTATTTCCAAGCGGACAATATCGTCCTTATCATCAATCCGGCGTCGCCCGGACTGAGTGTCTAGCCAACGATCGCCTATCAAAACCAATAGGACTGCTGATTGTGGAACGACCCGTTGCACCCATGCTCGAAGAAGCTCGGCGTCGCCATCTGCCGCGATATCAAACAGCACACCTTCAGAGCCGTATTCGGCTTTCAAAGCCTCATGGAGTCGTCCGGCGAACCCCGCCGTGTCCCTCCGGCGATAACAAAGGAAAACCTCGTACGCCATAAAGATGTAATTCTTGCGCTCCGTTAACGACGTTGCTTCTCACAGTGATTTTACTGAGAGTAGAGTGATGTCGGTCGAAAACCACTGAGAGTATGTACGTTTGGGGAGCCACGTTTCCGGGGAATCCATTCATATCTCAACGCGGTCGAGGAGATAGAACCCAATCGTTGAGACTCTTTGTGCAATTCCATGTGCACGGCCCGAGTCATAATGCGCCCCGATTTTAAACAGAGGGCTAGCTTTTCAAATTCGTCTTATCTTCGCCGATGCTGTCTCCATGTTCGATGCTGAGTGAGAGATCGCAATGAACATCTTGAGCGCGGTCTACTTCCTCATCAAGACTTCGATCACGCTCCCCGAAATCGCCGTGGCCAAGTCGGAGATGAGGAGCTTACGCTCTACTTGCCTGGTAACTGTCATAACGCGATAAGCCGCACGGGTGCGGCTTATCTCGGCGTCTCGCTGGCAAGTTTGTTGCAGAGCCACTCGGCGAGACCTCGCCGAGTCCAATACCTCCTTGGGCTGGGCGGTGGCTGAACCTGCATCGGTTCGTTGGAGCCCTCGGCCAAATACACGCAGAGCCCCTTGCAACTCGAATCGCAGGTTTCTGCGCCGGAATAGTCGATGCCGATGTAGCGTTCGAATTGGGGCACTCGGTCCTTTGTGACGCTTCTCGTTTAAAAGCGTCTTTCTCTGACCCACCGGGCTGTTGCACTCCTAATCATCTCGACCTCCGGCTTCTCGACTGGGAACACAGCCCTGCGGTACCGCTGGTTTGAGGGAGAGAACGATGGATGTAGGAGAGCGACAATATTCGCCCTTACTTCTGTGCCGGGAATTTCGACTCCGTACGCAACTGCGCCGAAACTGCTCGAATCGACTACGCTCCAGTTCAGCGCGTCAGCCAAGGTCTAAGAGCTGGCATGATTCGATGAGCGCACCGACGACCGGGAGCCCGAGTAACAGGATGACGTCCGGCTTCAGGTTCGTATCTGCTCCAGAAGGAGTTCACTACACTCCCGTTCATACCGCGAATCCGGGCGTGAGAGGAACTCGCCGACCGGTTTGCTGCCGGGCTGAAGACCGACGAACCAGTTGGTCATAGAACAGGACTCGATTGGCACGTCGGCATCGGCCAGCAAGCGACACAAGTTGCGCCATGTCGCTTTGTTGTCCTCTCGACCAGCAGCATCGATTTCGTTGCGGTAATCCTCGCAACCGAAGTTGTGCCCAACAGCCATGACATCCGGCCACGTCGCATCGGCGGTCGGGTTGTAAAGACCGAAGCCCTCGGGGAAGAATGCAGGGCCGGGCAGACCGCCCCATGAGGGGAGGATACGGAAGTACTTCAGGGCCGCGTATTCTACGCGCTCGTCAGGAACCTCGGCAGCATTCCTCCACGTGTAAAACGGGCATCTCATTTTCGCCGATGCGCTCCGCATACGCTCGCAGCCTCGTCCAGTTCGATACCGCAAGACATGTGTATTCGCTAGTTGCTGGAAAACAACTACCTACTTGCTATCGAGCAACGACTCAGATTCTCAGTCAGGCGACTATGAAATTGTCAACCGGGAGTGACCTAATACGAGTCCCGGTGAGGAGGAAACCATGCTTCACCTGCTTCATACTTCAAACGTCATTCCTCAACACAACTCCGAACTTCACCTCGTCCGGGATGCCAATGAATGCAGATGCACATGGCCTCGTCACCGCTCACTGGATTGATACACCGCAACTCGATGAAGGCACCGAACAGGAGGAAGCAAATTGGACGAATATCGTAGTGTCTCAGAACTAGTAGACCCGCGCCCCCTTAACGAAGGCAGGTCGGCTTATCAGGGGATGGCGCTTCTCCCGGTTTCTTATGAATGCGATTGGATGATGGCGAACACGGGTTTGCTGCGCTTAGTTGGTGAAGAGATGTTTGTGATCAGCTGTGAGGCCGGATTTTCCTGCTAGCCAAGTCTTCGCATTCAGGAGTTCCTGCCTTGGAACCTGGTGGCTAAGCTGCCTTCACATCTTACCTAAACCTCAAGTGCCCACCCATCCACATACACGGACACTTAAATCCTCACCGAACCTCACTTACACTGAGTCTCTTGGTCAAGATGACCGGCGGCGCTGGTGCAGCGGATGCGTCTTTCTTTAATCCGTGGCGTGCAAGGTGTCATAGGCCTCTTTCAGCGCTGGATCGTTGAGCCCAATCGATTTCAGCTTTGCTTCGATGCGCTCTTGAACAGCTTTGGAATCGGGGAAATCCTGGTCAGTCCAAAACCGGTCTCTGCGCTGGAAATAACCGGCCTCCTGTAGGAACCAAATTCCGTACCTGTAAGCGTCGCCCTGCGTGTCATCCAAATCGCTCACCTTGAAAGAGCCGTCCGGCTGGTACGATTTGGTGAGGCACCAATCTAGCATCCGGGAAATCTCCCCACGAATCTGTTGCCGGGAAGCTTCGTCGAGGGTCGGCCATGCGGATCGGAAGATCTTTACCGCGTCCCAGTTCAGATGGTTCTCGTAGTGACCGTCAAAACGGATACCGGCAGGAAAGTTGACGTTGTCGAGTTGCAGAAGGCGCCGGGCAATCATGTCCTGATGCTGCACCTGACCGTTAAGGTCAGAAATGACATGGAACGTCATCGCCATGTCATCCATTTTCCAGACTCTTCCTTGCCGGTCCACCAACCATTGTCCCCAGCACCCGGTTTCAGGATTCTGCCAGCGTTCGACAAATGCACGCAGAGTATCTTTGAGTTGAGGATGAAATGCGTAGCACCCTGTTTGTGGAGTCTCAAACAGTAACCGGGCCATCGCGGAGAATGTTTCGTCTAATTCTTCGCGGTTGAATACTCCCGTTTTGGTGAAGTCGTTCCTCAAGTCTGAATCGAGCTGAGCGTCAAGCTTTTCCGGAGAATTCATCCGATCCAGAAAGGAAAGCGGGTATCTCGGAGGCGGGCGGCACTCATTGGCATGATCGACGGAATAATAGAGCTTGAGGTACCACACATCAATCCCGAGTCCCCAGCTTCCATCAGAGGCCTGCTGTTCACCAGCCATTTTCTGTTCCGCCGGTTGCGTAAGGCTCTGACGAAGATCGGAAATTCTGGCTCCGGTGGTTGCAATATCTGGCGTGAAGTTCAACCGCCAGCGGATTTCGCGATAGATGTGCATGGAGTAGTGCATATCGTCGCCCGCAGCTTGTTGCCGATTGATCTCTTTCACAATCGGCCGCAAAGTGGGGTCCAGCAGCTTCAGGCGTCTCTCTCTCGCGAAGGGGATCTCCGAGAAATCGTAGTAAAACTGGGCGGAATCCCGAAGCCGATCCCATCGGGACTCACCGGCGATTGGTGACGGGGCAGTGAATATGTGAGCGTGATAGATGGAGGCCGCGATCACCGCCCGTTCCAGTTGTGCGCGAATGGCGTATACGCCGAACGCCAGAGCCACAACGACCATCAGCGAAATCAGCCACCGCCTATACTTGCTCACGCTGAAAATGATACGTTGTCGTTTCCAGCAATCACTTTCAGTACCAGCATCAGCTCATCGTCAAGACGGCACGAAGACGACGCTTACGAAGCACCATACGAACCGAGCGGACCATCTGGATCTATCCGGTCATCAACTGGTATAGCGGGTCTTGACCTCCGACCTGCCTGCTTTCGGCGCAAAATACTGGTTGTCCGGCAATCCTTCGGATTACACGGACGACTGCATGAAGTGCTCGGTTATTTCGCTGGTGAAAAATGTGAAGATGCCGATCCTGCTAATGACCACGGCGGAGCGAAGTTCGGGATGTACTTTGGTCGTGCTGTCGCTGAACCTGAAACGCAGGCCGTCCGGCATCTGATCGCAGGAGACTGGATGTATTGCTTGCGGGTCTTCCATCTTTTGCCCTACTCTTCTTCCAGTTCTTCTGGCCCCGGCCCGCCTATCAATCCGCTAATCTGCGGCAACAATTCGTACAGTAATGACGTGGGATACAGGGCGGTCTTGCCATCATCAAACACGATCATGACACCATCAAGCGAACGGTCAGCGGATAGGATTTTCCGTTGCGCGGCTCGTTCCATTGCGAGAAATATCAAACACGCCATAGGGCTTTGTCTGTCGTCACGGCGACGTTAGCCCTTCTTCGTTTTACTCCACCGCGCTCCAGCAGCTTTCTTTGCTATGGCCTTGCGTTGCCTTTGAATACCGGACAAATTGATGTGCGGTATCACGGAAACTTATAGTCTTTATTCCTTTTCAGGATCACATCAGACTCTGAATATGAAGCCGACACAAAGCAGCGGAAAGCCGCCTTGTTTTGGCCGCGAAATCTACCATGAAAATCACAGCTTGATTCGTCCTAATGAGGATGGAAAGACCGGAGAGGGTAAGTGTGGAGTTTGCAACCAACCCGTGGAGTTCTACCTCAGTGCGGATGGCGTGTGGGTTCCGCGTTTCCACTCTTACAGGTGAACTCACTGCCCGCCTCGCGTGTTCAGAGCACGAGCCATTCTACCGGCAATACGCCCTGCATGGTCTCTACATCTGAATTCTCGGTGCGGACGACGTGGTCGTTGTGCGTGTGGCTATTGATCGCGAAGACGTCCGGTGCGACTTTGTAGACCTCGAACCAGTACCAATTGCCGCAGCAAGAATGTGAATCCGATATGTCTGAAGACAGGCATGCTGGAACGATAGCAAAGGTGGTTGATCCATTAGCTTGAGGCGGGTTCTCGCATTCCTGTCTGGCTCTTGCATCCGATGAACCACAGGAGTAATAAGGCGCACCGCCCGCCCATCGCTCAATACTTCACAAGAAAACGTCGGGCTAACGTCGGGCTTAGGCAGCGGCTTCGTTCTTTCGCTCATGCTCCCAGATCTTGTATGCGTCGCTGGCCTCTCCGAGCTGGTACACGGTGTTGAGGGTCTCCACCAGCCCCGAGTTGAAATCGACGCGCAGGACGGGCGAAGTATAGATGTATTTCGCCTTCGGAAGACTCGTATGACCGAAGACGTTGCCCATCAAGTGCTTTCCGGGCTGCAACTCTTCGTAGCTCGGCGAGGTTACGCTTTGGACAACCTCCCAATTCTCAATTGTCACTAGTGGTTTCTGCATACTCTCTTTGCTCCCGTGCGCTTCACGCCCTTTGTCATTGGATGCTGTCAATCATCAACCGCAGTAAATTCTGCCGAACCGAATTCAAGTCGCAACCACAATGCCAAAGCCATGGAGGGAAACAAGTGGGTTATCTAAACGGCTGCATCGGGCGGCAGGCCATTTTTACCGCCTCCGAGTAAATCCTGCTATGGTGCCATGTCTCCTTGAACACTCGCTGGCGCGTCGCGAAGGTGTGATTGCAGATGCTCTCCGGAAGTCCTGGCCGCCCACGAAAGGTCCCGTCGTTAAATGCGCGTCCAATAATCGCTCAATTTTGGCTGGTACCTTCCTGACGAGACTTTCACGCCCATCGCTCAGTCCCGGTGGCAGTCAAAGCAGTCTTCGTAACGCACTAAGAAGGTGTTCAGCCTCCCCACCACAACGAAAACGGCTCTCGGTGTCACCATTTTCTCTGTCTCAATAAACACCAGTCGCAAGTACATTTTCGGTGCATGTCGTGCGCATTTGAGCTTAAAGCTATAAGAAAACTGATCATGCCACAGCGAAACAAACCTTCGGACGCGAAGGAATTCGCACGTCGTATCAATCTGAACGGAACGATAGATCCGATCTGCCTCAACTGTTTTCGTACAGTAGCCACATCCCAAGACGAGTCCGATCTGTTGTCCCTCGAAGCGCGGCACGCCTGCGTTCTCCCGCACGGCCTTCATCGTCCGAAACCCAAGGCCGATTAGGTGCGGAATGATCCCTCGTCATCTCTGTCTGGTCACCCTTTGTGCCGCTGAGAGCGGAGAGCCAACGACATCTGTGCCAACAGAGTCCTTTGTTCCATGGTCAGCGACGCTCGTGAGATTGACTATCCCCTCGCAGACTTTGTTCGCGTTTTCAGTCGGCGCGTCTTGGTTTCTGCGTCGAGAGCGATTGCCTCGAACTGCAATAAAGACAAAGCGATCTTTGCATCAATCAGCAGTATTTCTGTCAACGCTGTCCTGCCTGAATCGCGTAATTGATCTGGAGAATTTATATATACGAGCCCATGCAGGATTTTGTGATATTGCTTGAGGCTGACTTCAGGCCACGGTGGACACGCAACCCTCTTGAAACTTCAGCCGAATGCGATCAACGATTTCCTGTGCAATTTTTAGATATTGCTCGCGTTGATCCGGCTCGCGTTGGGCGAGATAGATCAGATTCGACAAAACGTCAAACTCAGCCTTCAGCTTGTAACTGAGCCATTGCTGGCTGGGGCTCATCCCATCCGGCGGTGGTGGACCATGATACCCGTTAAATGATCTAGCCATTTCAACCCCCTTTAGAACTTCCTTGACCTAATCGAACTCTGAACGTTAGGCAGACAGTCACCCCAATGGGGCAGGGCTTAGCGGCTACTGTATTTCGAACGAGTCCTCCACACAAAAAAACAACCGGTTTTCCTTCCCCGTGCGCCCCCTCAACGATATGACTTCGAACTCGCGCTGAAAGCGGAGGATGAAAAGAGTCCATCGCGGACTCAAGTGTCTCGTGCAATTCACGGAGGCTCCGATTTACTGATTTAATCTCCAGATGGTAGTGTGTGTGCCCGTCGTCTCCGGCAAGAGGTGTGATTGTAGCTTCGTGAAAGTCCATAGCAACCCCCGCGCCATAATTGCGCCATACAGCGGAGATGCCACCCTGGCGAGCTTGGTTGATTCAATGTGCGATTTCGGTGAACAAAATCTGTGCATTGCATTTCGTCTTTTCTTCACTGTATTCGCAACTGCTGCGGGGCAAACGACATGGGGCCTGATGAAGCGAGCCATAGAGCGCGATGAGAAGAAGCGAAGGTTATGGGATCGCTTTGGGTCCACACGGGTGATCGCTGCGCGGCCATCATCGCAGGCGTGCGCCTCGCACGCGACGACCTCAGTCTGGGGAAACGCAATGAGCGCGTGGAGAATGTTGCATTTGAAAGCGTGCAGCTTGCACGCCATGTCTTTAAGACGGGCGATTGGGATTTGAGCCATCGACATTCGCGCAATCGTGAGGTTTGTCGAAAGTTTGAACGTTGGTAAGGGTATCGACTACACAGGATTTACTTCTAAGTAAGAGTGTTTAATGCAGTTAAAGTTGTATGTATAGCGGCTAACAAACTATTTTCCTCAAACTAATATCTAGATGCTAATTGTGCTCGACGAAGATAGACCTGGAAGAACAAGCTTGTAATCTGACACGCAGACAAGCCGTATTAGCGTTAGAACTCGGAGTGCAGATCGGGAAGGATCACCAGAAATTCCTACACTTCGATGCCAAGTGTCAGGAAATCAACCAGCAAGTCACTGAATCACTCTCGCAACTTACGATCACAGAGACGAGCACGGTTGCTGAGGCTGCGAAATCGCAGATGCGTCCTGTGTCAGCCTGGGGGCACGGTCAGACCGTTCACTGCATCTCATGAGTGGATGAGCGACAATTCCCCCACAAGCGGTTTTGGCGGAGCACCAGACCCAATCGCTCAGTTTTGCGAGGAACTCTATGCACCTCTTGAGGTGATAGCGAATCTGCTTTTTTACTGCTACTCACGAAAGCGTGGATTCAGCAAAAGCTGGGGAGTTGCTCCGCATCGCAAACGAAGGATTGGGGAACGTTCGTACCGTTGTGTTAGCCCATGGTCGAATCAATCACCGTCCGGCTGGGAGAGCAGCGCAAATGGATTTCCTCGCCATCCGCTCAACACTCGTTGGCGCTCCTGCCGTAGAAACCGATAGAAGGAAGGTGGATGTTTTACCTTCGAGCAGGAAGGACACGTAGCAGGAAGGGCAATCCAAATGTCACAGGTCCCGGAACAACATCACAACCCCAACGAAAACGTTGAACACCATGGCAACATCAGCGATAAGTCCAAGGCGACCTTGAATGCCGACCTTGAGCCATCGGCAGCCAAAGACAGAGCTGCAGACGAGCGGCTTGAGATTCTGATTCAGAGTGAGTTGTCCAAGCCGGTTTAAAGGATGCGGCCTTGAAAGAAGCTACGAGCAGGCAGAGCAGTACCCTGTTCGCCTGCCTCAAACGTGGCATATACCCGTTCTGGTGACCTTTGCTAGCGTCTGCGTATGAACTTACAAGACATTTCGAATCAAATTGATGCTGAGATTGCCCAATTAAAACAGGTTAAGGCGCTCTTGGTTGGCATAGGCATGAGTGGTGCCAGTGGGAAGAAATCCATCGCTAAGCGCACTATTACCCCTGAGGGAAGAGCGCGGATCGTAGCGGGCCAACGAAAGAGATGGGCCGCTGCTCACAAGGCCGCTCGCCTAGCGAACCGCAAGAAGCTCCCAGGCAAAACGAAACCACCTACTCTGACCACGAAAGCGTGATAAGAAATCAATCCCTCCCCGCCCGTAGTTCTCCAAGCAAGGAAACCCTGTCTCACAAACTCAAATTTCTGAGCGCGTTTCAGAGCTGAGCGGATAGAGAAGAGGATTCAGGTGCTTCGGAACATGAAGCTGGATGGCTACAACATGGTGATTTCTGAACTGGACCTGATAGCGCGGCAGGTGGGGAAGGCGCAGGAATATTTTGGCTTGATAGCCATCACCAAGCGTCGGTAGTATCCGCAGTTGCGCCGATTCGGTTCGGTGCGACTGTCCCGGTTGGTCGAACAGGATCTAAAGGGGGGAGAAACACTCAATGGCAGAGATTTTTGTAGAACAACGGGGACCGGAGCTTTACGTCGCACGGCGCGACATGGACACTGTAACTACTGGAACAACCCAACACCATACAGCGGAGCGGGCTCACCAGATGTATCCGCAGGACACGGTATTCGTCGAATGGGTGCGAACAGGTGGCGAGTGGTTCATCGTTCTAGGCGGGTAGCACATCGTCCTATCGGCTAATCCGACAAGCCGGTGCGCTTCACCCAGGAGGGTCGAGGTAGCCATGTTCGACCCCAACGCTCACATGCCGCGTCCGAATCGCACGCTGATCTACATTGGATGCGTGCATGATCCCGGGTATCAGGCTGGCACTAGAGAAGCAGGTCGACGTCCGCGTGATTCCGACCAGTCAGGCAATCAAGGAGTGCCTGGACATGGCGCATGAGATATCAATCGTCTGGTCAATCTCCCGTCCCGCAACTGCACCTTCCCTGTCCGCTCCCCAATATCTGCACAAACGCGCACTGCGCCTGCAAATTTGACGATTCGGTTGTACCCAGTGTTGAATCCGAAGATTCGGTTTCGGTAATCGGATATGCCGATCCCACCGGATTCCCAACGTGGGTCACCCAGGCACGCAGGTTCGCTGTGGGAGAAAAACTCGAAGTAGGATCGCAGGCTCCGTTGACGGCTGTCGAAACGATCTTGATAACTCCATTCTTCGAAACGACGCCGGTAAGCGGATTCGACGTCAGATCCCTTCGAACCGATAAAGTGCGTAGACCGTTATGTGTTTCAACGCATCCGCAGCATTCGCTCATCTGCTGATCCTGATCAAACACATAAACCATGGCACAGAGATTTCCATAGGTCAGGCCGGGATTGTCGATCCGCAACGTTCCATCCGGTGCCCCAACCACATTGTTGGAATAGTAATTGACCTTGAAAACATCCGGCGGCAGCCCGGCAAGTTCCACCGTTACGTTTGCTACATCGCTCAGTCCCGGGGCGGTATACACAACTCGAAAGAAGTCAGAGGTTGCTCCTGACGTTCCGCCCGTCCAAGTGTAGGACGTGACTATGTTAGGCAATGCTGGACTTCCGGCTGGGCAGCCCGGCACGATGCCGGTGGACGTTGCGAAGGAGAGCACACCATAAAGAGGCGGGATCGTGATCGTGTGACTGGGTAGCCCAAGGCTGGTCGTGCAACTACTGGCCTTGTTGGTGTACCAGGTTGTGACAGCGATAGTTTTCACGCCGGGGGACACCGTGATTGTCTTGGTTTGAGCCCGCGCCGTGTTCACCGACAGACTTAGACTTGCTGCAACAACCACACAAAACGCTCCCTTTGACCAAAGTTTTAGGGCTAACGGCCCTTCGAAGCCATTCCGTTGCTGATTCTCTACTGACTTCATGGATTCACCTCGGTATGAATTGCAGATCTGTGGGGGCGCAAACCGCCGTCTATTCTGGGTGAATAAGAGTACTGCTGGGCAATACGGGCCTGGTCAAACTGCTTGCAAAAGGCTCCCATCGAGAATGTCGGGATGCGCAGGTAATCCGTGTCTGGCGAGCGATCCTAATTAGCGATTCTGAAAACCACAATTCCCCAGATTGCTTAACCCAAACAGCCACGCCCATCCAAGTCCACCATTGAAAATACCTGAACTGATCGCAGCTATCGACGCCGAGATATCTCGTCTGCAACAGGCACGCAACCTGTTCGCTGGCAGCGCAGCGAAACGCGGAAGTAAGCACGTTATAAGTGCCGAGGGGAGAGCGCGGATCAGTGCCGCCATGAAAGAGAGATGGGCAGCGGCGAAGAGACCACGAAGCGTTAGACGATGTGTGGCCGCTACCAACGCCGATCCAATAAACAGAAGATCGCCGAAGCGTTCGCCCCCGGCAACGTTGACGGTCTCGCACTCGAACTGACTCCTGATTACAACGTCGCACCGCAGACGATGCAGCCGGTCATCGTGTGGGACAAGGACTTCGGGACTCGCACGCTGCACATGATGTTCTGGCGGTTCCTGCCCCTGTTCGTTACCGATCCCAAAGAGTTCAAACTATCCACCATCAACGCCAAAGCTGAGACCTTGATGTCGAACAAGATGTGGCAGGACTCTTTTCTAAAGAGACGTTGCCTCGTCCCGGTGGATACCTTCATCGAATGGCGCAAGGATGGCAAACGGCGACTGCCCTACGTCTTCGCAATGAACGATGACTCACCGTTCGCTCTCGGCGGCGTGTGGCGTCGCTGGCGGTCACCGGATCGCAAGCATGACATGGATACGTTCGCAATCATCACCGGCGGTTACTTGAATTCAGAGATAACTGCGCTACACTAACTTCTCACAGAGCAGCAGCGAGGCACGACACTCTTTGTTTGCTGTCTCCAGAAGACATCGACGACTTCTTTAACGCGAATTTTCAAGGCGACGTAACCGGAGCCAAAACGGCACATTTATTCCGAAAGCTCTTAGCAGTTGTCATGTCGGGCGCAGCCTGAGCAGTCGAGAGCCACGAGCGCAGGTTATCCGGAGACCCTGTCCACATTCGTAATGGTGATTGTCGCGCACGTTGTCCGCATTTTTACCACAAGTGCGGACGAGGATTTGTCCGCTCCTCAGTTGCCTGTGGTCCACTATGCCACCGATGTGGCCGCGATAAAGCTCCATTTCTGACCGCCCGGACCCGGTCAGCGCCGACTCTATTTGCATTGAACAGGCTGGCCCTTGCGCAACTCCTCCCCGTAAGCATCGGCCTTCTTTTCGTTCTTTTCCTTGCAAAGCGCGTGTCCCAGCTCGTGGGTAACGGCCAGGTTGAGAAGGTCGTCCATGCCAAGCGACCACTGCCGCACCAGCTCCACCCGCCTCGTCGTGACCGGACTTACCAGCGCCTCCTCAAAGATAGTCTCCCGCCGGTCCAGAACCGTAAACGCCGGGCTGTCGGGGTCCATCCTGTGTTGGCGCTGGAGCGCCTTCCAGTCATCGGACTTGACGAGAACCCAGGTCCAGTCGCCGAGACGGTCGGCCCCGTATTTGTCCAGCAGCGGCCTCAGCACGCTCATCTGTTCATGACATTGCTGGGCTGAATATCCCGTATTGCAGACGAAATGTTGCGGAACCTGCGGTGCGGCCTCTGCTTTAGCGGGGCTGGTCAGGGAGACGGTCTGCGATGCCGCCAACTGTACGGCACAGGTCAGAATTAAAGTTGAAAGGCTGAGTCTGAAGCTGAACTGCACGGCGGCACCTCCATTGGTGCCCCGCAGTCTTGGCTTTATTTCCTGTTACATCGATGACCTGCCGATACCCGCTGCGTCCTATCGAGGTCACGCGGTAAATCACTGACTACATGCGTCTTTCTTCTCGAAATACTTTTGCGCTGCCCGAGGCTTTCCGGGTTTACACTCGACTGCAGCGCAAGGGGATCGCTCATGAGCGAGCCGGGTCCAGCCACGCGAGTCGTTCGCTTCGGCGTCTTCGAAGTGGATCTCCAGACCGCCGAACTGCGCAAGCAGGGCGTCCGCATTCGCCTTCCCAGCCAGTCCTTTCAGGTTCTCGAAGCCCTGCTCCTCCGCCCCGGAGAACTCGTTACCCGCGAGGAGCTGAAGCAGAAGCTCTGGCCCTCCGACACCTTCGGAGACTTCGAGCACGGCCTCAACGCCGCCGTGAACCGGGTGCGCGATGCGTTGGGAGATTCGTCCGATAATCCCCGCTTCGTCGAGACGCTACCCCGGCGGGGATACAGGTTCATTGCTCCGGTCGAGTCATCGCAGACTGAACAATCTCCTTCAGAAGCACAGCCATCGACCCAGGCTCCCGGGGCCAGTGCAGCAGACGCCAGCCGCCGCTGGGCGATCAGGCCCTCCCTGTTAGCGCTTGCCGCCCTGCTCCTGGTTCTCCTCGGCGCACTCAATCTCGCGCATCGCAAAAGCAAAGCGGGGCACGCTGCGGAACCGGAAAATCAGGACGTTCGTGTCTCGCCTTTAACAGCGCTGCCCGGATACGTAGGGTGCCCGGCACTTTCTCCTGACGGAAAACAGGTTGTCTTCGCGTGGGATGGGGGACGAAACGCCGCCAAAAACATGTTTAACCTTTACATCAAAGTCATCGGAGCGGAAAGGATCCAGCAGCTTACGCACCAGCCGAGTGAAACGGTCATACCCGCCTGGTCTCCGGACGGCAGCACCATTGCTTTTATCCGTTGGAATGCACCGGAGAGGAGCATCTTTACGATGTCGGTGCTCGGTGGTCCAGAGCGAAAACTCGACGTCTTCGACGTCTTCACTAACCCTGGTTCGCTCAGCTGGTCGGCGGATGGGCGGCAGCTCGTGTACCAAGCGAAAAATGATCTGCGGCTCCTGACGGTCGAGACTGGTGAGATACGCACCATCGAAAGACCCCAGGAATGCAAATGGGTATACACACCCGTCTTCTCACCGGATGGGAAATCGATTGCGCTCTTATGCCGAACGACCAGCGGAGCTGTCGATCTCTATCGCATCTCCTCGAAGGGTGAATGGGCTAAGAACCTGCATACGTTTCTTGATCAACCATTCGGCATCGCGTGGTCGGGCGATGGCCAGCGTATTATCCTCACTGATAATGGCGGCCTTCTCGAGATCGGCGCGAACGGAGGTCAGCCGCGCCGATTGCCTTTTGCCCAAACCGCTGTATCTCAAGACGATCAAATCGCTTCCCGCGGTAACCGGCTCGTCTATGTCCAAGTGCAGGATAATGTGAATATCTGGCGGGTTGACCTGAAATCTGGAACGACCCGAAGCCTGCTCGCTCCTACTTCCCGCCAGCAGAGAGCGCCTGCTATCTCGCCGGATGGCAAGCGCATCGCTTTTGAGTCCGATCGCTCCGGAACGCAGGAAGTCTGGGTGGCAAACCTTGATGGCGGCGATGCCGTGCAGTTGAGCGATTTCCATGTTCAGACGGGCACTCCGCGCTGGTCGCCGGACGGCCGAAAAATCGTCTTCGATTCTCGTGCCTCGGGCGAAGCCGCTCTCTATCTCGTCGATCCATCAACAGCGCTTCCCAGGCGCATCTTCACGAATGGCATTTCCGCCTGCGTGCCAGCCTGGTCGGCGGACGGGAAATGGATCTACTTTACAACGGTGTCGTCGCCGCAGTTCGAACACGATGCTATCTACAAGGTGGCTCCGGAAGGTGGAACTCCAGAATTAGTGACCAGCACCCACGGTTATAACGCGCAGGAGTCCAGGGATGGACGAGTGCTTTATTTCTTTGCCGGGGAGACGAATGCACCCATTCGGGTTTTGGACAGGGCCACAGGGCAAGGACAACCTCTTAAGGGAATGCCCAATGTCGGCTATATGACAGATTGGGTGGTGGGATCCAAGGGAATTTTCTACATAGATCGCAGTTCCACTCCCGCCGCCGCCGCATTTTATGAATTTTCTTCAGCGCGTGTTACACGACGGTTCCCAATCGAGAAGCACCTCGAATTATGGGGAGGGCTGGCCCTTTCACCCGACGAAAGTTGGATAGCATATTCAGAGTTGGACACACGGGGCAGCGACCTGATGCTGGCGGACGGCGTCCAATGACTGCTTCTTCACCGACACCCTCCTCTCAACCCGAGCCGTCGGCTCAATCCACGCGAGTCGTCCGCTTCGGCGTCTTTGAGGTCGAAGCTGCGCACCGCGCCGATGTCGATCTGCTTGTCAAAAAGGATCACCGGGAATACCCTTCCGAGGGTTCGAATTCGATACTGCGACTAGGGCAGCGCGTGAATTGTGGTGTTGAACAGATATGGGTCCTGAAATTCAGTCTGGTCACCGGCTTTTTTGCCTGGAACGGGCTGCAAGCGAGCCGAGAGTGGCTTGTTCCATTTCGTTGCAAGCGAGGCCACATCGCCGAAGATGCGTTCCATCTGTTCGAGAGAGATGTCACCGGGAAGCGGAATCGTATCGAGACCCGTGCCGCAAACAGCCGAATAAGCAAGCAAAGAGTCGATGTTGTAGGTGGACTCAGCCCAGCGCTGTGCCAGAAGTTTGTCCTCCATCACCGGGACCATCAGTCCTGAATAGCCGATTTGCGTGACCGGCACGGCCTTGACCGCCGCCGTAATCACGCGAGCCGCAGTAAGTGTGCCACTCGAACCGAACCTTGCGCCCGTGAAGGCTTCAATAGCGGCACCAATCGAGACATCCCCCAGAGGCGCTGGGGTAGGGTCTACTCCAAGAAAAGCCCAGCCTGTTTCCGCAGCGACGCTTTTGCCTATCGCGTCAGCCACAGATGCATACTTGCTCAGTGCTGCGGTCAGGTCTGCGAGGGCGGCGTCATAATTTCCCGTGTCTTTCGTGAATACATCACGAACAACATTCGCACCTTCGAATCCGATGGCAAACTGTCTACCAGCACCCGTGTGATAGGAACCAGGAAAGAAGGGGGAATACGGTTTCAGCATTGCGGTGGCTGTGAAGTTAAACGTTCCCTGGCTGTGCGGGCTGTGCTCGCTGACATACTTGACGAGTTCGGCTGTACGACGAATCGTCTTCCAATGAATCCCACTCTCGTCAGCAATAACGGCGCTTGCCTCAATATTAGGCAGCGTGGAGAGTGCCCGCTCCAGAAGATGCATCGTCGCCGGATCATCAGTCTCGTGCAACATCCCCGGTCCAACATTCGGAATGAAATTCTCCTTTACGGAAAGTTGATCAAGCTCCTTAAGAAAACTCAGCGCTTGGTCTTCAGACATTCCGGCGACGAGTTCGGCTATAGGCTGCGTGGTCACCCGCAAGCTCTCCACCTCGTAGCCGGAGGATTCGAATTCACCCTTCACCCTGCGTAAGACGATCAGCGTGTCAGCCAGTTGCTTCTGGTAAGAATCCCTGTCCAGCCGAACGAAGCCGGTGATGGCCCGGACCTTCGGATTCGAGGAGGTGGCTTGGTTTGAACTCGGCTGCGCAGACACCTGAATCGACACGACCAGAAGAATGGCCAGGACAAATCGTTTCACACGTTTTCTCCGGATAAGAAATGGGGGCAGGAAAAGCAGTATAGCTGACGATCAGCAATTCCTCTCGAATTGCGGAGAGCCTCATCTTACGCCGTGAATCTCGTGCGCCGGATCAACCTCACGTTGGACGGCTCTCCTTTGCACGCGACACCGGCTATCGGATCGCGCAAGTTGCGGGCTTGGCGGGAGAACTCCTTAGGGAGTCGTGCCTCACGCTCGCGGGTTATGGGAGAGTGAAGGCCACCAGCGCGTCATTCAGCGCCTCTTCTGTCATCTTAGGATGGCCGCCTGCAGCGATGACGAGGTATTGTCTGCCATTTACGCTGTAAGTCATGGGGGTAGCATTGCCGCTTGCTGGGAGTTGTGCCTTCCAGAGTTCTTTTCCAGTTTGGACATCAAAGGCCCGAAGATAAGGGTCAAACGTACCGGCGATGAAGACCAGACCGCTTGCCGTTATGATCGGACCTCCGAATCCGATCGATCCCGGAGGCACAGGCTCATGACCTCCACCAAAATATTGCATCGATCCGAGTGGGACCTGCCATTTGATCGTTCCCTGGTTCATATCCACGGCGGTCAATATCCCCCATGGTGGCGGAGTGCACGGAAGGTCCGACGCACCTTGCAGAAAGCGTCGGTACATTCCATACGGCGCTCCCGTCTGCCGCGCGTAGTCTCCATCTTCGCCGCTCTGTGCAGCCTCATCTAGCTTGTCGCGCGGGATGAGCTTTGCCACGGCTGCGATGTTGTTTGCAGGAACCACCAGCAGATTGCGCTCCGGATCAAACGCATAGCCGCTCCAGGTCATTCCTCCGATATTGCCAGGGATCACTAACGTGCCCTGCAGACTGGGCGGCGTAAAGATGCCTTCATTACGCAGCGATTGAATCCATGTTTGGCAGGTGGCGCGATCTACAGGGTTAACGCCGAAGACAGCGTCCGCAGAGAGTTGCTGCGGCACTAGTGCAGGAGGGGCTACGGGGAAAGGCTGTGTCGGCGACGTTGCTTCGTCCGGAATGTCGCTTTGGGGTACCGGTCGTTCCACGACGGGGAAGACTGGAACGCCGCTCTCGCGATTCAGCACAAATAGAAGACCGGTCTTATTCCCCTGGATCACAACCGGGATCTGCTTTCCTGCAGCTTGCAGCACCGCCAGCAAGGGCGGTGATGCAGAGTCATAGTCCCAGAGATCATGGTGCACCAGTTGAAATCCCCAGACAAATTCTCCGGTCTTTCCGCGCAGAGCAACAATCGAATCTGCCCACCTGTCATCACCGGGGCGCAGCCCACCGTAATAATCCGGGCTGGCGCTTCCCGTGGGAATGAAGACGAGATCGCGTTCGTTGTCCACGGCCATGACCGACCAGGCATTTCCAGCACCGGTCTTCCATGTTTTAGCCGGGCTGGAGCGACCAACGGAAGCCTGGTCTTTTTTCTCGATTGGATCCCAACTCCAGCGCAAAGCCCCCGTCCGCGCATCGAACGCCCTGACAACGCCGCTTGGCATATCCACGCGATTGTTATCGTTGATCGCGGAACCGACGACGACCAAATCGTCGATGACTGCGGGCGGCGATGTCATGTGATATTGGCCAGGCACATACCGTGGCACATCGCGGAGTGATACTTCCCCTTTATCACCGAAGTCAGCGCATGGGATACCTGTGGCAGCGTCGAGGGCGATCAACCTGGCGTCCAGAGACGCTTCGTAAATGCGCCTCCGGCACGCTTTTCCAGTCTGCGCACCGCGCTCCGTATCGAGCCAAGTCGCCACGCCTCGGTTCACCAGGGCATCGCCATAATCCCATGTCGGGTCGATTTTCGGATCGTAGGTCCACTGCAGTTTTCCCGTCTCAGGATTGACCGCCATCACTCGATTGAAGCCGGTGGTAAAAATCAGCAGGCCATCAATGAAGATTGGGGTACCTTCAAATCCGCTTCTCTGTTTGCCATGTTTTCCATCCGATACATCGCCGGTATGAAAGACCCAGGCGACTTTAAGTTGCGACACGTTCCGGGGGCTGATCTGCGTCAGTCGCGAGTAGCGCATCCCACCCGCGTCGCCTCCGTAGTAAGGCCAATTTGTTTCGGTCGGAGTCTGTGCCAAGAGCCACGTGCTGACGATGCAACTAGCAAACGCCAGCACAAAAAGAGAACAAGGGCTGGCGAAGCCATTTCGCATGCCGACGAGTTTAGCAGGTGTGAATTCAGTCCCAGCGAGTATGCGGTCGTCGTCGCCTACGCGGCAATGATGTTGTAGATGGTCTGCCGTGTCACCTTAAATTCCCTAGCCAGCGCGGATTTGTTCTCCCCGGCTGTCACCCGGTCACGTATCGCCTGAACCTGTGCAGCGGTCATGGTGGACTTGCGACCTTGGTACTTCCCGGCCTGCTTCGCCTTGGCGATGCCCTCACGCTGCCGTTCACGGATCATGGCTCGCTCGAATTCAGCAACGCCACCCATCACGGTCAGCATCAGCTTGGACATGGGCGAATCGTCGCCGGTGAACGTGAGATGCTCCTTCACGAACTCGACCACGACGCCGCGCCCGTTCAGCGTCTCGACTATATGGAGCAGATCGGTGATATTTCGCGCGAGACGATCCATGCTGTGGCAGACAAAGACATCCCCGTCCCGCAAATACTCCAGTGCGGCCTTCAGTTGTGGCCGGTTCGTGTCCGCGCCGCTCGCCTTATCAGTGTATGTTTTGTCGAGTTCTATGCCGTCGAGCTGACGGACGGTGTTCTGATCGACGGTGCTGACCCTGATATACCCAACCCTCTTTCCCCCGCGCCGTGCTGCTGTCAACTTTTGCCCCTCGAAGTGTCAAATATGACCCCAGAGTGTGCTGGATTCGTACCTCCAGAGCATTTACTGTCGCGCTACCTATTCAGCCTATCGATGATCAACGGAGATGTAGCCAAGCGAGTGGCAGAGATTGCTGCAAGGAAGTTGGGAGCTTCCCGCGTATTAGACCCGATTCTGGAGACAGGAGCGGCCTCACAATCAGAGCCAATACTCGGATCCCTGTTGACATGGGCTCTCGACGAACAGAGGTCGGGCAAGAAACGCTTCCGCGACCTTCAGCGCATTTTGGAGCAGGCGATCAACGGACGCCACAACGAAATCGCCTCCGTCGCACTGGATGGAATGGAGCTACTTGCCCGGGAGGACATCTGCACTGATGAATTCCTCCTGCTGTTAGAGAACGACGCGAACTACCACCCCGCCTGGTCTAAGTCAGATGCGGCTTGGTCGGCCATGGCTTTATATGAACGTGGTGGAAGGCTAGTCGAAGCGCGAACCATTCTTCAGCAAGAATTCCATCACACGCTCGCTGACAGGCCCCATGGATTCCTCGAACAGACAGCCGACATCCTGGACAAAACTCGAAGACTTGGTGCCGACAAAGACGAACTGGCAGCGATGGAGAGGCGGCTATCAGAAGTCCAGACTCAGGTCCCCGACATGCTCATTTCGGAGAGCCTGCACGATGTTCCCGTTCGCATCACAGTAATCGGCGGAGACGAACGTCAGGCTCGTTATGATAAGGCGATTGTCGAAGGCGTCAGGGCCCGCTTCGGAGCAGTCGAGCTTGAGTTCCGTCACACCGGTTGGAGTGGCAGATGGGGTCCCGAGTTCGATGCAATGCGTGCAACACTCGATCGATCCGACGCAGTCGTCGTATTGCGCCTGATAAGGACAAACCTCGGATGTAGGGTCAGGGAGTACTCGAAGCGGTGGATCGGCTGTGCTGGGCACAGCAAATCCTCCATCGAGGCCGCCATCAGGGTCGGCGTTGATCTGGTGCGAAGAGATAAGCGATGTGAAGGAACGCGTGGACAATGATGCCGAGTGGTTAACACCTGCCCTTCACACCCTCGGGCTTGAAGCAGTGGAAGCGTGCCACAGGTCGTCGGCCTAGTGCATAAACTAATTTAGGCCAGACTGAACCGGTGGCATTGCTGCCAATGGAAATGCGATTCGGGAGGACGCTCACGCAGGCAATCGCCACGGAGTCTCCGTACACCGAAGCCATTCTCCGACCTGATGGAGTTCCAATCACCGATAGAATCTAGTGCTTACTTGGGGGGAGGCGGTCCGGCGTAGCCTCTCCAGCAGACTCTGCAGGTTCGCACATCCCATCCACCGCATAGGCCGTCACGATCCTCATGGCTCTGGAAGCTTTGTGGACCAGTACCCGCGCCTACGGCACCTCCGGTGGTTGGTGAGCGCAGTAAGAGCGGCCTGAGCAATCGGGTTGGGAGCGGTCGCGCAGCTTCGGTTTGTCGGCGGATTCGTGGAGCGTCTTCAGAGATCACTCTTCCGCATCGGTAGTGACCCTTATAGGCGGCGGTGACGTTGTGCGACCTCGTCGCGAGGGACCCACACCCCGTCCAAGACGGTATCCTTCGGGCGTTGCCGCTGCCTCAGCGAGGAAAAGCAAAAAGTTGAAGTTTTCCACAGAAGAAAAGCCGAGAGTTGGCCCCTGCCTCGGTATTAGCCATCATGAGCTTCTCGGATGAACTTGCAAAGGACCTTCAGATAATCAAGCAATGCCGCTACCACGAGGCAGGCCATGCCGTGGCATTCCACTGGCATGGATTCCAGCCTGCGATCGTCGATGCCCATACTACCCGCTTTGATGGGCGGACTGCCCCCTTTTTGTGCTCGCTCCTTAAAGGTGAAGACGTCGAACTGAGACGCTACGGCGTGCAGGAAAGGGCGGCGGATTTTGCGGTGTGCCTCGTAGCTGGTATCGTCGCCGAGACCAGGGTCAGTGGCGAGCCAATGAGCAAGCTTAGGCAGACTTCCGGAGGCGAGGATTACCGAATGCTTGCGATCATCGCTCAGTCGATGCTTTCGCACCGGCCATTCGAGCAAAGTATTGAGGTTCATGAGGCGCAGATCAAGTTGTGGGAACAACGCGCGATAACACTGATAAACCAGAGCCACCTCTGGGCAGCTGTGGAGGCAGTGGCTCAGGAAATGGAGCGCAATGGCGACCGCCTCGACCGGCGTCAACTGGCAGCGGTAATCAAGGGTGTTTCGGCTTCCCGATCGGTTACCGCTGCGTGATCTGGGCCGCGACATCGATCCGCACCGTCACCTGTCCACGGCGGATGCTATGGCCATGACAAAGAGCGTAATGACGGCAAGTCTGTAAAAGACTAGCCAAAAGCAAAACCAGAAATCCGTCAGGACCAGACTTGAAGTCGCAGACGGCCAAGTCAGGGGCGAATCGACCCGGCCTGGCTCGTCGAGAGGGGCATTGCCGACCGGATGGTGGGCTCGTACCGGCACAGGCGGATCGACCTGAGCGGCCTGGCTTACGTCAATGCACGTCATGGCTATTGAGCCTCGCCTTCCTGAGTGGGACCCGCGACCATGATGCCCATATCCGTGAACTCGCTGTTGCAGTTCGGAAGCTTGAAGTGCATCTCGCGGACGAAGTAGTACACCGCGTCGTAGCTTGTCAGCGTGCAACGCAGGCGCGGCAGAATGCGCTGGAAGAACTTCTTCACGTCGTCCTCTGTGGGGTCCGTAATCGCACCACTGGGGCGCTTTGTCGATCCCGGATTGAGACTCTCTTCGTGGTCACGCACATAGCGATCCGCCGAGGTGCGAGGAATACGGTGCGCCTTCAGATAGGACGTCCACTGGCCACCCCGGCCCGTATGAGCCAGGAGGGTCTTCATGGTATGAAGCCGCTCGGCGAGACTGCGGCGAAGCTCCTTCAACTCGTGCCGGGTGCGCTTAGCGGTAGCCTTCCCGTCCTGGTGCGCGGACCAGAGCGCAGTGATCTCGCCACTGAGCTTGGCCTCCGACGCCTGGTCCACCGCCGGTGCGAGACACTGGGTCTCGGTTGTGATTTCCTCTGTATCGACTGTCGCCAACATAAGTCCCCCTTGAGATGTAGCTGCTCGGGGAGAGTTCCCCCTCGGCAGCCTCTACTCAAGGCCTCAAAAGTCGCAACGTTGATCGGTGTTCGGACTGTCTGTTGAGGGTTCCGGTGCAGGCGTGTCGAATACTCGGCTCTCCTGACTCAAGCAGGATTTTGGGGCAATGGATAGCGATTTCTTAACACACACTCGGTGCCATCATCCATGCCGCCGCGTGAATGATGCGGCTACCGGGCGGGGAAACTAATCCGGCCCTGATCACCAGCCCGACTTGCCGGTAAGACGCTCAGAACAGGATCGAGGAATGCTACTCATCGGCTGGTACGACGTTCAATGGGCGACACGGTGATTTTGCATCTTTACGCCGATCTTAATCCCTCCACTGAAGCTCATCCTGGCCGTCATTCCTCGGTCATCTCAGATTGCGCCCCGCCAGCCATCCCCCGCTCGCTCCGCCCGCCAGCTTCAGCCCGTGCGCAACGACATACGCCCACGGCTCCGGTCCCAGCCGCGTCAGCGCCAGATAGATTGCCGTCGCCACCACGCCCACCAGCAGGCCGTGAAGCATGAACCGCGACTTCACTCCGCGTCCCACCCAGAAGCCAAACAGGAAACACAACACCAGCGATCCCACCGGTGCCAGATACAGCAGCGGATGCTGCCCCCACTTCATCGCCACCGGAATCACCAACAGGATCAGCGCCGCCTCCGCCAGAAATCCGCCGATCAGTATCCGCACCCAATGCATCGTCGCCGCAGGCCCAACAGCTTCCTCTCCCATGCCTCTCTCTCGCTTTCCAACATCCATTCTCGTCCTTGCTGTGGATCAGAGATTGGAAAAACCTGAACCTCCTTCTGCTACATTTCTTTCTCGCCAGCAGATCCTCTCGTTCCGATTACATGCAGAGCGCGGCCTATGCCACCCGCGCCGTGGCCGGAGGACCTTAATCTCCGGCCCCTCATCCTGGGATGCGACACGGCGGAGGCCCACGCACGCGAGTATGCGGAATTGTTCAGCGAGTTGCTGTAGTGGTGATCTACGCCACGGCGGTTGAAGTATTTCTGGGTGACGATGTCGGTCGCGCTCTACTTCACTTTAGGAACGCCCCCAAACTCCATATCGAAAAAGTCCCAATGTTGTCCCCGGCCATCCGCCTGCAAGAAGCGCCGCGTGAATACCTCGGCGTCCCCGCCGTTACCCTCCTGCCCCTCCAGGTAGTGGGTAATTGCGGGAGCTTGTAGTTCGTGTCCGCGACCATCTGGGCTTCGTTGCACTGAGCCACGTCCATGATGGTGAACAGGTGGTCCAGCCGGGTCTTGGTTGCGTTCCCGAACTTGTCGAGTTCCAGCAGGAAGATTCGAGGCGTCCAGTCTTTCTCCTTGGCCCGCTCGATTTTTTCCTTCGTCAGCGCCGGAGGCGGTGGCGACTGGATTCGAGTGACGCCGTCGGCGTCGGTCACGGCGACATCCTTGCCGGTCGCCCAGGCCTGACACTGGTCGAGGAACTCCCGGGTGTTCAAGACCCACACCCCTTCAACGGTCTTGCGCGGGTTGTCGAATCGCCATAGCGAGTAGTCCCTGAGAGCCCTATCGATGAGCGCGATCTCGTAGACCGTCTTACCAATGCCCGGCGGTCCCAGGAACAGGTAGCTCAGCTCAGGATTTGCGCGGAGGAACTCGATATTCGCCTGCTGCTGTTTGGTGCTCGGGGCCTTCCCGGTCTTGTTGTACGGCTTTAGCCGGTCGAGATCCACCCACCGGTAGGCCGGGGGGATGTGCTTAAGGCGGAGCCTGTGGTACATCCGCAGCCAAGCACACGCGCAGCGCTTCGGAAGCCGCGCCCGAGTGCCAGTAAGTTCACCTTTGTGATTCACAAAGACGTGGCCGGGGCTCTCCTGCTGATGGCAGTTGGGGCATGGAATCTTCGCTAATCCGATATCCTCCATCCTCTTTCGCCGATGCTGGTAACGCTCATCCTCGGTCATCTGGCTGAGCTTGAGGGCAGTCTTGGGGGAGGCGGGGGGCGTGTAGCTCTCCGCTTGAACCCAGCGGATGTACTGGTTGTCGATGATGAGCCGGACGAGGCCGGGGTTCGCATCCCACCATTCCCGGTGACCCCTGAGGGGGTTCTGCGCCGCACGGATCATCCACTCCTCGATGCACGGGTTGTCGTCGGGGTAGTTGGCGGTTGCAAGTTTGCTCTTGTCAAATTGTGTGGCTTCGAGCTGTGTGTCGTCGAGTAGCGTGGCGTCGAGTAGCGTGGCGTCGAGTTGCGTGGCGTCGAGTTGCGTTGTCTCAAGCATTGCCGGTCTCCTTGTTTCTCAGGGCTAATTTTTCTTTGTAAAGCAGGGGAACCAATTCCTTGGGGTACCTATGCCGCCAGTGACGGGCGGTGTCGGCCTCCTCTTCCGGGTAAAGCGGGAATGGGACTTCGTTGTACGTACCCCTTTTCAACTCAAACAGGCCCTCGCTGGCGGCCCTGCCGGGGGTGTTGCGTATGAGGTTGATGGTCTCCGCAGCCTCGACTGCGGTATCCAGGTAGTATTCCTCGGCCTCATCGTCATCTTCCCGGCTATGCCACTTTAGCCAGGCCCCTTTGAACTCCTGCCAGAAGCCCTGTGGGTCAGAGCCGATGAGTGCCGCCGGGCACTTTGCGTTCTGGACGAACGTGTTTCTCTGCCACAGATGGGTCAGCATCTTTTTCAGCATGGCAGTGTTCAGCGCCATCATGTTCCGCCCGTCAGTCGTGTGCTGGATCTTCAGGAGTGGAGCGAGCTTCGAGGTGTAGGCCTCGAATTTGCCGGAGGCTCCGCTATCGATCTCGTGCATGTGAATCGCCAGTTCTCTCAGACGATCCCAGTCGGGGTCTCCATCCACAGGGTTGACGCCGGGCGGAGCTTGGAAGTGCAGGTTCGTCTCGAAAGGCTTCTATTTGGGCCGAATGGCATGGTAGCGGGCGTAGATCGACATCTTGCCCGTGGGGTCTTTCAGGACCTCTACGCCGTCCACCTCTTCGATCTCGTAGGTCTGCGCCTCGTTGGTCTGCGTCTTCGGTTCAGGGACAGGGATAGATTTGTTCGGGGCTGTGTTGCATACCGGATGGGCTGGTGGAATTGGCTGCACTGACATGACGCCGGGGCCGGGTCCTTTGTTTTTGCCTTTGCTGCTGCTGTTGCCTTTTGCCCTTTGGGCCTGATAGCGAGTTGGAGGAGTACGCTCCCGGCCACCCTCTGGTAGTTTCTCTTTAACTCTTTCCTCTGTACTCTTAAGTACCTTATATAGCGAGTCCGAAAATTCCCCTTCGTCAGGGAATTTTTCCTCGTCGGACAAGAATTGCTCCTCTTCGCAAGGGAATGATTCCTTGTCGAAAGGAAGAATTTCCTTTCCGTCAGAGGAATTATTCCCATCGTCAGAGGAATCACTCCCCTCAAATTCCCAAGTTTCTTCCTCGGAAATCTCGCAAATCTGACCCCGATTACCCGCCCGCCGGAGTAAGTTCTGGAGGGCCTCGGGAGCGATACGTTCCTGCCAGGATTTCCGTCCGGAGACGTAGGAGAGCTTTCCCGTCTTCACGGTCTCGGCGATGCTGGTCCACTCATTTTTGTGGTCACCGAAAATCACCTGATATGCGTCCACCAGAATGGAGGGTTTATCGTCATGGCTCCG
>Ga0206998_1070_pt2 | contig 26790 bp, 31 predicted proteins | sample Alteio_BWMinCont_FD_153309 | JGI IMG/M metagenome (GOLD analysis project Ga0206998, IMG submission 153309) | Enriched cells from forest soil in Barre Woods Harvard Forest LTER site, Petersham, Massachusetts, United States -... | ecosystem: Environmental > Terrestrial > Soil > Temperate forest >... | reverse complement strand
CGTGTTCCCGGATGACGGGAATACGAGCGGAGACTGAGATTTTGCTGGTCGGAAACTGGGGATCAGTGTTTGGTTTTCTTTGTTACTTTTTTTACGAGCTGGCTCAGGGTGGTCTGGTCTAGTTCCTTTTCGACAGCGCGAGAAACGTCGGCAAAGATTTGCTGGAGGGCTGAACTGACTTTGGACTGCGTGCCGGAGAAGGTGGCTCCGTGAAGGAGGTCTCCGGAGTTGAGTGCGCGGTGGATATCGCTGAGGGTGATTTCTTTTGCGGGACGTGCAAGTCTTGAGCCGCCGTTCGGACCTTTCTGGCTCTCGACTAACTCCGCGTGCTGCAACAACGAGAATACTCGACGAATAACAACAGGGTTAGTGTTCAGCTTGCGAGCTACGTCCTCTGAGGTCTGCAGTACATCCGGTTCGGCAGCGAGCAAGACGAGGGCGTGGACGCCGGTGGCGAATCGGGTGTTGATGGCCATGATGCCACGCTAACACAGGTTTTGCCGATCCCCATGCGGAAACTTGAATTTACGGTTTTGAAAACGTGATCGTAACTGCGACTCTTCGAGTGAAAACGGTATAGCATCGAAGTTTCTTGATCTAAGTGCGGGAGACTGAAGGACCTTGCAGATTCTTTTTGTAGGCGATGTTTTCGGGAGCGCGGGACGGCGCATCGTGCGCGAGCATCTGGCGCACGTGGTTGCTGAACGGAAAGTCGATCTGGTGGTAATCAACGGTGAGAATGCGGCGGGAGGATTCGGTATTACGCCGGCGATCGCCGAGGATCTGTTCGATCTGGGTGCGCATGTGCTGACCACAGGAAATCATGTGTGGGACAAGCGGGAGATTATCGAGTACATGCAGTCGGTGCCGGAAGAAAGCAATGAGCGTCCGCGGCGGGTGATTCGGCCGGCAAATTTTGTGACGGGAACTCCAGGGTATGGCTTCTATGAAGGCGCACTGCCGAGCGGACAGACGTACGCGGTTATCGATCTGCAAGGGCGAGTGTTTATGGCGCAGAGCGAGGATCCGTTTCGCACGATTGATGCGCTGCTCAAACAGATCAAGGCGAAGGTGATTGTCGTGGATTTCCATGCGGAAGCGACGTCGGAGAAGGCGGCACTGGGGTGGTATCTCGACGGACGCGTGACGGCGGTGCTGGGCACGCATACGCACGTACCGACGGCGGACGATCGCGTGCTGCCGGGCGGGACTGCGTATCAGACGGACGTGGGAATGAGCGGTCCTTACGACAGCGTGATCGGCGTGGAGAAGGAGATGGTGCTGCAGCGCTTCCTGTCGAACATGCCGGGGAAGTTCGAGGCGGCGAAGGGCGATCCGCGGATGGCTGCGACGCTGATTGAGTGCGATGGGAAGACGGGGCGGGCGCACTCGATCCAGAGGTTGTTGCTGGGGGAGTGACTGGCGGCCTCCGGTCCGGGCTCTCGTCTATGCCTCTTTTGTTTCCTCCGCCTTGGCCTCGGGTGTCGCCTTGCGCGGGCGTAGAAGGGGGAACAGGATTACATCGCGGATGGAACTGGCTCCGGTGAGGATCATCGTGAGGCGGTCGACGCCGATGCCTTCGCCTCCGGTTGGTGGCAGGCCATAGGCAAGGGCTCGGACGTAGTCCTCGTCCATCTGGTGAGCTTCGTCGTCTCCACGCTCGCGCTGGGCGATCTGCTGCTTAAACCTTAGTTCCTGTTCTACTGGATCGTTGAGCTCGCTGAAGGCGTTGCCGACTTCGAACCCTCCGATGTAAAACTCGAAACGCTCAACCCAGTCGGGCTCGTCGGGCTTTTGCTTGGAGAGCGGCGATACGGCGAGAGGGAAGTCGTAGATGATGGTCGGCTGGATGAGGTGAGATTCAGCGACGAGCTCGAAGAAATCGGCAATGACTCTTCCGCGCAGTGTCTTGTCTTTCTCCAAACCCGCGATCATTTGCGAAACGAGATAAAGTGTCCTGACCGCGAAACGACGCTGGGCGCTGATGGGATGTACCGCTTTCTCGATTTCCTCATTCTGAACGTCTGGTTCATTGTCACTCCAACCCTCAATGAGTGATGCCCATGATTTGTTCCAAAAGCCGTGATAGCGACGTAACACCGCTAAGAGCGTTTCCGCAGTATCAAAGTCCCCCAACGTTGGAGGATCGCCCACCACCGTCGGCCAGAACTCGATAATCGCTTCGCGCATGGAGTACCGCCGCCACCTTGAGAGGTCGATCTCATTGCCGTTGAAGTGCGCAATGGTCGTGCCGTTCACTTCCTGCGCGACGAATCTGATGCACTCTTCAGTCAGGTCCATCAGGTCCCAGTAGTTGGCATAGGCCTGGTAAAACTCGAGCATGGTGAACTCGGGATTGTGTTGCGTGGAGATGCCTTCGTTGCGGAAGTTACGGTTGATCTCGTAGACGCGGTCGATGCCGCCGACGACGAGGCGCTTGAGATAAAGCTCGGGCGCGATGCGCAAAAAGAGATCGAGGTCGAGTGCGTTGTGATGTGTGGTGAAGGGCTTGGCAGCTGCGCCTCCGGCGATGGGCTGCATCATGGGCGTTTCGACTTCGATGTAGCCGCGAGAATCGAAGAAGCGGCGGAGCGCGGACAGGATTTTCGCGCGCTTGATGAAGACGTCGCGGACGTGGGTCTCGGCGAGCGTGCCTTCGTTGAGCAGCGTGTTCATGAAGAGGTCCACATAGCGCTGGCGGTAACGGAGTTCGACGTCGGCGAGGCCGTGGTACTTCTCGGGAAGCGCGAGCATGGCCTTGGCGAGGAAGGTGATGGTCTCGACGTGAACGGTGAGCTCGCCGGTGCGGGTACGGAAGAGGTAGCCGGCGACTCCGATGTGGTCGCCGAGGTCGAGGAGTTTATAGAGCTCGAAGGCCTGGTCGCCGACAGCGTCTTTGCGAACGTAGATCTGGAGGCGGACGCCGTTCTGCTGGAGCTGCGCGAATCCCGCCTTGCCCTGGGCGCGGATAGCCATGATGCGTCCGGCGATGGAGACGTTGATGCGCTCGGCTTCGAGCTGCTCGGTCGTGGCGTTATCGCAGGCGCTGCGGAGGTCGGCGATAGTATGCGTCGCGCGGAAGGAATTGGGATAGGCGGACTGGCCGAGGGCCTCGATCTGCTGGAGTTTCGCCTGGCGGAGAGCGAAGAGGTTTCGCTCGAACTCTGACTCGAACACTGGGCTTCCTTGAATGAAGTTGGCTCCTGCCAGTATAGCTTTCGCGGCGGAGGGGGAAGTCGCGGAGGGGCGTGCCGCCGCTTTGCTGATGTATAACAGGCAAGGTAATGAGTGACACGAGTCCGAATCCGGAGCGGAAATCGCAGAGCAGCGGAGTGCGCGACGGCATTAACACATTTGTGCAGGCGGAGCGGCTGCTGCAGATTGCGTTTGTGCTGCCGGCTGCGGTGCTGATCGGCTGGGGAGCAGGTGCGCTGCTCGACAAGTGGCTGCACACACGCTGGATTTATATTGTCGGGCTGCTGTTTGGCGCGGCTGCGGGATTGTTTGAGGCGGTGCGGCAGGCGATGCAGGCAGGCGGCAGAGACAAATGAGCGAGACGCCGGCGCTGCTGGACTTTTCTGACGCCGATCTGAAGGCCACGCTGCGCCGCGCGCTGAAGCTGACGGCGTCGATGGCGGTCTTCGGTTTTGGAGTACTTGATTTTCTCTTTGGATGGAAGCCGGGCGTTCAATTTCTGGCGGGCGCGGCGGTCTCGGGCACAGGATTGTACGAGTGGCAACAGCTGATCGAGCTGATGAACGCGAAGCTCGATAATCAACAGCCTCCGCGGTCGACGGCGTGGGTGTTAACCATGTTTTTTCTTCGACTTGGCTTCGCCGCAGCGGTGATCTATGTTACCCTGAAGTGTTTCAAAGGACCGTTTTACGCGCTTGTGGCAGGACTGGGGTTGGTAGCGGTTTCCCTGCTGACGGTCGTCGCGCGGCAGTCGCGCTCCTGAGAAACAAATCCGTAAATTGCAGGAATCATGCACGAATTAGTTCATTCGCTGACGCGACTGCTGAACCACATCTTTGCCGCGCCGCTGGTAGCCCTGCTCAGTTCTCTGGGCATCCACGTTGCCCGGCCACAAGCACCGATCAATGATGGGCTCACGGAAGAGCTGATTGTTGCCGCCCTGATGCTGCTGTTCTTCGTGATTACGCGGCTGACGCTGAATGTGGAAAAGCCGGGAACAGCACAGAATCTGGCCGAGGTGGTGCACGAGTTTGTGAGCAACCAGGCGGACTCGATCATCGGCCACGGCTTCGAGCCTTTTGTGCCGTACGCGACGATGATCGTGATCTTCGTGCTGAGCTGCAATTGCATGGGGCTCTTGCCGGGACTGGGAACGCCGACCGCGGAGCCTGCGGTTCCGCTGGGGATCGCGATTCCGACGTTCTTCTATTACAACTGGAAAGGTCTGCGCGCCAACGGGGTTGTCGGCTATGCGAAGACGTTTCTCGGACCGATCTGGTGGATTTCGTGGCTGCTAGGGCCCATTGAGCTTATTTCGAACCTGGCTCGCGTGATGTCGCTGACCATTCGTCTTTACGCAAACATGTTTGCGAGCGACCTGCTGACGCTGGTGTTTTTCTCGATGATCCCAATCGGGGTGCCGGTGATCTTTCTCGGGCTGCACCTGTTCGTCGCGGTCATCCAGGCCTACGTGTTCCTGCTGCTGACGCTGATTTACCTGTCGCTGGCGGTCGCGCACGAGCACTAAAATGTTACCGGCTGGGCGGAGCGCTTCCGCCGCCGCAGCCCGGCCGTGAGCGTGAGGGGGCCAGCACGGTGAGCCTCAACCACCCACTGACGGCAATTCATAAGGGAAGCAGGAGAAGAAATGCGCAAACTTCAGTACGTATTCATGACGCTGTCGGTGCTGTGTATGGCTGTGCCGGCGTTCGCTCAAACAGGTGAGGGCGGAGGCGCGAGCCTTGCGCCGATCGGCGCCGGTGTCGGCATGGCAATCGCTGCCGGCCTCTGCGGTCTCGGACAGGGCAAGGCAACCGCGTCGGCTGTGGAAGCACTGGCACGCAACCCCGGAGCCCGGGCCGGTATTCAGACTCTGCTTATCCTCGGCCTGGCGCTCATCGAGTCGCTCACGCTTTTCACGCTGGTCATCATCTTCCTCAAGGTGAAGTAAAAGCGCGGTTCAGATTTCAGACGGCAAAAGGCCTCCGGTGAATCGGAGGCCTTTGTATCTGCGAACTCAGTGGGTGCTTTGCGCGGTGGCTTCGGGAGCGGGAGCGCTTACCGAGGGGTAGGTTGTGGCTCCTGCTTTGGCCATGGCCAGAATTCTGCCCGGAACGATTCCGAGGATGAGCGTGGCCACGACGGTGAGGAACAGGGCAACGAGCAGTGAGGCTGATGCGCGGGGAACGGAGTTGATGGGAGAGGCGTCCGGAGGTTTGGAGTAAACGGCGGTAGCGACACGCAGGTAGTAGAAAGCGGCAATGCCGCTGTTGACGAGGCCGATGACGGCGAGCCAGATGTATCCCGAATGCAGGACAGCGGAGAAGACGTAGAACTTTCCGAAGAAGCCGCCGGTGAAGGGGATTCCAATGAGTGAGATGAGGAAGAAGGCCATGGTTGCGCCGAGCAGGGGGGAGCGGTAGGCGAGGCCGCGGTAATCATCGATGAGGGCAAGGTGGTCGTCGAATCCTCCAGCGTGGCTGACGATGGCGAAGATGCCGACGTTCATGGCGGCGTAGCTGACGACATAGAAGCTGGCGGCGGCGACTCCGTCGGCGGAGAGCGCGACGAACGCGGCGAGGATGTATCCCGCATGCGCGATGGACGAGTAGGCGAGCAGACGCTTGACGTTCTTCTGGCGCAGGGCGCCGAGATTGCCGATGGTCATGGAGAGGACGGAGAGCCACCAGACGATCGGGATCCAATGATTGTGGAGTGCCGGGAGCGCTCCATAGAGGACGCGGAGAAGGACGGCAAAGGCAGCGGCCTTGGGTGCCGTAGACATGAGCGCCACAACAGGCGAAGGAGCGCCCTCGTAGACGTCGGGTGTCCAGACCTGGAAGGGCGCGGCGGAGACCTTGAAGCCGATGCCGATGAGGATCATGCCGAGGCCGGCGATGGCCAGCAGCGGCGTCTGGCTGGCCCCGAGCTGATCGGCGATGGCGTGGATAGCAGTGGTGCCAGTAGCTCCGAAGATGAGAGCGATTCCGTAGAGGAAGAAGGCTGTGGCGAAGGAGCCGAGCAGAAAGTATTTGAGGGCGGCTTCGGGTCCCTTGGCGCTCTTGCGGCGCAAGCCGGCAAGGATGTAGGTAGAGATCGATGAGATTTCGAGGCCGATGAAGACGAGCAGCAGTTCGACGGCGCTGGTCATGAGAAGCATGCCGACGGCACCGAAGCAGGAAAGGGCGAAGTATTCGCCGAGGCTGCTGGTATGGGCGCTAACCGTGTCGACGGCGATGAGCAGCGAGGCGAGGACGATTCCGCAGATGAGGACGTGGAAGAAGATACTGAAGGCGTCGGTCTGGACGTAGCCGAAGAATGCTGTGCCGGGCGGAAGCTGGTACTGGTAGAGGCTGGCGGTGAGCGCGGCCAGGACACCAATGATGGCAAGCCATCCCATCAACTTGCGGTTTATGGCGGGAGGCAGAACGGGCTCAATCAGCATGATGAGCACGCCAGTGATGGTGAGGATGACCTCGGGGAGAATGCGAAGGATGTCAGGTGTCGTGTTCATCGCTTCTCCGCCAGGGTGGAAGTTGTCACAGTGTGAGTTGCGGAATTAGTGGTCGAGTTCGCGAGACTGGCGACGCCTTCGTTGATGGCGCGCATCCAGTAGGGCGAGGCGACGCCCATTGCGAACATGAGCAGGACCATGGGGACGAGGGCGGCATACTCGCGACCGAGGATGTCAGGCGCAACGTGGCCGGTGACCAGCGTAGATTCAGGTCCGTAGAAAACACGCTGGATCAGCCAGAGCATGTAGGCGGCGCTGAGGATAACGCCGAGGGTGGCCAGGCCTGCCCAGCCGCGATGAGGGGCGAAGCTGCCACTGAGTACGAGAAATTCGCCAACGAAGCCGTTGAGTATTGGCAGGCCGATGAGCGAGAGCGCCGTAATCACGTAGAAGGTGGCCATATTGGGCAGGCGGCCTGCAAGACCTCCGTACTGGCTGATCTCATAAGTGCCGTATCGCTCGTGCAGGAAGCCGACGAGGATGAGGAAGGCGCTGCCGGTGAGTCCTTCGTTGAGGATCTGATACACCGCGCCGTCGAGGCCTGAGAGCGAGAAGCAGAAGATGCCGAGGATGCAGAAGCTGAGGGCGCTCAGCATCGCGTAGGGAACGAGGCGTCGTATGTTGGTCTGGGCGAGAGCGACACAAGCTCCGTAAAGTATGCCGATGACGGCAAGGGCTATCATGAGCGGGGCGAAGATGCGCGACTGGACGGGGAAGAGGCCGAGGACAAACCGGAGGATGGAGTAGAGTCCCAGCTTGCCGGCGACGACCATGGCCATGGCGGTGGGAGCTTCGTAGATGGTGTCACTAAGCCAGCCGTGCAGCGGGAAGACGGGAACCTTGACGGCGAAGGCGACGAGGAATGCGAGAGCGACCCACCACAGAGCCTGGGGTGCGAAGAGCGCGGCGTTGTTGGTGAGGGCGTGTTGCAGCTCGAGGTAGTCGAAGGTGCCGGTTTTGGCGTAGAGCCACAGGATGGCGACGAGGAAGAGCGCGGATGGAATGAAGGTGTAGCTGAAAAACTTGAGGGCAGTCTTGGGGCCGCGCTCGGGTCCGAAGATGGCGATGAGGATGGCCATGGGAACCAGCGAGAGCTCCCAGAAGCCGTAGTAGAGGAACATGTCGAGCGCGACGAAGACGCCGATCATGGCGGTCTGCTGGATCAAGAACAGAAAATAAAACTCTTTCGTGCGCTTCTCGATGGCGTTCCAGGATGCGAGCACGCCGACGACGGAGAGGAAGCCGGTGAGCACGACCAGCCACATCGAGATGCCATCGATGCCGAGGTGGTAGCCGATCTTGGGGCTGGCGATCCACGGGTGAAACTCTTCGAACTGGAAGCCGTGCTGGCCATAGACGAAGTGATACGGCAGGTGCAGGGTGAGGGCGAAGGTCAGCAGGGAGACCAGGAGGGTCCACCACTGGACGACGCGCCCTTTGCGGGGCAACAGCGCCACAACGACTGCGCCGGCGGTGGGCACGAAGGTCGTGAGCGTCAATATGGAGTCGGTCAGCACGAATTAATTCCTTATCTTCCTCGTGTCTTAAAAGTGCGCTGTGAATCCGAAGTAGACAGCGATGAGCAGCACGGCAGCGCCGACGGCGAGCCAGCCTGCGTAGGAGCGGATATTTCCCGACTGCACTCGCTGCACGATTGCGCCGAATCCCTGAGCGGTTGCACCCGCGGCGAAACCGGCGCCATCAATGATGCCACGGTCGATGAGGGCCTTAAGAATATAGCGCGAGAAGAGCAACAACGGGGTGACGATGACGGCTCCGTAGATCTGGTCGACCCAATATTTGTTGACCACGAGGTTATAAAGTCCGTGGAATTGGGTCGCGAGCTTGCCGGGGAGTTCAGGCTTCACTTTGTAAAGAATATGGACTACAAGCAGACCTACAAGGCCGATCAAAACCGCGGAAGCAGACAAGGCCAGCTCGAGGCCGGAAGTTTCGCCGCCGGGCGGGCGATTACCAGTGCCGAGCACAGGATCGAGAAAATGGCCGATCTCGTCGTGGCCGCCCATGGCTGCGGGCACTCCGATGAAACCACCGATGGTGGCGAGAATGGCGAGTATCACAAGGGGGCCCAGCATGACCCAGGGGCTCTCGTGAACGCTGTGGGGGTGTTCGTCTTCAACCGCCAGCTTGGAGTCAGCTCGAGCGTGGACGGGGGCGCCGTGTTCGGCCAACTCATGCGATTCCGCGCGGCTTTCGCCGAGGAAGGTGAGATACCACAACCGGAACATGTAGAACGAAGTCAGTCCCGCGGTCACCCATCCGAAGAACCAGAGTATTTTTCCGCCGTTGGGTGAAATAAAGGCCTGGTACAGGATGCCATCTTTGCTAAAGAAGCCGGCAAAAGGCGGGAAGCCGCAGATGGAAAAGACGGCGGCGGTCATCGTCCAGAAGGTGGCAGGGATTTTCTTGCGCAGGCCGCCCATCACGCGCATATCCTGCTCGCCCCCGATGGAATGGATGACTGATCCGGCGGCGAGAAAGAGCAGAGCTTTGAAGAAAGCGTGCGTGACCAGGTGGAAGATGGCCGAGGAGTAGGCGGCGACTCCGCAGGCGAGAAACATGTAGCCGAGCTGGGAGACGGTCGAGTATGCCAGCACACGCTTGATGTCGGTCTGGAGAAGGCCCATGGTGGCGGCGAAAAAGCACGTGGCAGCGCCGATGATGGCTACGGTGCTAAGCGCGAACGGCGAGCGGTCGAAGATGATGTGGGTTCGCGACACCATATAGACGCCGGCGGTGACCATGGTGGCGGCATGGATGAGGGCAGAGACCGGGGTCGGGCCTTCCATCGCGTCAGGTAGCCAGACATAGAGGGGAATCTGCGCGGATTTGCCGGTCGCGCCGAGAACAAGAAAGAGAGCGATGGCGGTGAGAACTCCGCCCTGCCACTCGGGATGCTGCGCGATCTGGGCAAAGACCTCGTGATAGCTGAGGGTGCCGAAGTGGGCGATGAGCAGGAAGAGGGCGATGAGGAAGCCGAAGTCACCGATGCGGTTAACAACGAATGCTTTTATCCCGGCGCGGACCGCAGAGTCCTTGAGGATGTAGAAACCGATGAGCAGGTAAGAGGCCAGTCCCACGCCTTCCCAGCCGACGAACATAAGCAGGAAGTTCTCGGAGAGCACGAGGGTAAGCATGAAGAACATGAAGAGATTGAGGTAAGCGAAGAATCGCCAGTAGCCCTCTTCATGAGCCATGTATCCGACCGAATAGATATGGATGAGGAAGCCGACGCCGGTCACCACGAGCAGCATGACCATGGTGAGCTGGTCGAGCTGCAGATCGAAGTCGGCGTGGAAGGCTCCGCTCCAGATCCAGGTGCCGAGGTGCTCGATGTAAGGCGTGGTGATGGACGAGAACTGGAACCAGATCTTTGCGACCTGCAGGAACGGGATGAGAGTGCAGATAAGCGCGATGGCGGTCACAAGCACCTTGGGCAGCTTGCGGCCGACGAGACCGTTCACCAGGAATCCGGCGAAGGGAACGAGCGGTATCAGCCAGAGATTGAGGGATCCGGTCATAGTTTCATCAGGTCTACGGAGTCGACGTTGAGTGTGTTGCGGGTGCGGAAGATGGCGATGATGATGGCGAGGCCGACAGCAGCTTCGGCTGCGGCGACCACCATGACGAAGAAGACGAAGATTTGTCCGCTGACCTGGTGCCAGTGGTGAGCAAACGCAACAAAGGTCAGGTTGACAGCGTTGAGCATGAGCTCAATGGACATGAAGATGGTGATGATGTTGCGCTTGATGAGAAATGCTGCGACACCGATGGAGAAGAGGATCGCGCTGAGGATGAGGTAGTAGTAAATCGGCACCATGGATCAGCGCTCCCTTCGCGCGAGCGCCACCGCGCCGAGAATAGCCACGAGGATGAGGACCGAGGTGACTTCAAAGGGAAGTAGAAAGTCGCGGAAGAGGACCCTGCTCAGATCGCTGGTGGTGACGAGGTAATTCCCGAGTACGGCGTCGCCGAGCGGGCCGCGGTTGGAGAGAAAGATATAGACAAGCAGGGCGACTAAGGCGGCGGCCCCGGGAATTCCAACAAGGTACGCAGCCTTGCTGCCGTGAGTGCGCTGTTCGCGGCCGGCGTTGAGCAGCATGATCACAAATGTGAAGAGGACCATGATGGCGCCGGAATAGACGATGACCTGGGCGGCGGCAAGAAATTCGGCTCCGAGGAGCAGGTATAGAACGGCCAGCGAGCTCATGACCACGATGAGCGAGAGTGCAGAATTGATGGGGTGGCGCTGAAAGAGGAGATTGACCGCCCCCGCCACGCACAAGCCGCCAAAGATGAAGAACAGAACCAGATGCATTTCGCTCACTCGACAACATGGAACAACGAAAAGGTTCAGTACACCGAAGGACGATTGTAAATCAGGTTAATGGGTACGATAGGCGAGCCAGAAGCTGGTCACAACAATATTGAGGATCGCCAGCGGAAGCAGGAATCTCCAGCCGAACACCATGAGTTGGTCGTAACGGAAGCGCGGCAGCGTGCCACGCACCCAGACATAGAGAAAGAGGAAGAAGAAGACCTTGACGACGAACCAGAAGATGGAAAGAAGGGCTTCAATGACAGGGCCGAACGTGGGCAAGAGATGACCGAAGGGGCTGGTCCATCCGCCGAAGAAGAGCAGGGTGGCGACACAGCCTACCGTGATCATGTTGGCGTATTCGGCCATGAAGAACATGGCGAACTTCATCGAGCTGTATTCGGTGTGGTAGCCGGCGACCAGTTCGGTTTCCGCCTCGGGCAGGTCGAAGGGCGCGCGGTTGGTCTCCGCATAGGCGGCCATCAGGTAGATAAAGAAAGCCAGGAACTGAAATCCGCCGAAGAAGTTCCACGAGAGCAGGCCGTGTGTCGCCTGGACGTTGACGATGTCGCGCAAGCGAAGCGATTGTGAGCGTAGAACCACGCCGACGAGAGAAAGGCCCAAGGCGAGCTCGTAGCTGATGACCTGTGCACTCGCTCGCAAGGCGCCGAGCAGCGAATACTTGTTGTTGGATGCCCATCCAGAGAGTGCAATGCCATAAACGCCGACACCTGTAATGCCGAGAAGAATGAGCAGGCCGATGTTTACGTCGGAGATCTGAAAGAGATCAACGCCTTTGTAGCGGACGTCGGCGCCGAATGGCACCATGGAAATGGACATGAGCGCGCAACTGAGCGCGATGATGGGAGCAAGAATGTAGAGCGGGCGGTAGACACTGGTGGGCATCAGGTCTTCCTTGAGGAAGAGCTTGAGCCCATCGACGAGCGGCTGCAGGAGTCCGAAGGGGCCGACGCGGCTGGGTCCCCAGCGGTTCTGAATGCGCCCAACAACTTTGCGCTCCAGCAGGACCGTGTAGGCGACGCACACGAGCAGGATCACCGTCACGATGATCACCTTCAGCACGTTCAGCAGTAGAAAAATCCAGATGTTTACTTCCACGAGGCCTTCCTGGAATACGTTCGTCCAGAGTTACGTTTTAGTCGGCCGCTGTTTCCGCGGGCTTCATGAGTATAGTGTGCGATTGAACGACTTCGTCGAGCTTGGCGCTGTACCGGCCCAACGTGCCGGAAGTGTAGAGGGCGTCATTGGCCGGCAGGACGAGATCACGGCGACCTGTGGTTGCACCAGGGGTGATCTGTACCAGATCGGACTTCAGGTGTTCGTCGTTGCCGGTGAGCAAATTGAGGCGCGGAACATCGTAGGCCGGCACCAGCCGCTGGATTTCATCGAGGATGGCAAATGGGTCGAACGGGCTGAGCTTCGGCTCGAGGTTATTTGCAGAGAGCCAGACTGCATGACGGTCTGCTTCGCCGGACTGGGCACCGCGGGTTTGTCCGAAGTCGGCACGGACTCCTTTGCCGAAGGGGACGAGCCGTCTGGGATCGGCTCCGAGCTTGTCGCCGAGGCGGACGATGATTTCAAAGTCGGTGCGGACACCGGATTTGTCGGCCGCTTTTTTCACGAGCTGGAGGTCGCCATAGGTGTTGGTGACGGTGCCAGCCTTTTCGTAGAGATTAGCTGCGGGGAAGACGACATCGGCGAGAACGGCGGTCTCGGTGAGGAACATATCCTGCACGATGAGAAACGCGTTCTTGAGAGCCGAGGGGTCGATGCCATAGCGCGAGACAGGATTTGAGCCCACGACGTAAAGGGCGGCGAGATCGCCCTGGCCAGCTGCGTCAAGCATCTGGATGAGGTCGAGGCCGGACTGCGAGGGAAGTGCCTCACCGTATTCGTCGGTGAAGGGAGCCGCGTTGGTGACGGGAACGTAACCAGGCAGCAGGTCGGGATAGAGTCCCATATCGGCTGCGCCGCGGGAGTTGGCGTAGTCGCCGAGGCAGGCGAACTTCGTGTTGGGCAGCGAGAGGCCGAAGTCGACTACGGCCTGAATATCGCGTCCACGGAATTCGGAGCCGAAGGCGATGAGGAGCGATTCTTCCTTGCGGATAGCGTCGCGGAAGGCTGCGTTGGCGTCGGTTGCCTCGAAGGCGCTGTCGTTTCCGGCAAGGTAGGCGACGAAGGAGGCGTAACCCTCGACGGGCAACTGGACAGCGGCTTTGGCCTGACGGCGTAGCTTGATTTCGGTGTGATTGGCGACGTAGACGCGGCCGCGATGCAGGCGCACATTGCTGCGGATCTGCCAGGCGAGCGCGGGGTGCTGGTTAGTGGGGTCGTTGCCGAGGAGCAGGATGGCGGGTGCGTTGTAGAAGTCGCGCAGAGAGGCTTCGCGTCCGGCGTGGCCCTTGAGGGCGGCGGCGAAGGCTGGGTAATCGGCCGTGCGGTGGTGATCGATGTTGTTGGTGCGCAGAACGGTACGAGCGAACTTCTGCAGCAGATAGGATTCTTCGTTCGTCGTCCGATTGGAGCCGATGACGCCGATGGCGCTGCCGCCGCGGCTGTCTCGAATCTCCGACAGCTTTTTAGCAGCGAAGTCGAGGGCCTGCTCCCAGCTCACCGGTGCGAGTTTGCCGTCGGCCTGGCGTACGAGCGGCTTGGTGAGGCGGTCCTTGTGATTGGCGAAGTCGAATGCGTAACGGCCCTTAATACATAAGAAGTCGCCGTTGATGCCGCTCTTGTCGCGGTTGTCTCCGCGGATAATTTCGACGCCGTCGTCGGCGGTGCGGATGCCGAGGGTGGTCTTGCAGCCGTCGCCGCAGTGCGTGCAGACGGTGCCGACGTGGTTCATCTCCCACGGGCGGGTTTTGTAGCGGTAGGTGCCGGAGGTAAGCGCGCCGACCGGGCAGATGTCGATGCACATGCCGCACTCTTCGCAGTCGAGGTGATCCTGATGGTTCGGTGCGATGACGCTGGTGACGCCGCGGTTTTCGACGCCGAGGGCCCAGACGTCCATGCCTTCTCCGCAGATGCGGACGCAGCGGTAGCAGAGGATACAGCGCGGGCGGTCAAAATAGACGACCGGCGACCACTTCTGCTCTTCACGGTGCTGCTTGGTCTCGACGTAGAGGGATTCGTGCGCGCCGTATTTGAAGGTCATGTCCTGCAGCTCGCACTCGCCGCCGGCGTCGCAGACGGGGCAGTCGAGAGGATGGTTGCCGAGCAGGAGTTCGACGGTAGCCTTTCGCGCCTGCTTGACTTCGTCGGTCTCTGTGGCGACGACCATGCCTTCGGTGACGACGGTGGTACAGGCAGTCTGGAGCTTGGGCATCTTCTCGATGCGGACGACGCACATGCGGCAGGCGGCCTGCAGGGAGAGATTCGGGTAGTAGCAGAAGGCAGGGATCTCAATGCCGGCCTCGCGGCATGCCTCGATGAGGAGCGTGCCCGCGGGTGCGGTGAGCTTCTTGCCGTCGACGGTGAAGGTTACATCAGCCATTCGTTTCTCTTTCCTCGCGCCTACGCCAGCACTGCTTCATGTTCGTGCGAGTGGTGGTAAGGGCAGCCCTTGCCGTCCAGGTGGTCTTCAAACTCCTTGCGGAATTTCTTAACGAACGCAATGGTGGGCATCGCCGCGGCGTCACCGAGCGGGCAGAAGGTGCGGCCCAGCATGTTTTCGGCGAGGTAGCGGATGTTGTCGATGTCCTTGTCGACCCCGCCGCCGGCGTGGAGACGGGTGAGCGACTTCTTGAGCCAGTCTGTGCCTTCGCGGCAGGGAATGCACCAGCCGCAGCTCTCGTGCTGGTAAAACTTCATTGTGCGCAGGGCGAACTCGACCATGCAGACGGTCTCATCGAGAGCGACCACGCCACCTGAGCCGAGCATGGAGCCAGCTTTGCCTACCTGGTCGAAGTCCATGCCGATGTCGATTTCGTCGGCGGTCAGGATCGGGGTGGATGATCCGCCGGGGACTACTGCCTTGAGTTTTTTGCCGCCGGGTATCCCGCCGCCTACGTCGTAAATCATCTTCTTGAGGTTGTAGCCCATAGGCAGTTCGTAGACACCGGGCTTCTCGACATGTCCGCTGAGACAGAAGAGACGCGTGCCGCCATTGCGCTCGGTGCCGATTTTGGCATATTCGGCTCCCCCCATCCGAATGATGTGCGGGACGGTGGCGAGGGTCTCAGCGTTGTTGATGACGGTGGGTCCGCCGTAGAGGCCGACGACGGCAGGGAAGGGCGGACGAATGCGCGGGATACCGCGCTTGCCCTCGAGCGATTCCATCAGGGCGGATTCTTCGCCGACTTCATAAGCTCCTGCACCGGTATGCGAGACGGCCTCGAATTCAATGCCCGAACCGAAGATATTCTTGCCGAGGAAGCCTTTTGCGTAGGCCTCGTCGATGGCCTTCTCCATGATCTTGAGGAGATATCGGTACTCGCCGCGCAGGTAGATGAAGCCCTTCTTGGCGCCGACAGCGAGCCCGGCGATGATGACGCCTTCGATAACGGAATGCGGGTCGTGCTCGAAGATGAGACGGTCTTTGCAGGTTGCGGGTTCGCTCTCGTCACCGTTGACGAGAATGTACTTGGGCTTTTCGGACTGCTTGGGCACGAAGGACCACTTCATGCCGGTAGGGAAGCCTGCGCCGCCGCGGCCGCGAAGATTCGAGGCCTTCATCTCGGCAATGATGGCTTCGGGGCCCATCTCGATGGCCTTGCGAGTGGATTCGTATCCACCCAGCTCGATGTATTTGTCGATGGAGGTCGCGCCTTTGCCGAAGCGCGAGGAGATTATGGGAACCACATCGGGATGGGTTGTGAGGTATGCCATTATTTGCCCGCTTTCTCCCGATACTGGTCGAGGATCTTATCCATGGATTCCGGCGTGAGGTTCTCGTGAAAGTCGTAGTTGATCTGGACGGCGGGTGCCCAGCTGCAGGCACCAATGCATTCGACCTCTTCGAGAGAGAAGACACCGTCGGGGGTGACTCCCTTGTGGCCGACGCCGAGACGCTTGCTGCAATGCTCGAAGAGCTCGTTGCCTCCGCGCAGCATGCAGCAGATGTTGGTGCAGACCTGGACGTTGAATTTTCCGGCTGGCTTGGTACGCAGCAAGGAGTAGTAGCTGAGCACGCTGAGGACGTCGTTTTCCTGGATGCCGATGCGGGCGGCGACTTCGGCCATCACTGCCGGGGAGATGTAGCCGATCTCATCCTGCGCATAAAGCAGCATGGGAATGAGCGCAGAGCGGCGCAGCGGGTACAGCGTGACCAGCTTGTCAAAGCGCGCTGCCAGCTCGGGTGAAAAGATGGTGGATTGGGTGGCCAACGCTTACTCCTCGTCAAAAATCTTTGCTGTAAATGCTTCAGCAGCTACTTCGAGCTCCAGTTTGCCCCGGCGATCGCTCAGCGCTACCAGGCTGTCTTCGTCGATTTTGAATTCGCCGCTCTCGAGCACTCGCTCGGGCCCGGGGTCATCTTCATATGTGGTCCAGCTTCCAGCACCGGTTGCCGGATCGTACAGCAGCGTCAGAATTTTACCTTCACCGCGAAGGGTGAGACATCCGTCTTCGCCTTCGTCAACCAGAGCATGCTCAGAGACGGGCTTACTCAGATCGTGCGCCGCTACATAAGAGCGGATAAGAGCTGCGAACGAAATCCACAGCTCCGCGTATATCCTACTCGCCAGTGTTTCTGCCGCCATTTTTCGCCTCTTTCTTTGCGGCCCCTTCATTCGTTCTGGCAACTGCGGCCTTTTCGAGCGCCGAAATTCTCTTAAAACCGCCCAGCAACTGCTCGACACACCACTGCGCGAAGCGACTCGCGAGAGGGAAGTGCTCGACGGTCTGCGGATCGTCCGCGAAAACCTTCGCGACGTCAGGACCTGGGCTGTCGATCACTCCCCAATAGCCGCGAACCAGATTCAGTTGTCCATTGGAGAAGATAGCGCTTTCTCGCGGAACCAAAGTTTTGAGCGTCGAGGATGTGAACGCGTAGAAGACGGTATCGCTCAACGTGTCACAAGCCAGTTTCAGGTCAAAGAGGCCAGCCGAGAGCGTGAGGAGATTAGGATCTTTCTCCGAAGAGTAGACCGCGACACGTCCCTTTGCCGGTTCTTCTTCCAGAAGTCGATTCACTGTACTACGAAATTCCGGCCAAAAAGCCACCGCTGCGCCGGTGCGGCTGGCGAACTCCGCCTGTTGCTCTTCGAGCCACTGTTCAGTGCCCTGAAGAGTGCTCATCGATCGATCTCCCCGAGAACGATATCGATGGACCCGATGACGGCAACGACGTCGGCGAGGAGACGTCCCGCGCACATAGTCTGCAGAGCCTGTAACGTGGCGAAGCCCGGGTAACGCATGTGTACTCGGTAGGGCTTGGCCGTGCCGTCGCTGACCACGTAATAGCCGATTTCGCCGTGTGCCCCTTCAACCGCCTGATAGACTTGGCCAGCTGGAACGGAGAAGCCTTCAGTGACAATCTTGAAGTGATAAATGAGCGACTCCATCTGGGTCTTCATCTTCTCGCGGTCGGGCAGGACGACTTTCGGCGCGTCGGCCTTGATCTCGCCTTCCGGCATACCGTCGAGCGCCTGCTGGCAGATTTTTATTGACTCGCGCATTTCTTCGAGACGGATCATGTAGCGCGCCCAGACATCGCAGCCGTTGGAAATGGGCACCTTGAACTGGAACTTCTCATAGCTCGAGTACGGCATGTCGCGGCGCAAGTCCCAATCAATCCCCGAGGCGCGCGCCGGTGGGCCGGTTACGCCGAGGGCGATGGCGTCCTCGGCGCTGAGATGGCCAACGCCCGTGAGGCGGCCGATCCAGATGGGATTACCGGTGAGGAGGTTCTGATACTCATCGATTTTCTCCGGCAGGATCTTAATGAACCTCTGAATCCAGCTAAAGAGGTCGAGGGGCGGCTCAAGCGCGAGACCACCGATGCGAAAGTACGACGTCATCATGCGCTGGCCGGAAACGTGCTCGAAGATGCGGAGGATCTCTTCACGTTCGCGGAAGGTATAGAGGAAGACCGTCATCGCGCCGATGTCCAGCGCGTGGGTGCCCAGCCAGACCAAGTGCGAATTGAGTCGCGTGAGCTCGTTCAGGAGCACCCGTATCCACTGCGCACGCGGCGGAATCTCGATGTCGAGCAGCTTTTCGACTGCGAGGCAGTAAACAAGGTTGTTCGTAAGCGGGGAAAGATAGTCAATGCGGTCGGTCAGCGGGACAACCTGCTGGTAGAACTTCGCTTCGCAGGTTTTCTCGATTCCAGTATGCAGATATCCGATGTCCGGGACCACCTTGAGAACCGTCTCGCCGTCAATTTCGATTACCAGGCGGAGAACGCCGTGGGTCGAGGGGTGCTGCGGCCCCATATTCACGACCATCGTGGTGTCTTTTGAGCCCTCTACCGGCCGGGGCTCAAGCAGTGACGAGGTCTGGACGAATTCCACCATTAGCGATAGCCCTCCACAGGGTAGTCTTTGCGCAGCGGATGGCCTTCCCACTCGTCAGGCATCATGATGCGGCGCAGGTTGGGGTGGCCGTGGAAGCGAACGCCGAAGAGGTCAAAGACTTCGCGCTCATAGAAATTGGCTGAAGGCCAGACAGGCGTGATGCTGTCGATGGAAGGGTCGACTGTATCGACGAACGCGATGAGACGGATGCGTTCTTTCAGGCTGTGAGAAAGAATGTGATAAGTCACCTGAAAACGTGGTTCGCTTGGATACCAGTCGACGCAGGTCACAGTCTCGAGAAAGTTGTAACCCCCGGCTTGAACGGTTGAGCATGCCGCGCGAATCTGATCACGGGCAATGGTCAGCGTGAGTTCGTTGCGGTCGAACTTGGCGTCGAGAATCGAATCTGGGAGCGAGGTAAGAAGGGAAGTAATCGCCCGGTTGCTTGCGTGGGCCTCAAGAACAGCGTCTTTGCCGGGGGTAGCGTTCATTTTGTCCTACAGGTCGCCTTTATCCGTTGCCCAATTCAGGATGCCTTTTTTCCAGATATAGAAGAAACCGACCATGACAAAGCCGAGGTAAACGATCATTTCCCAGAAGCCGAACAGGCGTGACCCGGTGATGGAAGGGAGCTGCCGGTAGATCACCGCCCATGGAAGCATGAAGACCGCTTCCACGTCGAAGAGGATGAAGAGCATGGCGACCATGTAGAAGCGGACGGAGAATCGGCCGCGGGCGTCGCCTTCGGCGGGAATGCCGCACTCATACACATCCAGCTTGGCTTTGATATTGCGATGGCGACCGATGAGGTACGACATCGTGGTCATGCTGCAGCCCATTCCGACGGCTACGATGATCTGTATTAGGAAGGGAATATAGTTCCAACTGTACGGATGAGTCTGCATAGAGTTTTGCTGACCTCAGTTTGCTGGCCTCAGAAGGATACCGCCAAACGACTACTGTTTGACTGTATTTTTTCGACTGTCAAGAGTCAAGTTTCGCAGGGTTTTAACGTAACTCATGCGACATTTGGCGCGTCCAAGTTCACGGTTGCAGAATTCGAGATTGAGGAGAGACCAGGCAATGGAGAAAGTAGCGCTGTGGGTAATGCTGAAGTCAAAGGCAGGTAAAGAAGGCGAGCTGGCTGCGTTTCTGAAGAGCGCGGTGCCGCTTGTCGAGGCTGAGCCAGAGACAATCGGTTGGTACGCGTTGCAGATCGGACCTTCGACGTTTGGGATTTTCGACACCTTCGCCGGTGACTCGGGGCGCGACGCGCATCTTTCCGGGAAGGTGGCGGCGGCCTTGATGGCGAAGGCTCCGGAGCTGCTCGCCGAGGCGCCGTCGATCAACAAAGTTGATCTGCTGGCGGTGAAAGCAGGAAAATGACGGCATGCCGACATGTACGCATCTGAACCATGTCCATAATGTGCAGCCGCACACCAAGGGCTGCGAAGAATGCCTGAAGATGGGCGACCGGTGGGTCCACCTGCGCATGTGCCTCGAGTGTGGGCACGTGGGCTGCTGCGACTCGTCGAAGAACAAGCATGCGACGAAACATTTCCACGCGATGAAGCACCCGATCATGCGCTCGGTTGAGCCGGGGGAGGCGTGGGGCTGGTGCTATATAGATGAGGTGCAGCTGGACTTCAACTGAGAAAATGCGCCTGGAGTTGGCCCGAAATGGCCCGCGGGGGATTTGCTGTCCCGTGTTGAGACAGAATTGGATATCCGACCGGGGAATTTCAAGGGTGTAACACCTTCGTCCGATACAGGTGGTGACGGAGGACAAAGCTCATGGTTACCCCTGCTGCCGGAGCATCCATTGATTCCACCACTACGCTCGCTCTCGCGCTCAGCCGGGAAGAGTGCTTCGCAGACGAGATCTATCAGGAAAACCCGATCGGTGTTTTCCGCGGGCTGGCCTATGCGATGGTCTTCTACGCAATGCTGCTGATGATGGGCGTTGCCGGGTGGGAGCTCTGGCGCCTGATGCGTTAGAGGCTTTTCATCACCGCGAAATCGGCAGTCCACATCGTTCCCCCGGCCCTCCCCTTTCCTGCTGATACATTCAACTCATGCAACTCATCATCAACGGGGAGAGCCGCGAGTTGGCGGCCTTGTCTGCTTCGGCGACGGTCGCTGACCTGATCGGCGCCCTTGAGCTGAAAGGCGACCGGGTCGCCATCGAGCAGAATGGCAGCATTGTCTCCCGCGCGGAGTGGTCGGCGACGGCGATTGGGCCCGGCGACAAGTTTGAGATCGTGCACTTTGTGGGCGGTGGAGCGGGCGCGTGAAGAAACTTCCGGGGCTCGCAATTTTTCTTGCCGTTATCGCTGTTGTGGCCGCGGCGCAGCACTCCCCCCAGCCGCCTCTGGATGAGCCGACATTCACTGTCCCCGGGATTACGGAGGGGCAGGCGCTCAAGATTGTCGCGTACGGGGATACCCGGTTCACGGATGTCTCCAACGATGCAGACACGAACCCGAGGGTGCGCGAGTACATAGTGAAGCAGATCGCCCGGGAGAAGCCAGACGCGGTCTTCATGACCGGCGACCTGCCGTTTCACGGGGCGGATCCGGATGACTGGCAGGTTTACAGCGACGAGACCAAGGCGTGGACTGCGGAGAAGCTGCGGATTTATCCGGCACTGGGCAATCACGACGTGCTGGGCGGCTGGGACGCGGGCGTGCGCAACTTCGATGCGACATTTCCGGAGCTCAAGGGGTATCTGTATTACTCGGTCGAGATCGGGAACGTGTACCTGATTGTGCTGGACTGCACGGAGTCGTACGCCGATGGTTCGCCGCAGCGCGCATGGCTGGAAGGGCAGTTGGACCATCTGCCGAAGTCTACGGACTTCGTCTTTTTCGTGTCGCACATGCCCTTGTATGCAGACCTGCAGAGCCAGGTGGCGGCCAGCCTGCCGAATCCGGCTGAACTGTCGCTCAGGGAATTCATTCTGTCGAAGGCTCCGCAGATTCACGCGAAGCTGGTGGTGGTAAACGGCCACATTCACAACTACGAGCGGTTTGAAAGCAAAGGCGTGAGCTACATCGTGTCGGGCGGGGGCGGCGCGCTACCCTACCGGGTGTTCGTCCGGGGACCTGACGACCTGTATCCGGACCATTCTTATCCGAATTATCACTACCTGGTCTTGGCGATCCACGGGAAGACGGCGGATGCGACGATGTATCGGGTGACGAATCCTTATCACCCGTCGAAGCTGGGGCTCGAGGTCAAGGACAAGTTCACGCTAACAGGGCCGTGAGGGGTACCCCTCCCCCCTTCATCCGCCATATATTGTAACTGATTGATTCTTCGATAATTGCGAATAGTTACAGCGGTAAAGATATGAAAACAGGATCTTTACGGGTAAACATCTGATTCTAAAATCATTACAATGCGGGCGGACTTCGACGTCTTCCCGAAAGCAGATCTACCCGGCAGCGATGGTTGTCGGGCCTCTTGTCTCTCTATTTCTATTTTAGAGGATCGCGCGAAATTGTCGGCCAAGGAAAAACGCGCCCGTCATTTATGGATGCGGCGACATTAAGGCCGAGGCCGTGAAATCGGCAGAGTCCAGGTGGGCAGGGCGGGGATTTGCGCTCCGGATTGCGCCGCTCGTACCTTGGACAGGGGCCGGTTAAGCGTGGCTGGCTCGAAGTCCCGGAGGGCTCAGCATGGCGACCGTTAAGCTGTGGACGGACGAAGAGGTCTCGGCCGATCCTCGTATCAGAGCCGTCTTCGACGATATACGCGCAACACGCAAATCGGATTTTGTGAACAATTTCTGGCGGGCCCTTGCGAACCAGCCGGCTGTGCTGGAGCGTACCTGGACGAGCATCAAGGCGATCATGGTCGAACCGGGGGAACTCGATCCGCTCACAAAAGAACTGATCTATATAGCGGTGTCGACGACCAACAGTTGCAGCTACTGCGTGCATTCGCACACGGCCAGCGCGCGCGCCAAGGGTTTGAGCGACGGCCAGTACAGCGAGTTTCTCGCGGTCGTCGGAATGGCGTCAGAGACGAATGCGCTCGCAAATGCGCTTCAGATCCCGGTCGATGCTGAGTTTCTTAAGGGCTGAGAAACGACCAGAGAACGGCGCGAGCGGGCATGGGTCTCCTTAAGAGCGGAAATAGAAAAGGCCGCCGGGTTGGCGGGCTTCTTTGGTGTCTATTTTTATTTTAGAGGATTCGGGGAAATAGTACGCCAGAAAGCAGGGGGTGGGGATTAGGGTGCAGGGGAAGCGGCCTACGGCCGGTCAAGGCTGCGCGTGACCGGCCACGAGGGTTAGATCGGCTTGCTCATTTCATGGCCACTACGATGGATGAGCCAGCCGACGGGCCATTCTTCGCTACGCTTTGCTTGAGTTTGCGCTGCACCGTCAATTCGCTGTGGAGCGTGGTTCCAGGGATCCAGACCTGCATTAAGGAATTTCCCGTTTCGTCGTGGAGAAAGACCAGACGGCCCCGTGTCTGAACGGCGTACCCCCATTCCGAACGAACCATTAGAAGCCGGGTTTTCCTTGTCTCAAGATTGCTGAGGGACATTAGGCCGTCGGACAGACGCCTGACCTCGTAAGTTCCAGCCGGGAACGGCTGGTGGTCGGCCGAGAAGGTGAATGGGATGGTGACCGTCTCGGCGGTCTGCGCCGAAGCGTTGGCAGCTGCGCAAAGCAGTCCGGCCGCCAGGGGAAGACTGAGAAGCAGGTTGGTAAAAATGGCTGAGTGGCGTGTCATGAGAGCACCTCGGTTCGGGATTGCGGCCACCGGCATCCCGGTACCCGCTATGCTCCGTAACTTGCACCCTTGCCGAAGTTCCTGCCATGCATTGCAGGTAATTCTGAAATCAAATGCGAATCGCCTGATAAGTCTATGATCCGTGGACACTTAAATAGCGGCATGCGTGGCGGGATCGCCAGCCGTGATGGGCTGCGAGGCCGTGCTAGACTCCCCATCAGGGTATTTCGCGGGGGTGAGATCGTGGAAACCCGGGCGAACACCGCGCAAACCTGGCGTTTCGGCGTCTTTGAAGTCGACGCGCGTACTACGGAGCTGCGCCGCGGTGGAACGCCGGTCAAGCTGCGAGATCAATCGTTCAACATTTTGGTTTTTCTTCTCGAGCATGCCGGTGAGCTCGTCACCCGCGAAGACCTGCGGCGGGTGTTGTGGCCCTCAGACACCTTCGTGGACTTCGACCACAGCCTCAACACGGCGGTGATGAAGCTGCGCGAGGCCCTTGGCGATTCAGCCGACGCCCCTCTTTATATCGAGACCATTCCAAAGCGGGGCTATCGCTTTATCGCGCCAATCGAAGCGACAGGAAATGGCCTGCTAACGAGTGAAAGTATATAAAGCGATACTCCGGCAATCGATGCTCCGGTAAGCGATGTTCTGCCGCACCGAAAGAAGTACGGTTCGGGCATACTCGTCGCATCTGGCTTATGCCTGCTGCTGCTCGTTGCGGGATGGTTCGCCTACCAAAATTGCGCGGCAGCCTCGCCTCGCCTCCCGTTCAGCGCTCCCTCACTCGGCTGACCTTCGACGAGGGCCTGCAAACCGGAACAACCTGGTCGCCCGACGGCCGCTACATCGCCTACAGTTCCGACCGCGGCGGAAAGTTCGACATCTGGGTCCAGCAGGTCAGCGGCGGCGATCCGATTCAGATCACGAAACGGCCGGGCCAGAACTGGCAGCCGGACTGGTCTCCAGACGGCAGATACATCGCCTACCGCTCGGAGGAAGGGGACGGTGGAATTTACGTGATCCCGGCCCTCGGGGGTGCGGGACTCGAGCGCAAAATCGCGCCTTTTGGCTACTATCCTCAGTGGTCGCCAGACAACTCGCAGGTCTTGTTTCGAACTCACTTCACGGCAATCGGCCTTTCCAATCGGTTCTACGTGGCACGGTTGGATGGCAGCCCGCCCCGCGAAGTGCTGGCCGAGTTCATCGCCCAAAACAACCTGTGGGCGACTTCGGCCGCCGGGCATCCGGATGGAAAGAGGATCACCATCTGGGTCGGATCCTCGTCACCCACTCCCGTCTTTTGGACTGTCCCGCTTGCCGGCGGCCCCGGAATCGAACTGGAGCCTTCTCCCGCAGTGCAGAAAGAACTCGCAGAGGCTTCCGGGGATACGAAAGCTAACATGCAACTCGGCGAATACCGTTTTTGCTGGTCACCTTTGGGAAATGCTATCTATTTCGAGCGGGGCTTCAGGGGAGCGAAAAACATTTGGAAGCTGACAGTCGATCCCGGAACGCTGCGAGCGACTCGCATCGAGCGTCTTACCACTGGTCCCGGACCCGATGCCGGACTCGCGATCTCGATAGATGGCAGGCGGCTGGCCTTCACGGCGATGGCGCAGCGGATTCAGACCTGGCTCTTCCCGTTCGACGCCAGAGCTAGCCAGATCAAAGACAGCGGTACTGCGGTCACTTCGCCCGGAAGGAGTTCCATCGACCCGCAGCTATCGCCCGACGGCACGAAAGTTGCCTATACGGTTCCCTATGGTGAGAGCTACGGGCTAGCTTTCGGCGACGTCCGAAACGAGGTTTGGGTGAAATCGCTGGTGGATGGGAGCGAGGTTCCGATTCCCTCTGACGGCTATTCAAGTTGGGGTCCGCTGTGGTCGCCCGACAGTGTGCAACTCATCTATGACCGCAAAAATCTCAGGACAAATGAGCGACAGTTCATGCTTTGGTCGAGCCAGAACCGGGAAGAAGATCCTCTCACAGGTGTGACTAAACGCTGGATTTACGATTGGTCTCCAGATGGCAAGTGGTTGTTAGCCGCCGCGCAGGATGGAATTTGGCTGGTCCCATTCCCTTCATCGCCGCATGCGGAAACGGCGGCAAAGAAGATTACTTCCAATCCCGCTCCGGCGACTCCGGAAGCTGCTTTACCTTCGCCTCGAATTGAGCCCGCACTGTCGTAAAATCCGAATCGGTCATTACAAATTTTGTGCTGTCGTTTTTCGGGTCAGGTGCATTCCCTCCGAGTGATGCTTTCAAGTTGTTGTAGGCGGTCACCAGTTGGTTGAAAGGAGTTCCCCCTGCCCCAACTGTGCTCACAATAAAATCGATGTTCTTAATGACTGGTTGGAAGCCAGGTAACGTTGGTGAGTCCAGTAGCTTATCGGCGCTTGTGGCTGCGCCCGCGACTGCGATAGCAATGCTGAGGGCACTACCGGCGCCGGTAACAGCGGACGCAACGGTGATGATCAGAGTGACCGCAGTCATGATTTCAGAGAATGAGCAGCCGTTCCCCTTGGATAGCGCTTCCTGTAACTCCGCTGAAGACTGATTCACCACGGCCATGGCAGCCATCTGCAGGGTCAACAACTCTTCCAACTGCCTACCAAGCGCCCCTCCCTGACTGATGAGGTCGGCCCGGTCGCTTGCATTCTTTGTAACCTGATTTTGCGCCTTACTCATGGAATTCTTCAGGTTGGCAATTTGCGTCTCCTCCACAACCTGCTGCGCCTGGTAGGCGGCCAGCGCAGCTTCGAGAGCCATTCCGTCATTGACTAGGGCGGCATTGTTGGTTTCGTAAGTCCCTACCGACAGCGCCTGGACGTAATTCCCGGGATGGCCATATACATCGACTCCCGATTGCATTTGCGCAATCAGGACGCGCGCGCGCTTTACGCTGGCATCGACCGAAGCAGTTCCGTTAGACCCAATGGTGTTCATCCATCCGAGCGTGTTACTAGCGTCGGTATAGCTATCGTCGTAGTAAGACTCCGTTGCGCTCGACAAAAGCATGTTCCAGTAGGTAGCAGGGAGGAGTGGAACGATCGCAGCAACTAATCCGGCCTGGTCCGGATGTGAAGTGGCCGTACCACTTGCACCATTTGCGCCGGGGCCTCCCGATGGAGGAATATCTCCAACTTTGCCTGGGTATGTAGGGGGTCCGGGTATCCAGAATAAATTCGGCTCCGTAGGGTTGCCACTACCGCGAGGATTTTGACTCCATCTGCCTTGCTGTTCGCCTGCGGCTCCGCCCGGACCGGGCTCGCCGGCATTGCCTGGAACTCCTCCTGGTCCGCCCGCTGCAGACAGCGAGAGGACGGCGCCGCTTGCGTCCGCGCATTTCACAACGACCGTTCCACCTGGACCACCAGCACCGCCCTGCCCGCCGCCGCCTGCATTGCCTCCAGCTAAGCCGTCCTGTCCCGGTGCGCCGGCCTCTCCCCGTGCTCCGTCCCCACCATTTCCGCCGGGACTTCCACTTCCGCCATTCGCATTTAACGTGGCAATTC
>Ga0206998_1078_pt1 | contig 26849 bp, 21 predicted proteins | sample Alteio_BWMinCont_FD_153309 | JGI IMG/M metagenome (GOLD analysis project Ga0206998, IMG submission 153309) | Enriched cells from forest soil in Barre Woods Harvard Forest LTER site, Petersham, Massachusetts, United States -... | ecosystem: Environmental > Terrestrial > Soil > Temperate forest >... | reverse complement strand
ATGGTCATGCATGGGGTGTCTCTTTCTATTGGCACAACCGATCCGCTCAATTGGGACTATCTACAGCAATTAAAAAATTTGATACAACGCGTCAACCCAGCCTGGGTGTCTGATCATCTCTGTTGGACCGGGATCAACAAATTAAATATGCATGATCTCTTACCTTTGCCTTATACCGAAGAAACCATTCATCATGTGGTTAACCGTATCAAGCAAGTACAAGATTTTTTAGGCAGAAGACTCGTCTTAGAAAATGTTTCAAGCTACATTACGTATAAAGATTCTACGCTCTCCGAATGGGCTTTCCTAAAAACCATTGCCATTGAGGCCGATTGCCTTATCCTGTTAGACATTAATAATATCTACGTCAGTAGTTTCAACCATGGGTTTGATCCTTACGAATATCTTCAAAATATACCGGTCGATCGGGTACAACAATTCCATTTAGCAGGCCATACTAATAATGGCGATCATATTATTGATACCCATGATGCCGCTGTTGTGGATCCTGTCTGGGCACTCTATGCTGCTGCGGTAAAACGGTTCGGTGCCATTCCAACCCTACTTGAACGAGACGACAATATCCCTCCCCTACCAGAATTAATCCAAGAATTAGAGCAGGCGAAAAAAATAACCCATGATGTACTTTCCGCTACTGTAGCTGATAACATTTGTATAACATGACAATAACCCTTAACCCTATTCAACACCTTTTCCAAAATTATCTAATGAATCCTGCTTCAATGAACGACATCAAATTGCTTATTATTGATCCCGAACATTTTAATGCGGAAAAACGATTAAAAATCTATTTTGATGCTTATCGCTTACGATTAGCAGAAATATTAGCCAGCGATTACCCCAAACTCTTTCTCTGGATGGGAGAAGACGACTTTAATACCCTCGCTTTTTTCTATCTCGAGGCTTACCCTTCAAAACATTTTTCTGTTAGATATTTCGGACAATATTTAAGCGCATTTTTAAAAAAACATTTACCGTATAAAAATACGCCCTATCTCGCCGAAATAGCGCAATTTGAATGGGCTTTAGGCGATACGATAGATGCACCCGATGCCGAAATCGCACCCTCCACTGCTTTACATCAAATCCCTGCGGAACTTTGGGGAGAGTTAAAAATTCAATTTCATCCTTCACTTCAAGTTCTTAATCTAGAATGGGATATTGCAACGCTAATACAAACCACTGAAAACGAAGAAGCGCCTAAAGCGCCTCTTCAATTATCTAAACCAATCACTTGGATATTTTGGCGAAAAGAACAAACCAGTTACTTTCGTTCTTTATCTGAACCACATGCTTTAGCATTACGATTATTTCAACAAGGATATAATTTTTCAGAAGTATGCGAAGGCCTTTGCGATATTGTAAATGAAGAAGAGGTGCCGCAAGAAATTTTAAAATTTATTTTGCAGAGTTTAGAGGATTCTTGCATTTCACTCTTAGAATAAATAGACAGTGTGCTAAATCGATTCCAAAACCGTTTTGCAAATAAACTGTTTTCCATAAAATAAAAAGGCAACCTTTAGGATTCGTTTAATATGCGGAATTTGTCTGAACGTAGCATCGTATTTTTTTTCATTGATTTGTGCCAACCCTTCTTCTGCCAACTTTTCATAAACCTTTGCATTTTGATTAATCTCAGTGCGTTTGAGTTCAAGAATGATCCCTAAATCATTGGTTACTTCTCTTGGTATTAATATTATATCAGGTTTTCCCAATCCATGTTCTTGATTAGAATGAATAGAATGTGTTTCTTTTAAACTCGCAATCCAAGTCAATAGCATAACATGATAATGCGACTCATGGGTAAAATCAAAAAAACTAGTATTTACCAGCATAAATTCTTCCAAATCTTTAACAAAAGCAGCCACATTTCCTAAGGCCAGATTTTTGATAAAGGAATAATAGTAGCGTGGCCTATTCATAGACTCAATTAAAGACAGAAAAATGTCTCGGTAGTTTGTTTCTATTTCTTCGTTGGGGATTTTAAGTTGACATTGATATCGTGAACCAAATTGTTTAATCTCCCCTACTATTTTTAAATAACCCAAAGCCCAGAGTAAACTCCATAAAACATCATTATCTCCTTCTTTAATTTGATCAAACGAAAGATATTCGCCTATCTCAGATTGTATTGAACCTCCAGAAAGTAAAATACCTACTTTTTCTCTAATTTGATCGTTTGATTTTAAAAAAATGTCTTTTAATAATGTCTCATCGCCGGTTTTAATCCAATACGGTTTTAGTTTTCCTTTATCATCAATACAATTTAAAATTGACCAAGGATTATAAACAGACTCTAAGTTGCCAGAGTTATAACCATTATACCAACGTTGTACCTCTTTCATATTGATATCAAGACCACTTTCTTTAAATAAACTTTTGACTTCATCCTCGAAAAATCCAAAGCAGGTACTATATCGTTCTTCCATGAAAGAGTATAATTTAAGATTATTAATATCTGATAACATTCTATTTTTGGATAATCTTAAAATCCCGGTCATAATTCCTTTTTCTAATGCATAATTGCCTTTAAGTGCCGCACCGAACATGACCTTTAAAAAATTGACTATTCTTTCAAAGCACTCATTCCCGTAGGTGGCATTCAAGGGAGAATCATATTCGTCTATTAAAATAATGACTTTTTGATTGTAATGATAAAAAAGATATTCAGAAAGTGTTTTTAAAGAATTTTCTAACTGAGATTGATTACATTTTCTTTCTAAGATAGTTTTATAAAAATTTTTATCATATTCCAATAAACGTTCACTTCCGAGCAGGGTTCTTGCATGCTCTCTGTACAGATTAGCAATTAATTCCATTATTTTTTCTAAAAATAATTCCCAGGAATCGGGTTTAATGTTTTTAAGGGTGATAAAAATAACTGGATTTTGACCTTGAAAGGATAAATAGGAAGCGTTATCTACAGATGAAATTTTTAAATTATCGAATACGCCTTTCGTGGAAGAACCATTCACTTCTGGTGCAAAAAAATGCTGTATCATTGACATGTTCAATGTTTTGCCCCAACGGCGAGGTCGTATAATTAAAGAAACTTTAACCCCTTTATCAATCAATTCTTTGATCATTAAAGATTTGTCGACAAAAAGAAAATTATTTTCAGGATTCACTAATTCACTAAAATCATCAACACCGATTGGTATATTTCTAGCCATAATTTATTGCTTCCTCCACAAAGTACCATTCGGAGTATCTTCTAGAACAATACCGAGATCACTTAATTTTTGCCTGACTCGATCTGCTCCCGACCAATTTCTTTCTGCTCTTGCTCGATTACGTTGTTCAATTAAAGCTTCAATTTCATCCTTCGTCACGTCGCTATTTTTAATACCATGTAAAAAATCTTCTGGTTGCTGATATAAAATCCCTAAAATGTTCCCCAATTTTATAAGCAGTTTTCCTAATTGGCCTGCCTGTTCATTATCCGATTCTCGATGTCGATTGATTTCTCGCACTAAATCAAATAAAACGGCTAACGCAATGGGAGTATTAAAATCATCGTTCATCGCTTGAATAAACCGTTCTTCAAATTCAGTCTCTTTTGGCGCTTCAACACTTAGCTCAAGGCCTCTAAGGCTTGTGTATAATCTTTCCAAACCCTTTATTGCAGAATTGATTGTGTCGTCGGCATATTCAACGGGGCTTCTATAATGACTGGCAATGGTAAAATACCGTAATACTTCGGCATCATAGTCTTCTAAAAATTCACGTTGGGTTAGAAAATTCCCCAGCGATTTTGACATTTTTTCTTTATTAATTTGTAAAAAACCCACATGCATCCATATATTAACGCTCAAGTTACCTGTAATGGCTTCCGATTGCGCTCGTTCATTTTCATGATGCGGAAATTTTAAATCATGCCCACCGCCATGAATGTCAAATACTTCCCCCAGCTCCTGTAAAGACATTGCCGAACATTCCGTGTGCCAACCCGGACGCCCTTCTCCCCAAGGAGAAGGCCATTTTGGTTCCATAGGCTTTGCGCTCTTCCATAACACAAAATCTAAAGGACTACGTTTAACTTCATTGACTTCCACTCTGGAACCCACCTGTAGCTCATCTAATGCTTGGTGAGAAAGTGACCCATACGTTTCAAATTTTTCAACATCATAATACACATCCCCATTAGTGCTAACGTAAGCATACCCTTTATCGATTAATTGTTGTATTAAGTGGATCATAGGTTCAACATATTGCGTTGCTTGAGGTTCAACATCAGGGGATAGAATACGGAGCGCTTTTTCATCCTCTCGCATCGCTTGAATGAATCGTTCTGTAATCGCCTCAATGGGTTCATTATATTCTAATGCACGATGAATAATTTTATCGTCAATATCCGTAATATTACGTACATATTTTACTTTAAAGCCCTGTGATCTTAAAAAACGTACCACCATATCAAAGACCAAATAGGTACGCGCATGGCCAATGTGACAATAATCATACACCGTAACACCACAAACATAAATTCCAACATGACCCGGCACAATGGGTCGAAATAGTTCTTTTTGTTTAGAAAAGCTATTGTAAATGTGTAACATAAGTTAGAGACTACCCGTATGCGTTTTTTGAGTATAAATAATTTTCAATGCTGAATTAAAGCGCTGCTTTACGCTTTCATATCCCATTAAATTTAAAAATTTTGCAAGTTCAGGCCCTTCTTTTTGTCCGGTCACAATCAATCGTAGTGGCATAAAAAAGTTTTTCCCTTTAAGACCCGTTCTTTGTTGTAAATCAGCAACAAAGCTTTGAAAAGAGATATTGGGATCACTTAACAGTGCTATTGCGGTTTCAAAAAATGGGCTTCCCACCGCCATCAATATTTTTTCATCTTCTTCTGTAAAATTTAATTCAGAAGCATAAAAAGCCTGTGCCCATTGGCTAGCCTCACTGGGTAACACAATATTCGATTGAATCACTTCAATAAAATTTTGTCTTTCATTTTCAGGAATCATTTTTTTGAGTTCTGGTTCGAAAAGTTCTACTTGCCTCCAACATTCCTGCCAAGTGCATTTGCGCATCGCTTCTTTCTGCCAAAACATTAATTGTTGAACATCATAACGGGCCGGAGATTGACTTATCTTCTTTAAATCAAAACGCGTTGAGAGTGCTTCTAAGCTTTGAAGTGCCACTTCGCTGTCGGTGTGCCCAAGACGCGCTAAGTAATTAATAATGGCTAAAGGATGAAATCCTTCTTTTCTCAATTCTTGAATAGAACGACTGCCATTCCTTTTTGAAAGGGGTTTGCCATCAGGTCCTAAGATAGTAGGAAAATGGCCATACTGAGGAATTGGCAATTTTAACGCTTTCAAAATTAATATTTGTCGTGGGGTATTGGTAAGATGATCATCCCCTCGTAAGGCATGGGTAACGCCCATCTCGGCATCATCAATCGCATTGCAAAACATGAAAGACGCCGTCCCATCTCCCCGCCGAATAATAAAATCACCAATGTGTTCACTATCAAACCGCTGAGGTCCTTTAATGACATCTTCAAATTCAATCAGTTCTTTTGACTGAATGCGAAAACGAAAGGTATAAGGGATGCCCGCTTTCTTTTTCTGCTCTATCTCATTTGCATTCAAATGCCGACAAGTCCCCGGGTACCTAGGGGGTTTACCCGATTGAAGTTGAACCTTTCTCGCAATCGCTAATTGGGCCTCAGTACAAAAACAAGGGTATAGCGCACCCATTTCCTCTAGTTTCGAATAGTAATTTTCATAAAGTTCAATGCGTTTAGATTGGTAATACGGCCCTTCTTGCCACTCTAAACCCATCCATTTTAAATCTTCTTGAATGGAACGCTCATGTTCTTCCGTAGAACGAGCCGTATCCGTATCTTCAATTCTTAATAAGAAAATCCCATTATGACGTTTTGCATATAAATAGTTGAAAAGCGCCGTTCGGAGGTTGCCAAAATGCATAAGCCCAGTTGGACTGGGCGCAAAGCGTGTTTTAAGGGGTGTCGTCTTCATAATTCAAATTGTACACAAATCAGTAAAGATCGGCTATGGGATTTTTTATGAAAGCTGACTTTCTAACATCTGGTGGTACGGTTTTCTATATTCTGGATTCTAGAATTTAGAATGTTATTTTTTTAAAATCAATTGTTCATAACCTGAGCTATGATCGTTTAGCAACAAACATTACATTTTCTATATTTACAAATTTTTTCATGCGTAGAAAACCCTATCTTTTAACGCTTTTAATTTTTCTAGTATATATTTTTTCCCAAGCTCTTTCTCCCTAGAACGACCAATTCTAAGGGCATCGATTAAAACTAACAAGGTGTAAAAATCTTCATCCGGATATTCAATTAATGCTTTTGGCATATCAGAATATAAGGGTTCAACACATAAACCTCTCACCCCTCCTTTAGCACAGGGCCAAACTGGAATTGGATCCGAACCCGGATTAATTTCATTTGAGATAGGCGGCGCTCCATAAGAAGTGGGCATTCCAACAACAATCCCACCAACACTAACAGGAAACAAGTATTCAATTGCCAACAAAATTTTTTCCCATCCATAAAAGTTTGCTACTAATTTACCCTCCATTGGGTAAATTAGATTTGCCTTAAGTAAAGCTTGAATAGCTCTTGTGACTTGTGATGGATTGGAGCCAATTTGTTTCGCCAACTCTGCTTGTGCTAAGTTTGGCCTACTCATTAATTTTAAACCCACCACGACATCTAAAGATCTCAGCACCTAAACACACTCATTTTGAAATCGTTACTATGTAGTATAATCATTAATTTCAATAATTGAAATAGTGAAATTTCGAAATTTGAAATTATACACCTCTTAGTTGAAATGGCTGTGTATATATACAGGTTTATTAAAATTTAAAGTAAGATATACTTTCTCACAATAAGATGTGATGTTACGTCTGAATAAGAGGAGATTTCTATGGATTCTGCACATGTTCCCCCTATTACTATCTTGACTAAAGGACAAGTTGTTATTCCTAAAGAATTCCGTTTAGCAACCGGTTTTGAAGCAGGTACACGAGTTTCTGAGGAAATGATACTTCACCAAATTGAACAAGAAGATACAAAAACAAAATCAAAAATGTCATCGTCTCAGCTTTAAATATATATCGAAAATACACCTTGAATCTAAAATTAGATGCGTTCCTGTCGCAGATTTATTATAAGTTACCGATACAATGAGTACTTTTTTTATTTCAGATCTTCATCTTTCCCAATCTCGACCCGAGACCACGGATTTATTTTTAAATTTTTTAAAACAAGAAGCCTCCGATGCGGAAGCCTTATATATTCTGGGGGATTTTTTTGAAGTCTGGTTGGGCGATGATATTCTAAAACAAAATAGCCATGATAATCGGATTATAACTGCCTTAGCGGATTATACTAAAACCGGTATTCCTGTTTATTTCATGCATGGTAATCGAGATTTTTTAATTGGACCTCAATTTGCAAAAATGAGCGGTTGTAAAATATTACCCGACCCCTTCTCACTTGAATTGTATGGTCAAAAGGTTGTATTAACGCACGGGGACTTACTCTGCACTTTAGATCAAAGCTATCAACGATTTAGGCGTTTTGTTCGCCATCCTATTATTAAAAAAATATTTTTAAGTTTACCCTTATCTTTACGCTGCAATATTGCCAATCGAATTCGAGCTAAAAGTCGTCAACAATTTAAAATTAATTCTCCTTCTCATCCAAAATATGATGTCACATTGGATGCTGTTCAAGAAATATTACGACAGTATAATGCCGAGCTTTTAATTCATGGACACACCCATAGACCCGGAATTCACACAGTTAGTGTTGATGGTCATGTTGCAAAACGCATTGTTTTGGGAGAATGGTTAAAAACGGGGTCAATGTTAGAGCTAAGTGCTTCTCGTTTTGAGCTTAAACAGATTACTCCTACTCAATGGGAACCAGGATTTTTCGATTTTGAAGCAATCAAAGATTATCCTGATTTTAGCCAATATCGGCATGAATTTAAAAACCCATCCGAAGACCCCCTACAATGATCTATCTTCTTGATACCTGCATTCATTGAAGCATAATTGGAAAACGGGCAATTGCCCGCTTCGGCGGGAATTGTTGTTAGACAAGACTGAAGATTGACTTCTATAATTAAATGTTGTTTAATAATAAGCGCAAGTTATTAATTTCTTAACTTTTAGAGGAGAAAATCCATGAGTAATAGTAAAACTGATATTGAGGCAAAAAAAAACGCCGTCGCACTTGAAAATACCACAAAACTATCAAACGAAGAAATTTTAAAGGATTCAATAGGTTTCTATCATTCCTATGCAATGCAGCTTCTGGGACGAAAACCAATAAGCATAAGCGAAATAGCAGATACTCTAGAAGCTGCTGGTCTTAGAAGATACCCCTCAGCAGTTGTAGCTGATTCCACTACAACAAGGCCTTATTGGAGTTTGAGTATTAGGACTGGGATTCACAATAATACATCATTGCCCGAAGAAACGAATACGAATGTTTCAAATGCAACTGCCGTGTCGAGAGCCACTCAGTAAAATTAAACTACCAATAACTGAGGAACCGAGTCTACCCAACGGTTCTTGCAACCAAGTTACAAATCGGTTCCTTCAGTCATTCCCATTACAACTGATTAGATCATATTGGTAAAGTTGAATATACAAGTTATATCCATTTTACTTTAAAGACTTAGAAGCGAGTTCATACACATCTTTGGAAAGATTAGGCGTTGCTAAAATTCGTTTTAAGGCTACACTCATTTTCTCTTGCCTATCATTATCAAATTTTTTCCAACGACCAAACGCGCTGATTAATCTTGCGGCTATTTGAGGGTTAATCGTATTTAATTGAATAATCACATCGGCTAATAGCGTGTAACCCTTGCCTGATTTATTGTGAAACTGCAGTAAATTACCACTAAAAGCGCCTAACAATGAATAGACCTTATTAGGATTCGCTAAATTAAAGGCAGGATGTTTCATAAGACTTTGCACAACTTCTAGAGTATTAGGCAATTCGGATGTCGCCTGTATTCTAAACCATTTATCCAACACTAAAGTATTATACTGCCATTTATCGTAAAAAGCCTGTAATAAAGTTTCACGTTCAGGACAATCATAATTACTTAGAATAGAAAGCGCCGCCATACTATCTGTCATATTATCGGAATGATGCCATTGCGCCAAACAGAGTTCACTATTTTTCCCTCTTTCAGAGGCAATCAAATAATTTAAACTTAAATTTTTAAGCGACCGTAAATTAACATCCTTTGGAATATAACGATAAGGTCCCGAGACATGACTCTTTTTATAAAGAGAAAGCCAAGTCTCTTTGAATTTTTTAGCTAAGGTTTCTTTTAAAAAAGTCCTGATTTTGTGTAAGGCTTCAATATCTATGGGGGTTTCCAGCTCTAATAATTCTAACAAGGAAGGCAGGGTTAACATGGTTGCCTTCATAGCAGGATCGAGCGTTTCTTCTTTTAAAATGGCATGATAGGCTTCTAGCCACAATGAATTCACTTCTAAAGGTTTTTTTGCTTTGTAATCTTGAAGCAACCGCCTTAATTCTCTTTTGGTAAGCATCTGTCCTGCATCCCAACGACTAAACGCATCAGAATCATGTGCTAGCAAAAAGGCCAATCGTTCACTTGATAATATTGACTTAATCTTAACCGGTGCTGAAAAATCTCGTAATAACGAAAGAATGGGCGGTTTAGAGATATTTTTAAACTCAAAACTCTGTTTTTCCTTGGTTAATTCTAAAATAGTTGGATTGGGTAATAAATCTTTGCCATTGTCATCCAACAATCCTATTGCAATAGGGATATGCATAGGAAGCTTCTCGGGTTGTTCAGGGGTAGGTGGGCAAAATTGGTTTAATCTTAAAATAAAGGACTGGGTTTCGGGCTGATATTCTTCTTCTACTGAGATTTCAGGCGTCCCTGCTTGACTATACCAAAGACGAAATTGAGTAAGATTCCTCTTTGAAGCGGCTTCGAATGCCGCGACAAAATCTTCTATCGTGACGGCTTCTCCATCATGCCGTTCAAAATAAATATCCATTCCTCGACGAAAGGTTTCCCATCCCAATAAAGTTTTTAACATTCTGATGACTTCAGAACCTTTTTCATACACAGTCGTTGTATAAAAATTATTCACTTCTATATACGATTCGGGACGAACAGAATGGGCTAAAGGTCCCGCATCTTCAGAAAATTGAAAATTACGTAAATACAGCACATTTTCAATACGACTCACAGGAGATTCAAATATTTCTTCTGAAAATTGATGTTCACGAAAAACCGTCAATCCTTCTTTCAAGCTTAATTGAAACCAATCCCGACACGTGATTCGATTCCCGGTCCAATTATGAAAATATTCATGTCCCACAACAGCATCGATATGTTCATAATCAAAATCAGTTGCGGTTTCTGGACGGGCAAGAATATATTTAGAATTAAAAACGTTTAATCCTTTATTTTCCATAGCCCCCATATTAAAATCGTTGACCGCTACAATCATATAAATATTCAGATCATATTCCCGACCATAGCGATCTTCATCCCAATGCATCGCTTTTTTTAAGGCTGCCATGGCATGCGCACATTTATCTTGATTTTCCCGTTCCACATAGATTCTGAGAGTAACCAAACGGTTGCTCTTGGTAACGAAATGATCTTCTAATGACACTAAATCGCCCGCCACCAACGCAAATAAATAACACGGCTTTTTAAAAGGATCTTCCCATTTTACCCAATGACGATTATTCTCTAATTCACCCTGAGCAATAAGATTACCATTCGATAGCAATACAGGACATTTAACTTTATCTGCCTGTATTTTTGTTGTAAATTTAGACATCACATCGGGTCTGTCTGGAAAATAGGTCATTTTTCGAAAACCATCGGCTTCACATTGGGTACAAAAAAGATGGCTTGCCAAATAGAGTCCTGAAAGCTCCGTATTTTTTTCTGGATGAATTTCAGTTTCGATCTCTAAGGTAAATGTATTAGGCAAGTTTGAAATATTTAAAGCTTCTTCATTCACCGTATATTCCGAAGCATTTAATATTTTTCCATCGCATTTCAAAGATTTTAATATTAACTGATCACCCTGTAATACCATAACGGGTTTTTCTTCCTTATGCATTTCGTTTCGACGGCACTTTAATACAGAATTGACATGAGTATGATCCTCATAGAGATCAAAAACCAAATCGATAGAATCGACATAATAAGCCGGCGGCTGATAATCTTTGAGATAAATAAGATTGGGTTCTTTATTCATGACAATATAACTCCCAGTTTAAAACCACTATGATTTCGGATATTTACCACCCCGGTATCCAATAAAAGATATTGGCCCTTTATCCCTAACAAGGTTCCAGTAAGGGTGGGTTGCTTTTCAAAACGGATCGCATTCACCTTATTAGGGTAATTTAATACAGGATAGTTCAAGAAAATAGGTTTTTCATCCATAAGCTTTTCTAACCCTTCTTTATTCCAGGCTGACTCTGTTAAAAATAACGTATCGCGAATATTGATTAAATCTAAGGGTTCAGCGGACCCGCGTAACATTTTACGCCAATCTGTTTTATCTTGTAGGCTTTTGGCTAATTGGCTTTCAACCAAACCCGAATGCAACCTGGATTTTGCTCTTAAAATAGGTAAGGCTTGCGTCGCACCTTGATCCATCCAGCGGATTGGAATTTGATTCTCTCGAGTAATCCCTACTTTTAAACCCGAGGTATTGGCCAAATAAACAATGTGGGGGATCATACAATGCGCAACGCCCCAATCCGGTTCCCGACAAGTGCCTAAATGATGATGGCATAACTCAGGTTTAACAATACAAAAATCTGCTCTTGCTAATTTTTGAGAACAGGGGAAACAATACCCTTGATTGTAGTTCTTTTTAATCATCCTGCTGCAATAAACACAGCGTATCTCACCCATAAATTGCAGGCTAATCTTTTTGCCTAAATAAGCATTCAGATGTATTTCCTGTTCATCCAATAACAGCCTATATTGAACAGGGCTTTCTAAAGTACATTTTAATTTTTGAATGTAGCCAACAAGAGAAAATGAAAGTACAGAACTCAAAGTTACCTACCCTACCGCCAATTCAGCATCTTTTACTTTTGGCGCTTCACTTATTTTTTCCATTCCCCCTCTTACGAAGAAAAGCAAGACTAATCCAGGAATAGAGAGAATAAGGGATGAAATAAAATAGGATTCCCACCCATAACTTTCCGCAATGTAACCTGCCAAAGGACCAATATAAACACGCCCCAAAACACCCAAAGAAGAGAGTGTAGCATACTGAAATGCAGTAAATTTTGGATTACAAAGACTCATCAAATAACCTACCAAAGCGGCTTGTCCCATCCCGCCTGTAAAATTATCGAGAAAGATCACACTACCGACTGCCCAATAGTTTGGTCCTGTCCAAAGCAATGCAAAATAACCCAAATTACCCAATGCTTGAAAAATACCAAATACTAACATTGCACGATAGATATTCCAGCGCATCGCGAGCACCCCAGCGAGTAAACTCCCCAAAATAACGCCCATGAATCCGGAAAATTTTACTAAGGTACCAATTTCAGTTAAGGACATTTGAAGTTTTCGCATTAAAAAGGGCGAAATTAAACTGCTGGCAAAAGCATTGCCTAATTCATAACAGATGACAAAAAGTAAAATGAGTAAGGATTTAGGGCGAGACAAAAATTCTAAGAAAGGCACAACCAAAGATTCTCTCAGTGTTCTTGGGACTATTACACTGTCAGGATTGGGTCCCAAAAAGGTAGCAATAACGCTAATGCCTAAAAGACTGCCCATAAAAAAATAGGTTACCGAAAATCCAAAGTGATCTGCCATTATTAATGCCATGCCCCCTGAAATCAGCATAGCAACCCGGTATCCGCTCACAACCATCGAAGCACCCAAGGTGCGTTCTTGAGTGTGTAAAATTTCGGTTCGATAAGCATCAACCGCAATATCTTGAGAAGCAGAAAAAAAAGCGAGGAGACAGGCGAGCGCAAATAAAGTACTGGGCTGCGTACCAGGTGAAAAAAAGGACATGCTCATTAAGGTGATGCATAACAACCCTTGAAAGATTAATATCCATCCACGACGCCGTCCTAAGAAAGGTGGAACAAATCGATCTAAAATGGGGGCCCATAAAAATTTATAAGTATAGGGTAAACCCGCTAACCCCATAAAACCCAGTGCCTTTAAAGATAAACCACTTTGGGTATACCAGGCTTGTAAAGTGCTACCCGACAATGCTAAGGGCAAACCTGAAGAGAACCCTAATAAAAGGGTCACCAGTATTCGACGTTCTGTAAAAACTTTGGTTATGTTATTCATATTACTGCCACTTCTCAGGGGAAAGACTCTTAGTATGTCATCATTAAATAAAGCTTCGCAAGTTTAACAAACCACACAACAACCCCGATCACGTTTTTTAGTTCCGTGCTGAATATTTCTTATTGTATCATCCTGTCTCGTTTTATGATTATTGAATTGAACTAAATGACTATTTGGAGGTACCGTTTGCAGTTTAACATCATTAAAATCTGATGAACCAGAGGCAGCACTATCACTTCTTTCATCCCGTTGCACATGCTCCCAGTCTTCATCAGGAGCGGCAATAGCAGCTATACGGTCTAAATCATCTTTGGTAGTTTCTTCAAGTAAGTGTGTGGCATCCACCAAAGTTGCTCTTCGAATAATCGCTCGCGCATCACCGAGATAACTTTGTAGAAATTGGGCACGATACTTATAGATGCAAGCAATCGACCAAAGGGTTTCAACTGCCATTAATCCAGTTGCAATATAGGTTAAGGCATCATAAGCCGAATCATCCTCCTCATTTTTGGGATCGTGTTTCCAATCCTTCATCCACAAGTTAACACAATTGACTAACGCAAGATACGTCACACTAATAATAGGTAACCGTTCAAATGGTTCAGCAAAACGATGCAATAGCCCTTGACTCACAAGAAGCGTTCCTGTGGTAATCCCTGCTACTGCTTGAGAGTACTTTAAAGGCTTATGAATGCCATCAACATGGTGTATAAATTCACCTACAATCGATTGGAAAAACAAACCATCCCCTATAAAATCGATCGCTAGTTCTAACCTAGGTGTAAAAAAACAATTGCCCTCTTTAAAAAATTTCTTTTTTTGTAATGGGGATAAAATATTCCAAAGAATATAGAATGCGGCCGCCAAAGAACAGGGAAGCACTAATTCCTTTCCAAATTGAGCAAGCTTAATTCGTTTTTGATCAGGACGAGCAGTAAGACGAATCGCGATCGAAGCACTCATCGCGCCCACAAAAATGATAAAACCATCCCGAAATGCCCAAGTTGCTCTCACAAGCCAAAATTGACAAGATTTTCTGAGTAGTACATTAGGGTTTTGGATACAAATTGTACCCATCGTCGTCCCTAATAAACCACCCGCAATCGAAAATACAGGGTAAACTAATTCAGGATGGACATCGGGAAAAGTTTTTAAAAATTGTTCTATTGCAGCACGTGCCCCATAAGCAGATACTAATCCTTCAACGAGGGGGTTTCTTTCAAAAAAGGCCGCAACCGCCGCATACTTATTAGCGTGTTCTAAATGATGAATGTGGGAAGCATCGGGATGTGCATGTTCCACATCATGATAATCACGATTAGTATCATGGTCTGACTGATGTTTTAGTTTGGCTGAGGCTGAGACAATAGTTACTCCTCCACCACTGCCCATTAATTTTTCAGACAACTCTTTATTATTTGCAGCCATGGTTCCCTCCAGTTATTTTTTGACGTGCCTATCCAAATTATTAACTTAACTCTAATTCCTCTTCAAATTTTTCAGGTAAGAAGCCCCCTGCTTGCATTTTCCATAGTGTTGCATAATGCTGTTTATTCTTCAATAAAGATTGATGCGTACCATCTTCAACAACATGGCCATTCATAAACACTAAAATGCGATCCATGTCTGATAAAGTCGACAGTCGATGTGCAATCACAATCGTCGTTCTGCCTTTCATTAAATAACTTAAACTCTCTCTAATTTTTTGTTCCGTCATAGAATCTAAGGCGCTGGTCGCTTCATCTAAAATAAGGATAGGCGCATCTTTTAAAATAGCGCGTGCAATGGCTATCCTTTGCCGTTGTCCTCCCGATAATCTCAACCCTCGCTCACCGACCAAAGTATGATAACCCTCAGGCAGTAACTCAATGAATTCATGACAATGGGCTTTTTTAGACGCTTCTATCGCCTCTTCATCGGTCGCTGATATTTTTCCATATCGAATATTTTCCATTAGTGTCCGATGAAATAAAATAGGTTCCTGTGGAATCATGGCAATTTGACTGTGTAAACTTATCTGAGACACCTCTGCAATATTTTGATCGTCAATGAGTATCTTCCCAGAATTAATATCAAAAAATCGTAAAATAAGGCTGGTAAACGTTGTTTTTCCACTCCCTGAAAAACCCACTAAACCCACTTTCTGCCCACCGGGAATAATAATCGATTTATTATTAAAGAAATTTTTTCCTCGCTCATAATTAAACGATACATTTTCAAACCGAATTTCCCCTCGGGTAACTTTTAAAGATTTTGCCGGAACGGGATCTAAAATTTCATGGGGGGTGTTAATAATGGTCAACGCTTGATTACAAATGCCCAATTCTTGTGAGAATGTCAAGAAATGACTGGCCAAATACCATAACCCTTGCATCACTGTCATCGAAAGAGAAAGAATAAAAGCAAAATCCCCTACCGTTACCTTGCCTTGTTCTCTTGCATAAATTAAAACAGCTAAGATAGCAGCAAAAAGAAGTGTTACCGACAACCCTTGTAAAAATTTTATTTTTAGGGCATGCCATTGTAATAATTCATCTTTATGTTGAGACTCTTTCACATACTTTAAAAGATATTCTCTTTCGTAATCATTACGAGCAAACAGTTTAGAGCTTAAAATGTTAGTCACACTGTCTACCAATTTACCCATACAAATACTATTACTCTCTGAAAAGAGTGTCGAAAGAATTAAGGTCTTTTTATGGAATAACAGAACAATCCCTAAAAACAAGACTGACCAAACCAATAATATTAAACTGGATAAGGGATTTACCAAATACATTGTCAGAATAGCGATTAAAAGGGTCATTATCTGTGCGAAAATAGGCTCTACGATTTGCGATACAACCGATTCTGCTCCCCTCGCCATATCGGATATTTTATTCGACAACGATCCGGTAAAATTCTTTTGAAAGTAATTGCAAGAATGTTTTTGAATATGGGCAAAAAGCGAATTAATAATGTCTGCTCGCACTTTAGGTAAAGTTTTTAATTTAAAAAAATCATACATGGCCCAGGAAAAATCCATGGCCTGAAAAACTAACACAAATAAAATAACAGGCATAATAATGGCTTTGAGTAAACTACCTGAACCCTCATTTGAATACAGGACAACATCATCAATAATGATTTTTAATAAGTAGGGATTTAACGAAGTTAAAACAGCATAGATGAATACTGCCATTAACATACCAAAAAAAGGTTTGCGATAAGGGCGAACAAAATGCCATAAAAAAGATATTAGTGTTTTTGGTAACATAACGTGTGCCAAAATAATTGAATGACAAGAAATGGTATCTTAACACAAATGAAGGGTAAATTTCAAGGAGGAGTCTGCATGTAACTACCCAGGTACCTAAAACAAGGCGACCAACTTATCCCCTCTCCCCCTTGGGGGAGAGGGTTAGGGTGAGGGGGATTTAAAATAATATTTCTTTCTGGTCTGTTTTCCATTTAATTTCAGAAAAGGTTAGAAAAAAGATTTTAACAGGATAATATTGGTATATGACCATTTAATGCTTCGCTCACCGATTGCAGTATGCCCCAACCCTGTTTACGTGCGGTACTTAGAAATGATCTTATCCTACAAAATATTTCTGCGCTTGTTTTAGCTCTAAAACAACCCGAAATTTTTTGTTTAACCTTCATCATACGAATATCTTGTTCCGCTTGGTTATTTGTAAATGGTACCTTAGGATTATATAAAAAACGCAGTGTTTCATCAGAAAAATCTCTAAAACGTATTAATAAATTGTGCCCAATACGACGTTTCGGCCTTATCCATGGTTTCTTACTTCTTGGGAGAGGCGATAAACTTTCATGATAGTTTAACCCCTCTATCACAATTTTGTCATATAGATCACGAACCATTAAAATACGTCTTACTGGAATACCTTTTGGATAGCGTCTTTTAAGCTTACATCCAATTAATAAAACTCGCTTCATTTTCTTTGACCATTCCTCTTTATCATGTTCAATTATGCTTTCAAGCTCTCTTAAATGATGAGCATTGCATAGAGCATGTCCGGCCTCTTTCATGCAAAAATAAGGTTTAAAATGGTCATGTACAACTACCCCTTGCATTTTATCAGGGATATCACCTCGTTTTTTTGAAATTCGATAACTTGTTAATTTTGCAGTAGAGGCAACATGCAACCAATGATTTTTCTTTTCCACCTTTAAACTTGTTTCGTCTAAATTTTTAACCGGTGTTTTATAAATTTTTGCCTCTACGTCGGTTATGAAATCGCTTAATTGGTCTCCAAATGCAATACTAAAATTACTTAAGGTTGCTTTTGCTATTGGTAAATTATAGATATCTAAAAATAATCGCTGTAATCGGTTCTCTGGTAAAAAATGTTGTTGTTGTAAATAAATTGAAAGCGACTTTACTCGAATACCATATTGAACCGGGGCGTTAACACCATCAAGGAATTCGGCATTCACATTTTTTTGACACACCGCACAAAACTTCACTTCTGACTGATACTCTGTTACTTCGATTTTAAGTTCCGGTATCTCAAATACTTGCCGTTTAATTCTCTTTTTAACCATGGTTTCTTTTAAATTATTTTGACAACAAGGGCATATTTCTAAATTATGTATAATAATTTTATCTGGAGCATTGGTTGCTTGAAGCGTAATACCCTTATGATTTTTTTGTCCCCCTTTTGAATTTTTACCTTTTTTCCTTAAGCTTTTTGGAGGTCTTCGTAAACCGTCGCTAGAAGGAGGTTTTGAACTATTTTGGCTATTAGAATTCAAACGTCTTTCCAATTCTGCAATTTTTTCTTTTAGCCGTGTGTTTTCCTCTCGCAATTGCGCGATAATTTTCCAAAGCTCTTCTCGGGTTGTTTCATTTGTGCTCATACACGCTTTATCGCAGATTTTTTATTTTAAGTAAAGTTTTTTTTGAGAAAAATTACTATTATTTTTTGCTTTTTTTCTTTTACTGGAAGGACCTTAAGAAATTTGTTAATGCCTTTTTCTGGTCCCCCTCACCCTAACCCTCTCCCCCAAGGGGGAGAGGGGATAAGCTGGTCGCCTTGTTTTAGGTACCTGGGTAGTTACGTCTGCATTAAAAGCTGTGTTTTTACACAGTTCCTTAGGCTGCTCGCAATGACGGAGATGGATAAGTTTCTTTCAATATAATACTTAATAATCCTGCCAATACTAAGGCAATGGGGATAGCTGTTAAAGATAAAGAATAATCTTGCGCCGTAGGTAAAACATCATTCGCTTTCAATACAGTGGTGTCTAATAATTTACCTATAAGAGGCGGTAACGCCAACCCCCCTAGCATGGTTAACATATTGGTAAATGCGGCGGTCGTCGCACAAATAGAAGAAGGCGATAAATCATTCCCGACTGCAAAAATCAGTATTTGCACACTGGCAAAAATACCCATTAAAAATAATACTGAATACATGACGACCGGAGTTTGACTTGGCATCCAAACAACCCAAAACATCAGTAGCGCTGAAATAAATGAACCTAGAATCATAGGACGCTTACGACTTTTAATACTATCAGATACCCATCCCCAAATTGGCGCACCAATCGCAAAGCCTAAGAATACAGAAGAAGATCCAAATGACGCGCTGGATTTATCAAAACCCAAGGTCATAAGATAATGAGGGGCCCATACTTCTGCAAATCCTGTAATAGGTAAAAAAGTAAAACACCCGATTAAACCATTAATCCACATTTGTGGATTACGTATTATTTCACGCAAACCCGAAATTAAAGAAATATGGGAAGGGTGATGTTTTTGTAACTGTTTCATTTCGGGTGTGCTGTCACGCAAAAAAATGACAAGGGCACAAGTTAATAACACACCAATAAAAGCCGCATAATATAAAGTAACTTGCCAGCCCATAATGCCAACAAAATACCCCATCACGATGGCACCACTAATGCCGCCAAACATCCCTAAGGTCGAACAAAGACCGGCTATAAACGCAAAATATTTAGGAGGCAACCATTCATCGGAAATCTTAAGGACACCCACATAGGCAAAGGCTGACCCAAACCCTAGGATAAATCGAGAAATTTGAGCAATTAAAGGATTGGTCGTGGCCGCAAAGAAATAAGTACCCAAGACACAAAAAAGACAAGCAAGCGTTAAAATACGCCGAGGACCAAACCTGTCCATCATCATCCCCACCGGAATTTGCATCGGTGTATAAGCATAATAATAACAAGCAGCAAGATGCCCAAAGGCGGTTTCAGATAATAGGAACGTAGTTTGAAGTTCCGCTTTCATCACGCTGGGGGCGACACGTAAATAATATTCATAAAAATAAAAAAGGGTGCCCAAAAAACACATGACGATGACTGGCCAAGTCAAGCTTCGACTGGTTGATTGTTTAATGGTTAAAGCACTCACTATTGTTTTGCTTCCTATATTATTTGGTCGGGGCGAGAGGATTTGAACCTCCGACCACATGCACCCCATGCATGTGCGCTACCAGGCTGCGCTACGCCCCGAATCGGGTATGTTAACTCAAGCTAAAGAATTTGAAAAGGGTCGATACCAAACCATCAGGTGCCCTAATGGGCACCCAACTTTGATACTATTCGAATTTTATATGGATGACCCCCGCCGTGGACCACCAGGTGCGTCAGCACCAGATGCGCCTGCGCCATCAGCACTCTCTTTACTCTCTTTACTCTCTTTCAGCCCTTTCACAAGAGGTTCGCCCACTATCTGTCTAAAGACAGATATAGCAACTTCCATAGCCACCTTATTAACATAAGGTACGACTCTTGCTGCTTCATTTTTAAGGTAACCTGAAAGTCTTTCATTATAAGCTTTTTCAATCTCTATTAAGACTTTAGGATCAATTTCTTCATCTCGAATTCCTTTCATTATAACGATAAGTGTATCTCTTAAAGCATATACACACGTTTTCATCATGCGATCACCTGGGTAAAACGTTTCTGCTTGTTTAGTAAAAGTGTCTAATAATTGCTGTGTTCTCATCTTTTCCTCCGGTTCGATGTTATTTAATAAAAAAATTGTTCTACCCTTCTTTGGGAAGGGAACCTTATTTTACTGGGCTTCTTTAAAATAATCAACCTTATTTTGTTAATATTCTAACTTTTTTTCAGATGATGACGTTCTATTTTGGCTTTTAATTTCTGGCCCGCTTTAAAAGTAACGACACGCCTAGCCTTAATTACCTTATCTTCCCCTGTTTTAGGATTGCGGCCAGGACGATCTTTCTTATCTCTTAATTCAAAATTTCCAAATTTAGAAATTTTAACCGGTTCACCTTGTTCTAAGCGAATACGTATTTCTTCAAAAATAGTATCAACGATTTCTTTGGCAGTTTGCTTAGTGACACCTAATTTTACGACTAAACCCTCTGCTATCTCTGACTTAGTGAGTGTCATTTCTTTAATCCCTTAATGTTGCTTGGAACATTGAAGACAACATCATTACACTATTTTTAACGATTTCATTTATTTCTTCATCCACCAAGGTGCGAGAAGCATGTTGCATTAATAATCCTAACGCAATACTTTTTTTACCCGGTTCAATGCCCTTACCCTCATAAATATCAAACACTAAAATATCCTGTAATATCTCACCGCCCACTTTCAAAATAGCAGATTTGAGCTCGCTCGCAAGCACTTCTTTAGAAACGACAATCGCAATGTCCCGCCGAATGGCCGGATATTTGGACAAAGGATGAAACACAGGCACCTTAGCTTGTTTACAATAGTTCATTTCTAATTCAAAAACAAATAGAGGCTCCTGTAATTCCAAGTGTCTAATAATACGGGGGTGTAAAGCGCCTAGATAACCAATTTCAATCCCTTCTTGAGTGATTTTAGCCGCTTGACCCGGGTGTAAAGCAGGATGTTCTGTTTTTTCAAAATGAATCGAGTGTGCCGTGCCTAACAATTGAAATAAGGATTCGATATCTTGTTTAACATCATAAAAATCCAGCGGATTTTTTTTAACGCCCCACTGCTCTTTATATAAGAGACCCCCACAAATCCCTCCCAACATTGATTTTTGCTGTAATTCATCCATTTTATTGAAGGTAAAACACAGTCCTATTTCAAAAAAACGGGTCCATAATTGTTGCCGGTATTGATTATACTGTAAGGTTTTTACCATAGCAGGGATTAAACTAGGCCGCATTAACGCCATCTCTCTTGAAATGGGGTTCGCCAACAAATAAGGCTTTTCTTGGAATTCAAATAATTGAATCAGTTTAGGATCTATAAAACTATAGGTAATCATTTCAGAGTAACCCCGACTGATCAAACTTTGTTTAATTTTAGGGATTGAAACTGTATTTTCTGGAATGGGGTTGCTTACCGAAAATAAGCGAGGTGCCTGGCTTACAAAATGGCCATACCCCACAATTCTTGCAATTTCCTCGAACAAATCTACCTCAAGCGCTATATCGTGTCTAAAGCTAGGGGCTGTCACATGACAATCCTCCCCGAGCTGTTCTACTTTCATCGATGATCGATTAAAAATATCAAGCACTTCCCCATGCGCTACCGATGTGCCTAAAAAAGCATTCATTTTAGAATATCTGAAAAAAATAGTGGGGTTTTTAGGCAGATGATCTTGACTAATGCATTCTGTAATAGGCCCTGCTTTGCCACCCACAATACTTAACAATAATTCGGTGGCGCGCGCAAGTGCCCGAGCTTGCAATTGACTATCTACCCCGCGTTCAAATCGATAAGAGGAATCGGTTTTTATGCCATACTGTTTTGCAGATAAACGAATACTCACTGGGTTAAAATAGGCACTTTCTATAAAAAGAGAAGTCGTCTTTTTTCCAACAGAAGAACTCATATCGCCCATAATGCCTGCTATGGCTTTGGGGTTTTCTTGATCGGCAATCACTAATGTGTTGGCCTTTAATTTAATTTTGCGATCATCTAATAAATGGATCTCTTCCCCTTCTTTTGCCTTTCGAACATGGATATTGGATTTCAAAGTGGCTAAATCAAAGGCATGTAACGGCTGCCCTAATTCCAGCATCACATAATTCATAATATCAACTACCACAGAAATACTTCTAAGGCCTGCTTGCTCTAATCGTTGTAAAAGCCATTGAGGCGTTTCTGTTGATGCATTCACATCACTCATCACTCGGCCTAGATATCGCGGGCAGAGATCAAAATCTTCTAGTGAAACCATTAAGGTTGTTGTACTTTCAATTGAGGGAGAAGGAACAATAATGGGTTTAAAGGATGCTTTTGTTAATAAAGACAGCTCTCGAGCGATCCCTTCTAAACTTAAGCAATCCCCCCGATTCGGGGGAACTTTTAAGGTCATTACCCCAGAGTGAGGTTCAAGCCCTGCTTCAAAAGCATCCACTTCTATTCCTGCATGCGTTAAACGTTCCGCCATTTGCGAAAAAGATAGGGAGGAATCGAGCAATTCCCTTAGCCAAAGTTCACTAACTTTCATTTTTTGGTCCGAAAATCGGTTGCGACAAATCGATATTGGTTCTTTTCAGCATACCTTTGTAATTTTGAAACATCAATCTTTAACTTTTGACAAGTCGTTGGATTATAAAATACCGTTAATGCCGCCATAGGTTTCATCGGTAAACTTTCAATGGGTGTTCCCTTTAACACTTTGGCGGCCAAAATACCCCCTTCTTCCCCAATCGCATTTTCACTCACCCCTAATGCAAACGCGCCCCCTTCATGGACACTGCCTTCATCCGAGGTAATTAACGGAAGTTTAAGTTTTTCTGAAATAGGCACTAAAAGCCGTACTCCACTGGCCACTAAATGATCTTTAAAAATCAGGATGGCGCCAGAATCTTTCGCAATGGCATTCCTTGCTGCCTGTAATTCAGGTAAATTTTGAATCATGATGGATTGGATTTCCACCCCGATCTTTTTGGCCTGCATCGTTAAAGCCTTCATCTCCGGAAAATTTCGTTCATTCGCACTGTGAAAAATAACGGTTACTTTTTTTAAGGAGGGGAAAATTTGCTTGATAAAGTCCAGTTTCTTCGCAGGATCAACCTCACCTAATATCCCCGTAATATTCCTTGGCAATCGTTTTTGTCTTTCCGTCTCAGGATACACCGCATCTAAGCTAACAATGGGTTGAGTTTTAACAATAGATAAAGTCATTTGAGTGCTGGTGGTTCCAATGGGAACAATTAAATCCATTTTCTGTCCCACAAAATTTTCGATAATACTGCGCTGTAATTTTATATCCCCTTGGGCATTCTGAACGTGATATTGAACAGGTAAAGAGACTTGCTTGCTTAAACTGTCTTTAAATCCCTGCACCATATCTACTAATGCCTTATGTTCAATAGGCACAATAATGCCCACTGAATAAGACGTTTTTTCAGGCGGAGAAGATTCACTAGCACGAATGCCATTCATGGAAACAAATACTAAAACAAATAATAAACTAAACGCTATTTTACGTAACATAACTTAATCCTCACAGGGTATTTGGGTTTATAGGGGTTTTAAAAAGACGATTTTACTGAATACTCTTAAGCACATCACTATTGGGGAAATTACTCTTTAACGTCTCCAGCGCATCCTCTGCCAATGTTGTCATACCCAACTTACGATAAGCTTTAACCATAACCGCTAACGCTTTAGGGGCGGAATTGGTTTGTTCAAAATTCTTCACAATATAACTTGCTCGGTTAGCCGCAGAAAGATAGGCCCCGCGTCGGATATAAAATTGAGCAACTTGTAATTCGTGCTTAGCGACAAGATCGCGCAAATGCAACATACGCTGTTTAGCCTCGGTTGAATATGCACTATTTGGGTAACGCTCTATTAATTCTTTAAAGGCTTCAAAGGAATCTAAAGCATGGTTTGGGTCTCTCGCGCTTCTATCCAAGGGTAGATATTGATAAGCAAACGTATAATTTTGATCAAAAGAAACAAGACCTTTTAAATAATAGGCATAATCTACTTGAGGATGACGAGGATGCATTCGAATGAAGCGATCGGCTGCTGTAATGGCAAGTGGGGCTTCATTATTCTTGTAATACGCTTGAATTAAGCCCAGTTGGGCTTTATCTGAATATTGCCCATAAGGATATCGAGCCTCTAGGGCTTCAAAGTCTTTGACGGCCTTGGCATATTTTTCTTTTTTAAGATTTTTTTCTGCTTGGGCATAGATTTGATCTGCCGACAACCCTTTATAGGCATCCTCTTTGTTAGAACGACAACCAACTAACGGTAAGAAAAGCAGGATTACAATACAAAAACGGCGAAAAAGTTTCAATGACACACCTTTTAGATTACATTTTTACGGACTATGGACACATTCTAAACCATGAGTTGTTGTGTGGCAATCGGCTATGTGGTAAAAAGGAGAGAATAAACTAAGCTTGGCATCTTACATATCGGTAACACCAAAATGGATAACATTCACGAAAAAATTAATTTACAGGCTATCGTCCCAGAAGCCTTGGTCGGCAAACGGCTGGACCAGGCTTTGGCGCAACTTTTTCCTGACTATTCACGTTCACGCATCAAAGGTTGGATAGAGCAAGGCTGTGTAGAGGTGAATGGTGAATTAAAGCGCCCCCGCGATAAAGTCATTGAGGGTGAGACACTTGTCATCAAAGCAGAAATAGAAACCGTATCAAACTGGGGTGCTGAAGAAATTGCTTTAAACATCGTCTATGAAGACGAACATCTGCTTATCATTAATAAACCCACCGATTTTGTGATACATCCTGCGGCAGGGAACTGGAAAGGGACTTTGGTGAATGCGCTATTGTATAAATACCCCAATTTAAACCAACTTCCTCGCGCAGGCATTGTGCATCGTTTAGATAAAGATACAACCGGCTTAATGGTTATCGCTAAAACGATGACTGCCCATACGGCACTCGTCAACGCTTTGCAGCAAAGAAAAATCAAAAGAATCTATGAAGCAGTAGTTAAAGGGGTTGTCGTTTCGGGTGGGACGATTGATGCGCCTTTAGGACGCCATACCAAAGATAGAAAGAAAAGAGCCGTCACAACCAATGGTAAACCCGCCATCACCCATTATCGCATCATTGAGAAATTTAAAGGACATACGCACCTTAGAATACAACTAGAAACAGGTCGTACACATCAAATTCGCGTGCATATGACTTATCATTATCACCCTATCGTGGGCGATAAGATGTATGGCCGTTATGGATTGAATCTATTCCCAAGACAAGCTCTTCATGCCAAAGAACTCGCTTTAATTCATCCCATTACCAAAGAAGAATTAAGGTTTGAAGTCCCTCTCCCAATCGATATGCTGCAGTTGTTGCAAAGGCTTCGCGCGATTTAATAATTCGCAGGTCCTGCTGCTGCCGCCGCAGCTGCCGTATATGCCGCTGCTGCCGCCCCTCCTGCGCCTGTCGCTGAGGCAGTGGCAGTACTAGTAGACATAGAGGTATGCGTATTATCTGGTTCTACAACAATCTGTATCGGACCATTTTGTCTTTGATAAATAAACTGACCAAATTGATGGAATAAACTACGTTGGGATAACTCATCTGGAACCTGTCGTTTATTGAGGATATTAAAATAAGGTAGTAATGGAAAAATGGAAACTTGTAAAGGACTACCCCTGTTGGCTCTTAAAAAAGCAACTAAAGCGGCTATACGTGACCAGTTACTTTCAACTCTTTCTTTAATGGTTTTATTTCTTATTAAGCCGTTTTCAACGTCTAAGAATTGTCGGACTTCGTCTGCTGATACGACAGCATTCTCCAATGTGGCTTTTACTATAGTAAGCGTTCGATTGGTAGATAACATAGTTTTAAATGCACTATTAAAGCATTGACGATCAGAAAGATTTTGTATTGGATTATCAGAAAGATCAAGAGAAGTCAATGTTCTATTAAAGCTTAGTGATTGTGCAATCGCTAATATGCCATCAACCATAATTTTATTTTCCCTAAGACCGAGTTTCGTGAGGATTCGATTTGTTGATAATACGCCAGCCAATGCTTTTGCGCCTTCAGCACCAATATTGTTACTAGAAATAGAAAGATCAGAAATACAAGTATCTCGTTGTAAAAAGTCTGCAATTACTTTAGCGCCTTGGTCTCCCATATTATTTTCTGCAAATTTGATGGATTCTACACGACTTTTAGTATCCTGCATTGCATTACATAACAGAGCGACATCGTCGGGTAACAGACGAACAAAGGTAAATTGAAATTCTCTGAGACATTGGCTATGCAATAGGAAATTTCTTATGCTGTCGCCTATGGTGTTCCAATTGAATCTGGACTCAAGTAAAAGAGGGTCCCCAATAGTAGCACTAGCAGCAGTAGTCGTAGTAGTGGTAGTAGCACTAGCAGTAGTGCTAGTAGCAGTGCTAGGAGCATACATATAACCAAAATCACAAAGATTTTGTTGATTTACTAATGCTTCAAAAATTGATTTGCTTTCCCCTGCAGTAATTTCAGGCATAGCTATTACACAAGTATCAAGAAA
>Ga0206998_1076_pt1 | contig 26883 bp, 27 predicted proteins | sample Alteio_BWMinCont_FD_153309 | JGI IMG/M metagenome (GOLD analysis project Ga0206998, IMG submission 153309) | Enriched cells from forest soil in Barre Woods Harvard Forest LTER site, Petersham, Massachusetts, United States -... | ecosystem: Environmental > Terrestrial > Soil > Temperate forest >... | reverse complement strand
ATTGAGTAATGTTAGCTTTTTGGCTTAATTTTGTTCAAAGTTGAATTTTCAAAGCATGCTGATGCTCATCAACTTACTTGTATCTGTTTTCCTCGAAAAGACCACAAAAAAAACTAGCAAAAATTCTAGCATACCCCCTCGCAAACCGAAAAAGATGAGTCTTCCATAAAATCAGGGGCAAAGGGTAAAGGAAAACATGAATCAGATTCAACGATCGATAATACAAGAACAATTGAAACCGTTTCTATAGCTACAGTTGTTAACGGTTGAGTAAAACCGCGCATAAATGGCGAACAATTAAGAATCTAGGTCTTACACACAAAAATAGTCTAATCATATCTCATGTCTCGGAGAAATGATCTTTTTGCCACGCTTCAATCATCAATACGTCGTTTAAATCCTTCTCCCTGCCCATGGTACGCTTAAAATATAACACATGTTCAAGTGATTCAAAGGGCAATCCCTGAATAATGTCAGCTTGATTAATGCGAGCAGTGATAGACGGAACAGAATGATCTTTTTTCATAGTATAAAATGAATCTTCTTGAAATGCTTCAATCAGCCCGTTTAGGAAAACTATTTTTTTTATACCATTTTCATCAATGACGCCATATTTTTTTGCGAGTGTATTCCATAGTTCTAAATCTACGATAATATCGATATCGCCTATTTCTCTTAAATTTCGAATGCCCAAGGCACCACTACCGGTTATGGCATATTGGCCGAGTGGCAAGTTCAATTTTTTTATTTCTGAAAATTTTTGCTGATTTTTCTTAATCATTTCATCCATAAAGTTTCCCCAATTTATCTATGAAACCGCTATAAATTTAGCATACAGTGCAATTTTAAGTCAACAGCAAAAATTAAGTTGTTCAGCTTATTTTAGCATATTCTTGATATTTTGTGATAGAATTATTTTTATGAAAAATTGTATAGATTGTCCAGGGAAAAATGGTGAGTAAAGAACAGTTATATCATATCGGGGTGAAAGCTATTATTCGCAATCCCCAGAATAAAATACTCGTAATAAAGCGTGTTGATCGAGATTCTTGGGATTTACCAGGAGGAAGAATTCAAGAGGATGAAAATGTCTATGATGCGCTTCGTAGAGAAGTTAAAGAAGAAACTGGGCTTGTACAATTAGAAAACATTACAGCTCGTGGGCTATTTCTAACCAAAATCAAGATCCCTCTAAAAAATCATTCTGCTGGGTTACTTTTTTATTATCATACCTGCCTAATAATAAAGGAGCAATCTGTAATATTAAGTCCAGAACATAATGATTTTTTATGGGTTGAAATAGAAAAGGCAAAAACATTACATTCGGATGATTCCATATTCTTTTCCGAACAAAATATAGCCCTCTTGGGCTGATTTCGAAATATTCTTCTATTACATCTTTTTGGGATTGATGAGGTCCATGATGTTCATCTTTTCCTACCAGCAATTTGGATTACCGCTACTCATCAAATAGCAATTCTCGACGAATTCTTTTTATAGCATCTATCGCTTCTTTAACCAACAAAGGATCCCCAATATCATTGGCATAGATCATCATTGTCAATGCACTGTATAATCCAAGAAAACGTGCATATTGCCAAGTAGCAGGATCAACTGGACCATATGTTTCTAAAAACTTTTTATGACAGCTGTTTGGATAAAAACTCCAGATAACACTCAAATCGACAGATCTATTATTAATCCCTACATCCCCCCAGTCAATGATCCCAGTTAATTGGCCCTTATTAAACATTAAGTGCCTACAATATAAATCACCATGAACTAGACATTTTTCAGAAGGCAACTCTATTGTCTGTGCTATCCTCATTTCATCTTTAAAATAGTCTTTATTTATAGAACATAACTTTCGGGTTACAATTTTTTCTACTCTTTCATTTAATGTCTCTACCACCTTATTGACTTCAGTTCGATCATATACTTGTGGTTTTGCACCCATAGCAAGTGCTTGGTTTTCGTTGATACTGTGCAATTGCTTTAGAAAAATAGAAAGAGGCGCAAGACTTGTAATGCGATCTTGGTCATTTAATTGAGCGTGGCAACCTGATGTACCCTTTATCATCTTATATCCATGGAATGAATAGGAATAATGAGATGTTGGTTGACCAATGTATTTAGGGTTGGGGATCTCAATACTGAGAATCGACTGAAGGTTTTTTAATACTTTATTTTCTCGTTCGATTAACTCAACCGCTATTTTTCGTCTGGGAAATCTAAAGATAATTTTTTTATTAACCAAAAAGACTTTGTTATCCCATCCTTCACCGATACACTCTATTTTTTCTATAGGGGTTAATGATGGGAATTGATCTTGCAAGCAGTTTTTTACAAGTTCTTCTGTTATTTGTATGTCAGCATGCCAGCGTTCACCACTCATTTATACACCCCAGTTTAGAAAGTTAAGTTTCCAAGCATATCACTTTTTATGGGCCTTTTTGTTTCCATAATAGAGTAATATTTAAGATTGTATCATAATACACCTAAAAACATTAATATGGAGTGGGGTGTGCATTTAGGGGGATAGAAAGAATGAGTATTTTTTATTTTATAGCAGGTGCCAGTGGTAGTGGTAAAACGGCGATAATACACAATTTAAAGAAAATTTTAGGTGATACTGTATCAGTATATGATTTTGATGACATTGGTGTTCCAGAAGGAGCAGATAAAAGATGGCGTCAAGAGTCCACAGAGAAATGGTTAAAAAAGATGTTAAAAGAAAATAAAGATGTCTGTTTACTTGGGCAAATTGTTTTAGGGGAGATATTAGCATGCCCTTCAGCTAGTAAAATGGGTAAAGTACATTTTTGTCTTTTAGATGTGAATGATTTTGAACGCATTCAAAGGTTAAAGAAGCGTAACACTTATGGCGTCGATCAAAACATGTTGAATTGGTCGTCTTGGCTTCGTATGCATCATCAAGATCCGCAATGGATGCAGCATGTGTTGAAAGAAGATAGTTGGCAAGGATTAGATTTTAGACAATGGGACACTCTAGAAAGTTGGGATAGCAAAGCGAATATTAAGCATTTGGATACGACTGAGTTTTCAATAAATCAGGTTGCAGAATCTATTTCTGTTTGGATCGCTGAAATAAATAATAAAAATGACCCTGAATCAATACCCAATAGTCCATATAAACTATATAAAAATATTCCAAATGCTTTCAAAATTATTGATGAAAAACTTTTTGCATTTAATAAGAAATGCGTCCCAGCAATACAAGATCCAGAAATCATAGATAAACACTATATTATCAAAGAAAACGGCGTGATCATCGCTGGCATTTGCTCGGATATTTATATTTGGAAGATTTTGTATCTCTCTCTCTCTCTTGTTTGTTAGCGAAACTCATAGAAATCAAGACCTAGGCACAATTTTACTTAAAAGAGTTGAAGAAGAAGCAAAGGCATTTGGAGTTAAGTTAGCCCATACGGATACCTTTGATTTTCAGGCCAAGGATTTTTATTTAAAGCAAGGATACGAGGTGTTTGGTGTTTTAGATAATTGTCCTCAAGGTCATAAGCGCTATTATTTAAAAAAGCTGTTATAAATGATATTAGCATTGTCGTAAGTGTAGGGTTACGCATGGATTTAGCGGTGCATGTAAGGAGATTCGATACTTTCTCGTGACTTTGAACAGGAAATGTTTCTTTGATAATTTAAAGATCGTTTTGTTTAGGGGCATGAACGATTCTTCTATCTTTAAGCGTTTTTGAATATTTACGCGGAGCAGGAGTACAATCAACAGCCATTAAACGGAACGGTTGTGTTTCGGGGATAGGTGAACAATATTGAATTAGGGTAAGGTCAGGTGATTATGTCGGAAAAAAATGATTTTAAGATTAGAGTATTACTGAATTTTTTGGAAAAGCTAATGCTCTTTAGTTTTTTACGGTTTAATCAATTTTTGGTTGTAATATTTTTATTTCTATTATACTTCCCTTTTCAGAGTTGCTTCTCACAGGATTTCAAAATCAACCTACTACAAGGCTGTTCAGAAAAGAATGAAAAATATCCAGAACCTCCTTATTTTGTAAAGTTTGAAAAGAAAAAAAAGAAGCTTTTATATATTGCTGCTCGTCATGAAATAGGAACTAATAATCAAACAGCCAAATTAATACGCCAAGTTTTTATTGATTATCATCCGAAAATTGTAATAATTGAAGGTTTTCAACCAAATAGTGTAAATGAGGCTCTTGAAGAGGAAATCAAAAGTTGTCAACCTAAAAATTTCAAAGATTGTGGCGAATCGATTCTTTCGGGTTATTTAGCAAAAAAAAATGGGGCACATATCGTAACAGGGGAACCTTCGGATCAGATTATATTCGATGAATTACTAAAAAAAGGTTACTCTGCAGAAGACTATTTGGGATTTTATCTTTTAAGACAAATACCACAATGGAAACGAGAACATAAAATTGATAATAACTTAGAATGGATTAGCAACCTTTTTTTAAAAACCTGTTTAGAAAATGTAAAAGAAGAAGGTAATTTTGATTTTGAACGATTTAAAATTTGGCATAAGGATAAAATGAATTATCCATTCACATTGGATAAACATAACGAACATACTGTAGCACCCAAATCACATCTATTTATGCATAATTTGTGGTTAACAATAGAGCGAATACGAGAAGAAAACATTCTGAAAACTATAGAGAAAGCAATTTCTCAGCATGATATAGTATTGATTGTATATGGCGCTTCACACTTTACCGTTGAAAAAAATGTTTTAACTCATTTTTTTGGTTCACCAGAGGTTACTATAGGTCCGTCTGATAGAGCAACCACAAGACATTATGGTTATGATGAAGAACTTGATTAAACAAGGGAATGTGATAAAATACTTTGGGGTAATTAAGGGTATAGTTGGCGATGATTGATATTGAATCACTATTGTTTTGGAGAAATCGATGAAAATACACTTTTTTCGAGGAAAGAAAGACGTGAAAAAGAAGTTTGAAACCATTGCTTGCTGCTTAACTTTTTTCATTTTTATTTTTTCTACTTTCCCTGTCTGTAGCAGCTCACCTACTGGTCGTTATCTTATCATGGCTGCTACGAGTGGGTTAGGGACTGCTATTTGTGAAACTCTTGCCTCAGAGAGAAATGAATTGATATTAGCAGGGCGAGATGAAAAAAAACTAAAGAATTTAAAATCAGAATTAGAAAAAAAATACTCCGGTCGATATACGATTGCTCTATTTGATTACTCTGAGTTTGCGTCGTTGCAAAAGCTGAAGGAACAATTAAATAACACCCCTATCAATGGAATTGTTGTTATCCCTCCAAGGGTTAAAATCCCTACTTCTGAAGTACCTTCCTCTGGTGAATGGGCAGACATGGTACAAATTGGTTTTATAGCGCCTATTGAAGGGATAAAACAAGTAATTCCGTTATTGCAATCGGAAAGTTCGATCGTTATTATTTCTGGAACGAGCTCTGCTAATTATTTGCCAACTTATAAAAATGTGAATGTATTAAGAAAAATGTGGGTAGCTGAGGCTAAAAATCTTGTTTATCAACTTGGGGATCGTAATATACGAACTAATGTTATTTCTCCAGGCGTTATTTTAACTGATTATCACAAAGACAAAGTGCAAGATCGAGCCACAAAAAACAAAAAAACGATTACAGAGCAATTAGATGAAGAAACAAGAGACATTCCTTTGCGTCGGTATGGACAACCATCGGATGTAGCACAAGCCGTAGCTTTTTTACTTTCTAACAAATCAACTTATATCAACGGTATCAACTTAATAATAGATGGTGGTTTGAATAAAGCATACTAAAGTTCGCTTATTATTATAACTTATTTTCTTTTTTTAAAAGCTCCTCTAGCTCTAAAATTATGTTTTCCGCTTTATTTAATTCATTTGAGCAAAAGAAAAACATTAGCCTCCCAATCTCTTTGTGCAATTTTTTTTCCAATAGAAACTCATTCTGTTCAAGTCTTTCAAATCTAGACCATAAGTGTTCAAATCTATGTTCTTCGAAATTAATCAATGCCATTGTATTGTTTCCTCTTTCTTTCTCTAAATCGATGTAAGCCCTCAATAATACCATTTTTTTTGAACCCGAAAAACAAAATATATTTTTTTCGAAAAATTTTTGTAATTATTCAGCGCCCTTTCAACATTAAACTAAATTGCATCTCCCCTTGTTCGAAAGACCCAGCACTCGTTTTTTGCTCCCATAGGATCTGTGTATGTCAACACAATACTCAAAAATTTTTCAAAATTTTTGTTGCATTTTTGAAAAACTTGATTTATGATAAAGCTTAAGTTGTTTGACTTATCATTAATTCGAAAGGAAATTTAGTAAGATATGTGTACCTCTATGGTTAACAATTTGACATTCAAATGGTGGCGTTGGCAAAACCAATTCGCTACGTTCATTTGTTTTGTCAATTTTAATCTAAAGAGGAAGGAAAAATGTCTTACCACCACACCCATAAAATATCGATCATTATTGCCCTTGGCGCAATAGCCCTATTACTTGCATCCTTATTTTCATCCCCCACTCCTAATCTGCCTAAAATAGCCATTGCTAATTATGGCCCTCATGCTTCCCTACAGGAAACCATTCAAGGGATAAAAGACCAATTAGAATATCTTGGGTTTAAAGAAGGGCATCAGATTGTCTTTGAAATTACGGATGTTAATTTCGAATCTACCTTAATTCCCCAAATGCTTTCAAAGTTGAAAGCAAGTAATCCTAAAGTAGTGGTTGCCATGACTACCCCTGTTGCCCAGGGTGCCAAAACGAGCATTAGAAATATTCCAATTATCTTTTCAGATATTACCGATCCTGTTGAAGCAGGTTTACTCGCCACTGCTAACCAACCTGAAGTTAATTTAACAGGGGCTTCCGACCGACAAGATCTCAATTTATTTATTAAATTTGCGAAACAATTACTGCCCAATGCCAATAGAATAGGATTGCTTTATGCAACAGGAGAGGCTAACGATCTGGCTCTCGTTAAAATGATGCAAAAAGCAGCAAAAGCAAACAATTTTGAAGTGGTTTCCATTCCGGTGGAACATGCACGAGATATCCCCATGCGAATGCAGGCCTTCAAATATAAAGTTGATCTAATTTATGTCGGCGTAAGCGGACCCATTCAACCTTCCCTGCCAACCATTGTTTCTGAAGCAGATCGAATGAAAATACCCGTTTTTAACGCAGATTCAGACGCTGTCAAAAAACATTATGTTTTAGGGAGTTTTGGGGTATCCTATTACCAGGTTGGGGTTAACACAGCAAATATTATTGTTCAAATACTAAATGGGGAAAAAGTAAATTCTATTAACCCCGTTTACCCAAGTTCATCTGATCATCATGGTTTTATCAGTCAAAAAAAGGCCAAACAATTAGGACTGACACTACCAACCTCACTTCAAAATATAACGATAGTGGAGTAGAACCATGTTAGAGCTTCATAATATTTACAAATCATTTTCAGAGAGATCAAGACCTGTCCTGAATGGCGTGAATTTAAAGTTAGAAAAAGAAGAATTCTGTGTGCTGATTGGGGATAATGGATCAGGAAAATCGACATTGATCAAAAGTATATCAGGGGAACATTTCCCTGATTCAGGCTTAATAACTTTAAATGGTCAAAACATTACTTACCTTCCCATTCACAAAAGAGCAAAACTAATCAGTACTGTTTCTCAAGATATAAACAAAGGCACAGTTCAGAGTATGACATTATTTGAAAATTTGTCCTTAAGCTATCTGCGGAATAAAAATGCCTCGTATGCCTGTTATCAAAAACATAAAGAACAACTAACTGAAAAAATAGAATGCCTAGGCCTTAAAAACTATATAGACATGCCAATGTCTACCTTGTCAGGCGGACAACAACAAATCATTGCAACCATTATGGCCACGTTATCTACGCCCGCCTTACTTTTACTCGATGAACATTGTTCTGCGCTAGACCCTAAAGCTTCAGAAAACCTAATGAAATATACCACAAAAATAATTGAAAGATTATCGATAACCACATTGATGATTACCCATAATTTGAATGATGCGATTCGTTATGGCAACCGTCTGATTAAAATGCAAGATGGAAAAATTGTGCTAGATGTAAAAGGGAATGATAAAAAAAATTTAACTGCACAACAATTATATGATTTATTTAATAATGATAAGGGGCGTCACAATGATTCTGATCTTTTCTGAGTTAATGACCACCGGTCTCCTACAAGGTTTGATATTGGGTATTGTTGCACTTGGCGTCACGATTCCTTTCAGGTTTTTAAATCTTCCTGATTTAACCTGTGATGGTGCCTATCCATTAGGCGGCGCGCTTTGCACAAGTCTCATTATCAGTGGGGTTAATCCTTTTCTTGCAACCCTTTTGGCAAGTGTTGCTGGGGGTGTGTTAGGGATGGGCACGGCCTTTGTCCATTTGCGGTTTAAGATCAATACTCTATTGGCCGGCATTATCCTAACTGCCATGACTTACAGCGTCAATTTAAGAATGATGGGCAAACCAAATTTGGCATTATTTGGAAATGTAACACTTTTTTCGAACTTTCAAGATGAGATTTTGTTTAAAATATTTGTTTTAAGCTTTATAAACATCGTCATTATTGGTCTGCTTTTAAGGTATTGTCTTTCAGAAAAAGGACTACGTTTTAGAGCGGTAGGCTTAAACCATGAATTTTCTAAAAAACAGGGGATACATTTATCCCTTTATATCTTCTTAGGATTATTTGTAGGGAATGCCCTTTGCAGCTTTGCGGGTTGTCTCATGGTACAAATCCAAGAATATGTCGATATCGGGATGGGGACCGGTATTGTGATCCATGCCTTAGCAGCCGTGATGATTGGAGAAAGCATTATGGGGTCTCAAACGATACAGAGACAAATTATTGCACCACTCATAGGTGCGATCCTCTATCAACAAATTCAAGGCTTTGCCATTAGTTTAGGTCTCCCCCCCTCAGATTTAAAATTTATTACAGGGGCTATTGTACTATTTGCAATTTGTTATACCCTCCCAAAAAAACCTTTTGCGAGGAAGAGGTGCCTTAGCGAAACGACGAGTTTGAGCTCTCAAGACAAATATTTTTTTGACAAACCACGTCCTTTTTCATCTAAGGAGACAGAACATGAATAATTGCTTGTTTAAAAACAAAAAACACTTATTTTCCCTTCCTGAAAATAAAATTTATTTATGTGGACATTCGCTCGGGCCCATGCCAAAGGCAGCCAAACAATTTGTCGAGCACGGACTAAAAGAATGGGAAATGAATAGGGTGAATGGATGGATTGACTCTGAATGGATTCATTTACCCCAAAAACTAGGAAAGAAAATTGCACCTTTAATCGGAGCTTTACCTGATGAGGTTATCGTGACAGATAGTACTTCTATTAACCTGTTTAAATTACTACTGTCTGCATTGGATCTCAATCCCCAAAGAAATGTGATTCTAACCGAAAGCAGTAATTTCCCAGCGGATTTATATATAGTCCAATCGGTGGCAAAATTGCGAAACACTGTCATAGTAAATACCGTGTCAACAGATCAAATATTGGCTGCCCTCAATAAAAATGTCGCCGTATTAATGTTAACGCAGGTTAATTATCGCACTGGCTATATGCATGATATGGAAAAAATTTCTAAGGAAGCACATAAATTAGGCGTATTAGTCTTATGGGATCTTTCTCATAGTATTGGGGCAATCCCCTTATCCTGTTCAGAACTAAAGATTGATTTTGCAGTAGGGTGCACTTACAAATATGTAAACGGTGGACCTGGTTCCCCCGGTTTTTTATATATTAATAAAAAACACCATTCTGATTTTAAACCTGCCATATTGGGTTGGATGGGGCACAAAGAACCCTTTGCATTTTCTCCAGTCCATGAGCCAGCCGATGGTGTGACAGCTTGTTTAACGGGCACACCTTTTATACTCAGCATGAAAGCTTTGGAGGGTGCCTTAGAAATTTTTGACGGTGTTAATTTCGAATCATTGAGAGCAAAAAGCATCGCGCTTTCAGATTATCTAATCCGTCAAATACAAAACAAGGTTCCGTTGATCCGCTGTGAATCTCCAATAGATTCTAGCGCCAGAGGAAGTCATGTCGCTTTTTCTCACCCGCATGCTTATCCCATTTCAAGAGCGATGATAGCAAATGGCGTAACCATTGATTATCGAGAACCCAATATCCTGCGCTTTGGCATTTCCCCATTGTATTTAGATTTTGAAGATATTGAACGCGCAGTGGATTATTTGGCCAACATTATGAACTCAAAATTTTATGAGGACAATCAATTTCAGAAAAGACTAAAGGTGACATAATGATAGAATTTAAAAATTATTTACAACGTCTGATTAGTAATGAACCCTTATCTGAGCAGGATATGCATGCCGGTTTTAAATTAATGGTTTCTGCTCCAAAGGCACAACAAGCCGCATTTCTTTCCTTACTTTCAGCACGGGGAGAAACGGTTGAAGAACTGGTAGGACTGTTAAAATTCTTAAAAGAACAAGCGATTATCATTAAACCAAAAATGGACCTCATTGATATCGTTGGAACGGGTGGGGATGGCCTTAAAACTTTTAATATCTCAACTGCGAGTAGTCTTGTGGTCGCAAGTCAGGGCGTTAAGGTTGCTAAACATGGTGGCAGGGCTATCACAAGTTATTCTGGCAGTACTGATGTTTTAGAACACTTAAGGATTCCCTTATATGATTCAGCAGAGCGTATCCTTCACCAATTAAAAAAATATCATTTTTCGTATTTATGTGCCCCCTTATTCAACCCCGTTTTGCGAGCATTAGCCCCCCTTAGACGAGAACTTGGCATGGCTACTTTCATCAACATTTTAGGACCGCTTGCTAACCCGACTCACGTTAAGCGACAAGTGATAGGGGTCTATCGAACTGATCTTCTACCCAAAATCATTCAGGTATTGAAAGCGACTGGATCCATTCATTCCCTAGTTGTACGAAGTTCGGAGGGCATGGATGAATTTAGTGTCAGCAGTCCCACGACAGTGATGCACCTACAAAACGGTGTGATTCGAGAATATAGCGTTAGCCCGGAAGAGATTGGCCTAAAGACAGCCCCCCTTGAAGCAGTCATCGGGGGAACAGCAGAGCAAAATGCCAAAATTATTCGAGATATTTTTTCAGGCAAACTAAAAGGCCCTTGCTTAGATATTGTACTTTTTAATGCGGCAGCCGGATTTTTAGTTGCAGATCGTGTTACCAGTTTACAAGAAGGCGTAGAACTGGCGCGTAAAACAATTGAGGCTGGAAATGCACACAACTTATTGAATAATTTAAGTGGGAGCCAATAATGAACGCACTTTTAAATAAAATACGCGTGTCTACCTTAGAAAGGGTGCACGCATTAGATATGAGAAAATTGGAATCAGAAATTTCTTTAAGTCGAACACCAAAAAACTTTTTAGATCTATTTCATTCTTCCGGAGACAGATTACGAATTATTGCAGAAATTAAATTCGCGAGTCCCTCCTTGGGGACAATACACAATGAAACACATAATCCCCTCTCGATTGCCAAAGACTATCTAACCAATGGTGCTGCTGCGCTTTCTATTTTAACAGAACCTCATTTTTTTAATGGAAATATTGAATTTTTGAAATCTGTTCGTCAACGATATCCTTCAAGCTATTTGTTAATGAAAGATTTTATATTACACGAAGTACAATTAAGACAGGCTAGAGTATATGGCGCTGATGCAATTCTATTAATTGCCTCCTTTTTACAACCAAAAGAACTATCCGAGCTGTACCAAAAAGCGATTGTCTTAGGTTTAACACCGCTCGTCGAGGTGCATTCTCAAAAGGAATTAGAGATCGCATTGGAATTGAATCCATTGTTAATCGGTATTAACAATCGGAATCTGAACTCATTATCAATCGATCTTAATATTTCTCGTGATTTAATCTCACTTGTGCCTGAAAATACCTATGTTATCTCTGAAAGTGGACTGCATTCTGGGCAAGAATTAAACGAAATGGTTCATTTGGGTTTTGATGGATTCCTAATTGGTACTTCTTTAATGAAAACCAAAATGCCAGGTATCACATTAAAACAATTAATAGTAGACTTCCAGAAAAATATTTTGGGTCGAACAAACTCGCACACTAAAGACACCTCTCCCTCACAAAATGCTTTTCTGGAAGGCTATGCCAATGAAAACTAAAATATGTGGTATTACCAATCTCAAAGATGCCGAATGCGCCATAAAATATGGCGCATGGGCGATTGGGTTTAATTTTTACCCAAAATCCCCCCGGTTTATTGATCCATTCAAGGCATTAAAAATCATACAGGCCTTATCTAAACCAATTCTAAAGGTGGGGATATTTGTTGATCATCCGCTAAATGATATTCTACAAATACAAGAAAATCTCGGGCTTGATTTGGCACAGATTTACCAGGATTATACATGTAAAGCCCGTTTTAAACGTAAAATGATAAGAGTGATTCAACCACAGGAAACTCTTGATTTGCCCCCTATCAAAACATTAAAGGATTACGCCATGGTTTTAATTGATGCGCCCCGAAATAGAGTCTCCCAAAAAAATATTTTGGATCGAACAAACACGCGCGCCACAAACAACGCTTCCTCGCAAAATACTTTTATGGAAGGCTATACGCCTGGAGATTTTGGTGGTACTGGCAGGACGGCAAATTGGAAAATTGCGAAAGAACTGGCATGCAATGCCAGGTTAATACTTGCCGGAGGTTTGAATATTAAAAATATCAACGATGCGATAAAAGAAGTGCAACCCTATGCAATCGATCTTTGTAGCGGTGTTGAACGTTTGGTTGGCATAAAAGATCCACGTAAAGTAAGAAATATTTTGAAGGAGACCAAGTTATGAAAAAAACACCTAGTTACTTTGGAAAATATGGCGGACAATTTGCGCCTGAAACACTGATGGCCCCGCTTCAGGAACTTGAAGAGGCTTATATCCATTTTAGCAATTCTGTGATCTTTCAAGAACAACTAAATGACTATTTAAAAAGGTATGTAGGAAGGCCAACCCCACTTTTTTTAGCCAATCGTTTAAGCCAATTTTTAGGAGGCGCTCAAATTTATCTAAAAAGAGAAGATTTAGCACATACGGGGGCACATAAAATTAATAATACGGTTGGGCAAGGATTACTCGCTCAATTCATGGGGAAAAACCGGCTTATTGCTGAAACCGGCGCAGGGCAGCATGGTGTTGCTACCGCAACGGTTGCCGCTCTGTTTGGACTGTCCTGTACCGTTTATATGGGGGCAACTGATATGGAACGTCAAAAGCTTAATGTATTACGTATGCAAATTTTAGGCGCTGAAATATGTCCTGTGCATACTGGAACCAAAACGCTTAAGGATGCAACTTCTGAAGCAATGCGTGATTGGGTTACCCATGTTCAAGATTCTTATTATGTGCTAGGTTCAGCGCTGGGTCCTCATCCTTACCCGACCATGGTTCGAGATTTTCAAAAAATAATAGGCTTAGAAGCCAAAGCGCAAATACTAGAATTTTGCGGCCGATTACCAGATGAACTGATTGCTTGCGTGGGAGGCGGAAGCAATGCCATTGGATTGTTTCATCCATTTTTAGTAGAGTCTTCTGTTAAAATGACAGGCGTCGAAGCAGGCGGAACGGGGATTCACAAAGGAACGCATGCAGCGCGTTTTGCAGGCGGTAGCATGGGTGTGTTACAAGGAACTAAGACATATTTACTCCAAGATGAAAATGGACAAATTGAAAATACGCATAGTATTTCAGCGGGTCTTGATTATCCAGCGGTAGGTCCTGAACATGCTTTTTTATATGACTCGGATCGTGTTCAATATACTTATGCCACAGACAAAGAGGCCTTGGAAGCTGCTTTTTTATTGGCAAAGCTTGAGGGTATTATTCCTGCTCTGGAAAGTGCCCACGCGATTGCCTATGCGATAAAACAAGCGCCCACTCTATCCAAAAATGCCATCTTACTGGTTAATCTTTCTGGTCGAGGTGACAAAGATGTTGAAACACTTGGGCACACTATTCAGAAACAATGACGAGAAAAAATTCTTTAGAAGGAGACAACGAATGAAAATTAGAACATTATTTACAGAAAATCGGCCACTTTTTATTCCGTTTATCATGGCAGGTCATCCTACGCTGGATGCAACTGCAAACGCTATCCTAGGATTATCGGAATGCGGTGCGGATATGATAGAACTGGGTGTGCCTTTTTCCGACCCCATTGCGGATGGCCCAATTAATCAACAAGCGGCTGAAATCGCACTGCAGAATGGGGTAACCCTAGCGTGGTGCTTATCTGTCGTCAATACGGTTAAACAAAGTGGCTGCAAAACGCCTATCATTTTATTCAGCTATTTTAACCCTATTTTGCATATGGGGATTGAACACTTCATTCAAAAAGCAAGCCAAGTGGGTGTAGACGGTGTATTAATCGTAGACTTACCGATAGAAGAAAGCCTAGCGTTTCGTATGGCACTTGCTTCTTCTTCAATTGAAATGGTGATACTGGCATCCCCAACAACCCATCCAGAACGACTTAAAAATATCCAAAAAATAAACCCCGCTTTTGTTTATTACATTTCCCGATTAGGCGTAACCGGCGTTCAACAGGATTTAACCAAAAACTTGCAGCAAGCTGTTTGTGCACTGAAACAGGTTATGCCATTACCTATTTGTGTTGGGTTTGGTATTTCAAAATCAGACCAAGCCAAACAGGTGGCCACCTTTTCAGATGGCGTGATTGTTGGGAGTAGCCTGGTTAAGACCCTTCAAAATACTTACGCTGATTTAGGATTACATCCTTTTTTGACACTTGCAAAACAATTTGCTGAAACCATTCATCATGCGAGGTTACTATGAAAATTATATCGGGCCGCAGTCATGTTCAATTAGCTAAACGATTAGCAATAAATCTGGGTGCTCCATATGTCCACACTCAAATTGAGACTTTTAATGATCTAGAACTTCGGATACAAATATTAGAACCACTATATGAACAGGATGTCGTTATTGTTCAATCGACATCAAAGCCTGCCAATGATTATTTGATGGAATTGTTGCTTTTGGTGGATACAGCAAAACGGGCTGGCGCAAAACGCATCATCGCGGTGGTGCCTTATTTTGGATATGGACGCCAAGATCGCCCCTCTTATGACTATGGACCCATCTCAGCACGACTGGTCGCAACGCTCCTAGAAGCTGCGGGGGTTGATCATTTGATTACCCTCGATTTCCATTCTAAACAATTACTCGGATTCTTTAAAATTGGTGTTCAAAACGTAGAACCCTTGCCTTTATTTACGCCACACGTAAAAGATCTTACTCAAAGTATCATTATTTCTCCTGATATTGGAGGGCTGATTCGTGCAAGAAAATTCAGTGAAACGTTCAATATTAATCTCGCCATCATAAACAAAAGTCGGGACGCATCACGCACCTGTCATATGAGCGAAATAATTGGCAATGTATGTGGAAAGCATTGTATTTTAATTGATGATATAGTGGATACGGCGGGGACCCTTTGTCAAGCAGCAGAACTATTAATGCAACAAGGTGCTGTATCGGTAGAAGCGTTTATTACTCATGGCGTACTATCGGGTGAGGCCATAGAACGCATCCAACGATCTGCTATTCGCAATATTTTTATAACAGACAGTATTGTAAATGGAACATTACCTGATAAATTTAAAGTCGTTTCTGTGGTGAATGTTCTTTCAGATGCGTTACGTCGCCTGAACGGATAGAGTGTTTATTTAAAAATAGTCTAATCATATCTCATTTCTCGGAGAAATGATCTTTTTGCCACGCTTCAATCATCAATATGTCGTTTTGACCGAGTGGCAAGTTCAATTTTTTTAGTTCTGAAAATTTTTGCTGGTTTTTCTTAATCATTTCATCCATAAAGCTTCCCCAATTTATAATTATATTAGCATTGCGTAAGTGAGAGTTGCGCATGGATTTAGCGGTGCATGTGAGGAGATACACCTTCTCTATGTGAATTTTCAATATTTTTATAAGTTTTATAACTTAATTTTACTCAAAGCTGACCTGCTGGGCTACGAACCAGGCGGTAGGGAAATTTTCGATTGTGGGGATTTTGTGTCAATCATTTTTCTTCCTTTAAAGTCTCTTCTGGCTTATTTTTAAAAAATAACAGGTTTTTTACAAATATTATTTGATTTTTTGTTATAAAAGTGCAAAAATTAGATAAATAGCCAGATGAGTTTCCAATATGATGATAGAATTTAGGGTAAGCAACTTTCGTTCCATTAAAAAAGAACAAGTTTTAAGTTTAGTCGCTTCAAAAGACAAAACTTATGATGATTCTCACTTAATAGAAGTCAAGGGTAAAAAAGGTTTACCTAAACTTGTAAGGAGTGCTGCAATTTATGGTCTAAATGGCGCTGGGAAATCTAATTTGATTAGGGCTATTAGTTTTCTAAAGAATTTTGTATATGAGTCTGCCACTATAGTACAACCCGGTCAATCGCTTAATGTGCAACCCTTTCTTTTAGATAATACAACAAGCGTAAAACCTTCAGAATTCGAAATTACTTTTTCTAATAAAGGTGTGCGTTATCAATATGGATTTAGTCTAACAGCAGAAAGAATCCATGAAGAATGGTTATTAGTTTATAAGACAGCTAAACCTCAGCAATGGTTTAAACGTACTTATAATAATAAAACTAAACGAGAAGAATACGAATTTAGTGATAAATTATTAGGTCAACGTAAAGTATGGCAAGAATCAACTAGACAAAATTCATTATTTCTTTCGACTGCAGTTTATCTAAATAGTGAACAACTTCGTCCTATTTTTGATTTTATTGTGAATAAAATGATCTGCTTGCCTTCAACCTCTTTGATACCCATAGATATTTCTATTGGAATGTTAGAAAATAACGAAACTAAAGAAAATTTAGAACAATTTTTGGTTTCCTCAGATGTTAGTATTACCCATATTACCTTGGTTCGAAAAAAACATCAGAGACAAGTCATTCAGGTTGACGCCAGTAAGACTAATATTCAAAATGATGAAGTGGATATGTTATTACCACAATTTCATCATAAATCTGATACGGGTGCTGTAACGTTGGGATTGCAGGATGAATCGGGTGGTATACAGAGATTATTCGCCTTATCAGGTTTAATATTAAATGTTTTAAAAAATGGACAAATTTTGATTATTGATGAGCTTGAAACAAGCTTACATCCGTTATTGGTAATAAGTTTGATAAATCTATTTCATAACCCTAAAATTAATATAAATGGCGCTCAGTTAATTTTCACTACGCATAATACTTCCTTTTTAGATCTTGATCTTTTTCGACGAGATCAGATTTGGTTTATAGATAAACATCGCGATCAAAGTACCATCCTTCAACCACTAACAGATTTTAGCCCTAGGAAAGGAGAAAATTTAGAAGCTGGGTATCTGAGTGGTCGTTATGGTGCTATTCCTATTTTACAGAATATACAATAGGAATATTGTATGGGTCGTGATAATAGTCCAGAGAATAGACGAATCAGGAAACTCGAACGTAAGCAAGCAGCGTTTCAGAAATTTGATCGTATTTTAATCGTGAGTGAGGGTAGTAAAACAGAACCCAATTATTTAAGAGAGATAATGAGATGTTATCGAGTGCCATCTGCCACTTATTGTATTTTACCCAGTCAATACGGCACTTCCCCAAAGCAGGTTGTGGAGTTTGCGCGCGATATTTTTCTTTATGGAGATCCTCGACAAAGAATAAAACCGCGTAGCTTTGAAAGAATATACGCATTATTCGATAGAGATGAACATAAATCCTATCATGACGCTCTTAAACTCTCGGAAAATTTTATTCATACCCCACTAATAAACGATATGGATGAAAAAGTTTTGTTCCGTGCAATCGCGTCAGTACCAAACTTTGAACTCTGGTTACTGTCACATTACAAATTAGTACGCGAACCCATATCTCGTAAAGAGGTGGTAAGAGAATTAAAAAAATATATAAAAAATTATGAAAAGGGACAAAAAGGTTATTTTGATTTAACTAAACATTTATTAGAAGTTGCTTTTAAAAATATTGCTATATTAGTAAAAAATACCAATGCTTTTGATGGAAATATGCCTTACTCAGATATGGGGGGATTGGTCAAATTTCTTGTTAATATAAAATCTTGAAAGTTTATTGGTTATGATGAAGAACTTGATTGAACAAGGGAATGTGATAAAATACCTTCTTATATCAACGGTATCAACTTAATAATAGATGGTGGTTTGAATAAAGCATACTAAAGTTCGCTTAAAAAGAAATAACTTGAACCGCTTTGTATTAATTCCGCACATTCAATCCATTGACGCCAATTTACATTGTCTTCATATGCAAAGCAAGCAGAAAGAACGGCTTGAACAAAACACCACTGACAGAGGCGCAATTTTTCGACACAAAGCAGTGTTGAAAATTGGTCTAGCCTTTGCTGAATAATTTCCGAAGGATTTTTTTGAACTAACAATTCTGGCATGGGATTTCTAATAAAGGCACCCACTTCATAGGCAGGTTCGCCAACAACCCCTTTTGGATCGATTGAAGTCCATTCTTTATGGTGCAATAAAATATTATCATGATGCAAATCGCCATGTAACAAAACCGTTGCATTAGTTGTTTTTAATAAATGCGCTGATAACTCTTTTGCTTTCTTTATTAAAGGTTCGGGTAGATTGTGAGTATGAAAATCCAAATGCTTTAGCCATTGTTCTATTGTGGGGATTCCGGTTTTGTTAGTAGGCAGTTTACGGGAATGCAATTGATTCATAATTTTTACCACGATAGATACTGCATCAAGGTCTTTTTTTGGAAAATAACTTTTAAGTGAAGTACCCGGCAGAATGGCTTCCATTAGAAGGGCACCTTTCTCAAGATCATAATCCAATAATTTCACAGCGCCATGCCCATTATAATGACTTAAGGTGCGGATTTTATGTTTAAAGTCAGGATTGGGTGGACAAAGTTTTAAGATCATTTTTGTAGGGTCGTTTATTCGATTTACAAAAAGAATGTAATTGTAGGATAGATTATCATGAGGGTCCAGGTGTGTGAGCTGCCATTTTTCTTTACAATAAGAAATTAAACTTGGCAATTCTTTTAACCAATGAGCACCTGTATCGCCCCAAGTGCTGATAACCGTATTAACAAATTTTTCTGGGATCTGCATAACATTTCATTTGAAAATTAAAGTAATCAGGGATTTCTAAAAAAATAGGTTCTTTATTTATCGGTAAACAATAAGTCAATTTAATAACATCCGCGTCTGAACTTACATGCAATCGGAAGAGAACGTTGCATAATAGAAACAGTATGGAGGGTTGTGACATATGAAAGTTTCAGTTGAAGCTTTTTTGAATCCTTAAAAAATCGGTTTCAATTAGTTTAAAGTTAACATATAATTTTCTTTTTGAAAAGAGTATTTCAAGATGGATAATGAAATACAATACTGATAATGTGCTATATAATAAATAGCGGAAGGAAAGGATTCCACAATGCGTAGTCCATGCTGGTTGTTCGTTCTAATATTTTTTTTGATGCCCATTTTTTCGTGGGCGGATGAAACTCACAACAGTCCCACAGAACCCCCTAGGCGAGCAAAACCCGCACCATTAGATGCTGTATTCCCGAGTACTGAATATCTTGGTCCTACTATTGGCGTACCCAATACTGATCCCATCTATCCCCTGACCAAGGCCATTTGGAAAGGGTCTCCGATTTTGAAAGAAAACGATATTCGAGTTTATGGATGGATCAACCCCTCTTATAATCTAAGTACTTCTAAAAATTCTAATGTCCCTCTGTCTTACAATATTGTTCCAAACCGAATTGAATTAGATCAATTAGTACTAAGACTCGAACGACAACCAGATACGGTTCAATGTGATCGTATCGATTGGGGATTCCGTTTATCTAATTTGTTTGGTATTGACTATCGTTATACGACAGCACAAGGTATTTTTAGCGGTCAACTTTTAAATCATAACAAATTATATGGTTATGATCCTGTAGAAGCTTATGGCCAAATTTATTTCCCTGATGTTGTAGAGGGGTTAATCTTAACCTTTGGTCGTTATATTTCCCCCCCTGATATTGAAGCACAACTCGCACCTCAAAATTATTTACTCACCCATTCTTTAATGTTTACCTATGACATTTATACGATGACTGGAATAAATACTAGCCTAAAATTTAATGATCAATGGACCCTTTTATTAGGTGTTCATGCGGGGGGAGATGTCGCCACTTGGAACCATGCGAGTCACAATCCGAGCGGACAACTTATGGTTCGATGGGTATCAGAAGAGAATAACGATTCACTTTGGGGTGGTATCGATTCACTCAATAAAGGACACTTCAAAGGTAACCACGACAATCTGCAAGAATTTAATTTAACGTGGACGCATCGATTCAGTAAAGAAATCCATACCGTTACAGAAGTATATTATTTATATCAATATAATGCTTGTTTGGGTGGAACGTGTAATTTTGGTCCCGTAAAACCCTACGGAGGCGGTGGTGGGTGTGGGACTAAAATTCCAGGAAAGTCGCCTGTTTGGGGTGCTGTCAATTACACGGAGTTTAAACTCACGGATAAAAGCTTTTTATCTGCTCGATTGGATTATTTAAATGATGTGAAAGGAGAACGGACGGGCTTTGCAACACAATATATGAGTTATACTTTGGGAATAACGTATGCTTTTACCAGTTTATTTTCCATTCGTCCTGAAGTCCGCTATGAAAAAGCGTATCATGCTCGACCCTATGATAATGGAGTCCGTAAATATCAAAGTACCTTTGGGGTAGATGCCATTCTTCGGTTTTAAAGAGCCGTTTAGTTTATGTTATAATAGGCTCTTGGACTAGTAATTTTGTTCTAGACATAACGATCCTTAACTGTATTTTAATGTTTAAATTTACTGTATTTTAATGCTAAGTATTAATTTTTTTATTTAAATAACAATAGATTACGTTGTAAAACAGGGTGTAAATTATAACTTAATTTTAAGTATAAGGAGCTGGGTTTTAAAATATTTTTGGGAAAATGGTTGAAAAAATGCTGTTGAAAAATACAGTGCTACATGATGGTTGCTTTTAATGGCTTATTTAGATACCTTATAAGAGTCAAAAATTCGGACATTTTTAGGATTTAATTCTCTCGTGAAAGCAAGTAAAGCCATTGCCTCATATCGTCGAATGCGCTCTCTGCCGTTGTGGCAATTGCTTGCTTCAGACAATGGGCCAATCGTGATTGCTTTACTTCAATCCCATCTTTATGAAAATGAGCGAACTCTTCCTGCTTCTATCCTTCATGAGCGAATTGGACGAGATCTTGAGGATTTACGTGCAGAAGGAGAAGATTTCCCCCAAACTGCTAAGGCTTATATTTCAAATTGGTTGTTTAACGGATATTTAGAAAGGAAATTCCCGCCGGGTGCTTCTGAAGAGGTCTATGAACTTTCAACCTCTACGGTAGAAGCGATTCGTTTTGTTTCAAATTTAGAACGGCCCTATTCTGCAGCGACAGAAAGTCGTTTAGCACTTGTCATTGATGCTTTAGAGCAACTTGCTGAGGATACCGATACAGACAAATTACGCCGTATTGATAAATTGACAACAGAAAAAGCCCGTATTGATAAAGAAATAAAGGCTATTCATAAAGGTGAGATGCGAGTGTTGTCTCATGCTGTTGCCTTAGAACGCATCAGGGAAATTCTAATCCTTGCTGATGCACTAGCAGGAGACTTCCGAAAAGTTCGGGATCAGTTCGATAAATTAAATCGCGATCTTAGAGAACGAATCATGGATAATGATGGCAATCGTGGTGAAGTGTTAGATTCCCTTTTTGCTGGTATAGATTTAATTTCTGACAGTGACGCAGGAAGGACTTTTTCAGCTTTTTGGCGATTGCTGACAGATCCTATACAAGCTTCTACATTAGAACGAGCTTTGGATAGCGTTATGTCTCGTGAATTTATTATGGAACTGCATTCTAAAGAACGACGATTCCTACTGCGCTTTACGCGGATTCTTCTTGAACAAGGTGGAATGGTCCATGAAGTATTGCAGAACTTTGCTCGAAGTCTAAAGCATTTTGTGCAAAGTCGTGAATATCTTGAGCATCGACGTGTGAATCAGCTTTTGAAGGATGCAATGAGTGCTGCACTTGTTTTGAAAAATGAGATAAATGTAATTGAAACGCTTAAATATAGTCTTGCTCTGACAAGTAGCCGATTACGATCAGTTTCACAATGGGTGCTCTACAATCCAACGTTACAAGCATTGCCTACTCAAATGAGTGAGGGAGACGTATCACTCATTAATCTAGACTTTGTTAGTCAATGTGTTGCCCAGTCTGAAATCGATTTTCGTAACTTGAAAGAGAATATTCGTGCCATTTTAGAAATGTATTCAGAGGCATCGATAGCTGATATCCTGGGGCAATTTCCAGCAACACAAGGTCTCGGCAGCATAATAGGTTTATTAGCGCTAGCAAGTCGTCATGGTTTTAAAAGCGAAGGGTCTGAAATGGTTGAATGGGAAGGGAGTGATGAACAAAGGCGTAGTGCAAATATTCCAAAATTCTTTTTTTTAAGAGAGCGAGCTAATGAATTGGTCTGAAGAAAATCAAGATGTTCAACTTGAACAAAAAATACAGAATGAGGCAGAACAAGATAAAAATCTACTTTTTGTGGGGGATGTAGGGGTGTTACCTTTTGAAACACGCCGCGCTTTGGTACAGCTCCTTTCAGGTCCATCACTGGATGGAAGACGTCATGCTAAACTATGGCCAACATTGATACGTGATGAGACTTCGATACGTCGTTTTCTTTCTGAATTATTTCTAGAATTAGTGATTGATCATGACATCCAGGTTGCCTTTACCCGTCAAGCGAATACGGAAGATTTGGAAGTACCCTTACTTTTACGTCGAGCACAATTAACTTTTATCGACTCAATTTTATTGCTCTATTTGAGGCAGAAATTGACACAAGCGGGTTCTCAAGGGGAAAGATCGGTGGTTTCTACTGAGGAAATTGTTGAATATCTAACGTTATTTGAAAATAGTGCTAACACTGATCGTGCGGGTTTTAGAAAACGTATCTATGCCTCAATTGAAAAGATAAAAAAACACAACATACTTCAGAAAATTCGTTCGGCTGAAGACAGGTTTGAGGTATCCGCAACTTTAAAATTGCTTTTTTCGCCCGAGGAAATATTAACGCTTACAGAGCTTTATAAAAATAGGGCACTCGGTATAACTTTTCCAGAGAAAAAAACAATAGAATTGGAGGGTGAAATAGAATGAAGAATGCGAAATTAAATGAAACCTTTTTAGTTCCTCAAGAACAATTTCGGATGTCGCGATTACAGGTATTCAACTGGGGAACTTTCTCAGGGCTTCATAATATTCCTATTTCTGAACGTGGTTTTCTATTTGTTGGCCGATCAGGGTCAGGAAAATCGACGTTACTTGATGCATTTGCAGCATTATTGATCCCGCCACGTTGGGTTGATTTTAATGCCGCAGCGCGTGAAACTGATCTTCGTTCCCGCGATCGAAATTTAGTGACTTATGTTCGAGGTGCTTGGGCTGAACAGGAAGACAACGAATCAGGGGAGATTGCGACTCGATATCTGCGGTCTGGCACAACCTGGTCAGCTTTAGCGTTGACGTATGAGAATAAATTGAATCAAATTGTCGTATTGGTTCAGCTTTTTTGGTTGCGTGGAAATTCAAATGGCAATACGGATATTAAACGCCATTATTTTATTTTTGAACGTCCCTTTAATTTATCTGAATTTGAAGTGTTTAGTCAATCCAATTTTGATATTCGAAAACTTAAAAATTCGTTTTCTGAAGCCTTTTCTCAAGATGAATTTCGTCCCTATTGCGAACGTTTTCGCCATTTGCTTGGCATTGAAAGTGATATGGCACTCCGTTTGTTACATAGAACACAATCGGCAAAGAATTTAGGGGATCTCAATATTTTTCTTAGAGACTTTATGCTCGATAAACCAGAGACGTTTGAGGTTGCTAAGCGTTTGGTGGATGAGTTTGGTGAATTAAATACTGCTCATCAGGCAGTAGTAACTGCTCGAGAACAAATTCAAATGCTTTCGCCTGCTTTTCAAGAATACCAGCACATGCAAACATTACAATTAAACCAAAACCAATTAGCTGAACTTCAGTTGGGTCTAGATTCTTATAGAGAAATTCGCCGGATAGAGCTTCTTCAGCAGCAAATGACGATTCTTGAAACCCGGGTTGATGGTTTGACGGCTGAAGTGCATCATCAGGAAGACACGTTAAAAAACCATGATGCTTTTTTGCAAGATCTCGAGCATCAACATCGTGAAAAAGGAGGTGCCAAAATTGAGCAATGGGAGATGGAAAAATCGCATTTGGAGACTTTACGCACCGAGCGTTTAAGGAGGCGTGATCAAGCTTTGGATGCTTGTCGGGGATTAGCATGCGTATTACCCGATTCGCCGACTGCGTTTGCCGAATTAGTAGGAAAAGCGCGTCAAGAAATAGAAGATTGGCAGAAACAGAGTGATACAACACGTGAAAAACAATTTTCATTAGTCAATCAAAGGAAAGAAACCGAAAAAGAATTTTCAGAGGTTATCAAAGAAGTCCAAGCGCTTAAACGCCAGCCCTCGAATATTCCGTCAGAAATGCTTGAATTACGCCGAGAACTTGCTTTAGCTATTGGTCTCTCTGAGGAAGTCTTACCATTCGTTGGAGAATTGGTTGAAGTAAAGTCTGATGAAGGGATATGGCAAGGGGCGATCGAGCGAGTACTACATGGATTTGCACTTTCTATATTGGTAGGAGATTCTCATTATTCAGCAGTAACGCACTACATCAATCAAACTGTCCTTGGGCGTCGATTAGTTTATTATAGAACGGGACGTCCAGAATCCCTTCAGCATAAACCTATTACGTCTCAATCCCTGATACTTAAATTAAACATCAAAGAGGGTATAAATACGGAGTGGTTGCAAAATGAGCTCAGGCAAAGATTTGATTACCCATGCGTTGATTCCGTTCAAGCTTTTAAAAATCATGATCGAGCTTTGACTCGCGAAGGTCAAATTAAACATAGCAAAACACGACATGAAAAGGATGACCGACGTTTAATAGGGGATCGTCGAAATTGGGTGCTGGGTTTTGATAATCGAGAAAAATTGGCTGTGTTTGAAAAGCAGGCTCAGGACCTCGCTATAGAGATTGATCGTTTAGTCCGTGAGATTAATCTTTTAACGGAACAGGAATCTAACCGTGTTAAGAAAATTATCCATTATCAAACCTTAGTTAATCTTCAATGGCAAGAAATTGATGTTACCCAACTACTAAGCCGTATAAATGATATTAATAAACAACTGAAAGAGACACGAGAAGGTAACAAAATATTACAACAAATTTACGAACAACTTGAAAAACAAAAAATAGTGGTTGAACAAGCAGAGACAGCGCTCCGTGATAGCAGAGTCAAGCATCAAAGTACAATGGAAAAGCTCAATGAAACCAGACAAAAATTGGACTCGCTTCAAAATGATCCATCGATTGTCCCGTTAACCGATTATCAAAATCAAGGGCTTGATAAACGCTTTTCTGATCTTTCCCAAATTATTTATCTTGAAAATATTGATCGGTTAACAACGGAAGTATTGAAAAATATTAACAAAGAAAATGAAGCAATTAACAAAGGGCTTAATACGTGCGTGAAAGTTATTGAAAATCGCTTTACCGATTTTAAACGATTATGGCCGATGGAAGCGAGTGATGTAGATACAACCCTAGAGAGTGCTCCAGATTATTTTACTAAACTCACACGTTTGGAAACTGACGGTTTGCCAGTCCATGAGCATCGATTTTTTGAATTACTGCAGAATCAAAGCGATCAAAACTTAGCAGCACTGTCTACTCATTTGAATCAGGCTCGAAAGGATATTCTCGAACGGATGGAATTGGTCAATGAAAGCTTGAGCCAAGTACCTTTTAATCAAACGCTCAATCAACGCACGTATCTGTCTATAGAGGCCAGTGATCGACAGTTGATTGAGGTTAAAGAATTTAGGCAGGAGATCCAGCAGGCACTGAGTCATGCCTGGAGTGATGATCGTGAACTTGCCGAATCCAGATTTATTATATTACGAAAACTAGTAGATAAACTAAGTAATCAAGATCCTATGCAACGGAGATGGCGTGATATTGTATTGGATGTGCGTCAACATGTTGAGTTTATTGGTCGAGAGCGAGATGAAAGTGGTCTTGAAATAGAAATATATCGAAGTGGTGCAGGTAAATCTGGAGGTCAACGCCAAAAGCTCGCGACGACTTGTCTTGCCGCTGCATTGCGATATCAATTAGGGGGAGATGAACAGGGTATACCAAGATATTCACCTGTCGTGTTGGATGAAGCGTTTGATAAAGCAGATAATGATTTTACTGCTTTGGCCATGAATATTTTTGCCAATTTTGGTTTTCAGATGATTGTTGCCACACCACTGAAATCGGTAATGACTTTAGAACCCTTTATCGGAGGTGCCTGTTTTGTCGATATCAGTGATCGTCGCGTTTCTAGTGTTTTGCTTATCGAATACGATAATGTTCAACAACGGTTAAAATTGCCCCAACATAGTCAAAAAGATACAACCATTGAAATTTCCTGAAGACATTCGTGTCATTCTAGTTCGTCGTTATCGAAACAAACGTTGTGAATGGTTGAGCAAGCTTATCGAAAGTCAATGGCCGCTCGAGATCCCCCTTGGCATTCCGATGGAACAAGAAGCGCT
>Ga0206998_1074_pt1 | contig 26985 bp, 18 predicted proteins | sample Alteio_BWMinCont_FD_153309 | JGI IMG/M metagenome (GOLD analysis project Ga0206998, IMG submission 153309) | Enriched cells from forest soil in Barre Woods Harvard Forest LTER site, Petersham, Massachusetts, United States -... | ecosystem: Environmental > Terrestrial > Soil > Temperate forest >... | reverse complement strand
GGTTCCCTCTGGCTCACCAGCTATTCCGGAGAGAAGGTCTGGCGACTGGATGTACCTCAGAACCCCTGATTTCGCGGCACTTTTCGAAACATCGCGTGTTTGTTTATGCGCGATATAAAAAATATCGATCCACATTGAATCGTTGCCTTCCACCGGGATATGGTTCGAGCATGCAGAGGTATGCTTCCGCTCTGATATTCCGTGTCCTCAAACAAACAAATCCAGCCCATTGCTGGCGCACTCTGCGTACCCGTTTCCTGCATACCCGTATTCTGGTTTGCGCGCTGTTGGCGCTGCTGGCGTGCGGGTCCGCTCGGCCGGCTGTTGCCGAACCGCCCACATTCACCGTTGGCTGGTCGGTTTACGCGGGATGGAACCCATACTTCTACATGGCCAAGTCCGGCATTCTAAAGCGCTGGGCAGACAAGTACGGCGTGGTCATTAAAGTGCAGCGCTTCGATTACGCCGCGTCGCTGGATGCGTTTGTCGGCAAGAACATCGATGCCTGCACCATGACCAACATGGAGGCCCTGGATATGCCGGCCGCCGCCGGCGTTGACTCAACGGTTCTCATTGTCGGCGACTACTCGAACGGCAACGACGCGGTGCTGGCGCGCAACAATCTGACCCTCGCGCAACTGCCGGGCAAGCCGATTCTCCTGGTGCAAAAAACGGTATCGGAATATCTGCTGGAACGCGCCATGGTTCTGAGCGGACTCGACAATCAGCTCCCCCGCCTCAAGCTGCTCAACACCATCGACTCCGACATAGTAGGCGCCTTTCTCGGCGACAAGAGCAACCAGGTCGCCGTGACCTGGAAACCGCTTGTCTCTGAGATCGTTGATCAGGATCGCGGCGTAAGATCACTCTTCGACTCCTCCCATATTCCCGAGGAGATTCTCGATCTCCTGGTGGTCCGCACTGAAGTGCTCAAGCGCCCAGACGGCTCGGGACTCAACTTTGCCAAGGCGATTTCAGGCGCCTGGTATGAGACAGTGGCCCAGCTTGCGGCGGCCAACGCCCAAGCCATCAGCGGCAGCGCGGCCGCATCAGGCGACAGCGTAACTTCGTACAAGGAGCAGTTGCGCACCACCTACCTTTATTCCGCTCCGCAATCCGCGGCCCAATTTGCCCAAAGCAACGAGCTGAAGCAAAAGATGGATCTCGTGCGGCAGTTCTGTTTCCGGCACGCGCTGCTGGGCCAGAACGTTCAATCTGTCGACGACGTTGCCATCCTTTATCCCGATGGCGCTATTCAGGGCAAGAAGGACAGGGTGCGGCTGCGGGTGGACGCGACCTACATGCAGCTCGCCGCACAGGGGAAGTTGTAGAAATGGCGCAGCCGTTTCGCCTTTCGGACCTGGCCGGAATCCAAGTGCGCCCCGCGCGTCTCTGGACGCATTTCCTTTCCTGGATATTGTTTGTGGCCGGGATTGCACTGTATGCGCATTTCTCCATAATCCGCCATCGTGAGAACCCAGAAGATCGAGTCATCCCTTCCACCGCCCAAATGGTTCACGGCCTGAAAGCGTCCGTGCTTGAGCCTGCCGAGGAGGACGACGCGCTCGCCCCCGGCGCAACGTTATTTCAGCAAGTGCGCCACAGCATGATCTGGAAGGACACGGCGTCCAGCGCGCGCCGGTTCTTCATCGCACTGCTGCTCCTGGCACCGGCGATGCTAATTGGCCTGCACATGGCTGTTTTTCCTTATGTTGGTGCTTTCTTCCTACGTTTTGTGCTGTTTTTCGATAAGATCGTAGCATTATCGCTATTGCCGATTCTGTTCATTGTTTTCGGCATCGACGAGTGGTCCAAGATTATGCTGATGGTCATCGGCGTTGCGCCAACGCTGATGCTGGACACATACAACATCGCGGGAGGCGTGCCCAAAGAACAGGTTGTGAAGGCCTTCACGCTGAAGTCGACAAACATCGACGTTGCTTACAGGATTGTTCTCAAGCAGGTAATGCCGCAGCTGATCAACAGCGTAAGGCTCAACCTGAAGCCGCTGGCGCTGTTTCTGTTTGCAGGCGAAATGATCGCCTCGACCGACGGCCTGGCCTATCGGATCGCCATCATGCGCCGCCACATGGGGATGGACATCATCATTCCCTATCTCCTCTGGGTGGCGCTACTGCTGTTTTCGCTGGACGCACTGCTTCGCTTTATCAACAGGAGACTGCACCCGTGGTATCAGCCGCACTGAGAGTCGTCGAGACGCCCGCCCCCTCTGTCGCGCCGCGGCGTACAGAGATTGTGCTGCGCGATGTTTCGGTCTCCTATTCCGCAGGCAAAGAGGGCAGCAAGACGGTCCTATCCAAGTTGAATCTGAAGGTTGCGGCCGGCGAATTCGTCGTCATTCTGGGGGAGACCGGTTGCGGAAAGAGCACGCTGCTGCGCCTGATTCTGGGCCAGGAGTTTCCCACCGGCGGCGCCATTGAGGTGGATGGCAAGCCGGTTAGGTCCATCGACGCTCGTTGCGGTTATGTGCCGCAAAAGTATTCTTTGTTTCCCGATCGCACTGTGCTGGGCAATGTAATGTATGGACCAGAGAACGCCAAAAGCCGGTTCCTGGCGCGGTTCCGTCCTTCGTTCTTTGCCTACCGCCGAAAGCTGCACGCGGAGGCGCAGGCATACCTGGTGCGCATGGGTCTGCGCCCGCAGGATATGAACAAATATCCGCACCAGCTTTCCGGCGGCATGCAGCAGCGGGTTGCTATCGCGCAGGCGCTCTTGATGCATCCGCCGGTCTTGCTGCTGGATGAGGCGTTCAGCGCGCTCGATCCGTCAACCAGGGTAAGTCTGCAGGAACAATTGCTGGGTGTCTGGCAGGAGTCAAAACCAACCGTGGTTTTTGTTACGCACAACACGTCGGAAGCGCTGCTCCTGGGCACGCGGCTCATACTGTTGCGCCGGCATCATGAAGACTACACCGGGGAAACCAATCTGGTGCTCGATATGCAGATTCCTCCTTCGCCGTTGCCATTGTCCATGCGGGTGAAGAGTCTTGAGTTTCAGGATTTGCTTGAGCACGTGAAGAAACTCGCTCATAAATGTTCGAGTCTGCACACAGACGTGGCGGAAACAGACCTGACGGTCGAAGAGGGTAGTTCGCTGGCATGAAACATATCGTTCTGATGGGAAGCGCTTGTGCAGCGGCGCTGGGCGTGGCTTTCGTCGGCACCGGAAGAGTTGCCGTATCCGCGGATGCGCCGCCACCCTCTTCGCCCAAATTCTATGAGAGCAGGGTGACCGATATCCTGAACAATAATTGCCTCTCCTGCCACGATGAGACGGCGAAGGGTGGCCTGAGGCTCGATTCGTACGCGGCCATCATGAAAGGCGGTGAAGACGGCGCGGTGATTGTTCCCGGCGATCCTGCCACCAGCATGTTGATCAAAGCCATTCGGCGGACGGGCGATTTGAAAATGCCGCCCAAGCGGCCGCTCGGCGATGCGGAAGTCGCTGATCTGGAGGCCTGGGTAAAGGCGGGGGCCGTAGGCGCCGACCCGGCAATGCCGCAGCCAGCCGCCGCGGCGCCGGCCGCGCCAACCAACTCAACTTCGACCAGCGCAAATTCGCAGGCGGTACCTGTGAAATTAGACGCGGATTTTTTCGAGAATAAGGTGCGGCCCATTCTTGCCAACAGTTGCTACGACTGCCACGACGAGACTGCCAAGGGAAGTCTGCGCCTAGATTCGAAAGCCGCCTTTGAAAAGGGGGGTAAGGACGGTCCGGTGGTTGTGCCCGGCAATCCTGACAAGAGCCTGCTCATTCAGGCCGTGCAGCAGACCGGCGATCTGAAGATGCCTAAGGGCGGAAAGCTGAAACCCGACGAAGTGGCCACCCTGCTGGAGTGGGTAAAGGCGGGTGCGAAGTGGCCCGCCACAGCTTCGGCGCCAATCACTTCAACTACCGCGTCCACTGGCGTGATTACCGAAAAGCAGCGCGAGTTCTGGTCATTCCAGCCGCTGAAGACCGTCACCCCACCGGCCATCGAGGACGCGCGCTACGCACATTGGCCGCAAACGCCGATCGATCGCTTCATACTCGCCGGCCTCCATAATGCCGGGCTTCAACCCGCCGCGCCTGCTGATCGCACCTCGTTGATTCGCAGAGCAACTTACGACCTCACTGGACTTCCGCCCAACAACGATGAAGTACAGGCCTTCGTCAGCGACAAGTCGCCCCATGCATGGGAGAAGGTGGTCGATCGCCTGCTGGCCTCACCGCGCTACGGCGAGCGCTGGGGCCGCCACTGGCTTGACGTTGCGCGCTACTCTGAAGATGATGTGCGCGGCCTCGATCCCAAAGCCCGCGGATACATGCCCTTCAACGGCGCCTACCGCTATCGTGACTGGGTGATCAAGGCCTTCAATGACGATATCCCCTTCGACCGATTTGCGGTGATGCAACTGGCTGGCGATAAACTGCCCTTCAAATCGCCAGATGAGCGCCACGCCAACCTGACCGCGACAACCTATCTGGGCGCAGGCCCGTGGGTATGGGACCAGGCCGAACCGATTCAGGGCCGCGCGGACGAGCGGAATGAGCGCGTGGATGCCGTCACGCGCGGAATGCTGGGTCTTACTGTAGGCTGCGCCCGCTGCCATAACCACAAGTACGATCCCATCGCGCAGACCGACTACTACAAGATTGTCGGCATCTTCGCCAACTCCACATACAAGGAGTATCCGGTGGCGTCGGTGGCAGCCACCGCCGCGTACGACAAAAAGAATCTCGAAGACGCCAAGCTGCACGCCGAGCTGACGGACTACACCAGCGACCTCAGCAAGCAATTATCCGGCGCACTCGCCATCCAGACATCGGATTACCTGACCGCCGCATGGAAGGTCCTGGGAAAGCCGAAGAAAACCGTCGAAGAGGTTTCGTCCAGCGATCACCTCGACCCCGAAGTCCTGCAGCGGTGGGTCGACTATCTTCCCAAAGAGCACGCTTTCCCCTACCTGAATGACTGGAAAGCGATGACCGCCTCGCCGGAAATGACCGAAGCTGACGCTAAGGTTCTGGGCGACGCATTTCAAAGGGTGGTGCTGCGGGTGCGCGCCGCCCAGGCGGAAATCGAGGAGCAAAACGACGTCATCAAGGCGAAAAGCGACGTGCCTAAGCACCGCCTTCTGGACGCCAAGCCGAGCGAGTTTGAAACCTTCGACCAGTTCTGTCCGGGCTGCGAGCTGGAGCTGAAAGCCCTGCCCGCCGACGAGGCCAAACTTTATCAGGATCTGTTCATCGCCCTTTCCGGAGAGCAGGAAGAGAAGTTCAAGCCCGGCGTGCTGGTCTTTACCGGATGGGGCCTCACGCGCCGTGTGGGTCCGCAATTTCAGGTCTACATCGAAGCCCAGAAGAAGCAGGTCGAAGCTCTCGACAAGGAACTCAAGGACGCGACTTACCCCTACGTCAACGGTATGGACGACAAGCCAAAAATCGAAGACGTGAAGTTGAACATCCGAGGCAATCCGCATTCCATGGGCCCGGTAGTGCCGCGTGGTTTTATCACAGTGCTCAGCCCGCCGGACAAGCAGCCCTACTCCGAGGGCAGCGGCCGGCTCCAGTTTGCCAACGACATTGTCAACCATCCGCTGGCGGCGCGCGTCATCGTGAATCGCGTGTGGGAATGGCACTTCGGAACCGGCATCGTCAACACGCCCGACAACTTCGGCGTCATGGGTGACAAGCCTTCGAACCCTGATCTGCTTGAGTATCTCGCGTCGGAATTTGTGAGCCATGGCCGCTCCATCAAGTGGCTGCAACGCGAGATCATGCTCTCCGCGGTCTATCGCACCAGCACCGAGGAATCACCAGAAGCGCATGACAAGGATGCGGCCAACCGGCTCCACTCGCACTTCAACCGCCAGCGCCTCGATGCCGAGGAGTTGCGCGACGGAATGCTGTTCGCGGCCGGCGATCTGGACCTGAAAGAGATCGGGGGCCCCTCAAAGGATTTCACACCGGAGAATCTGCGCCGCGCGGTCTACTGCAAAGTCAGCCGCTACCGCCTCAATAATTACCTGATGGTCTTCGATTTCCCCAATCCGAGCTTCACCGCCGAACAACGCTTCTCCAGCAACGTGCCGCTCCAGCAGCTCTATTTCATGAACAACCCGTTCGTATACAAGCAGGCAGGCGTCCTGGCCGAACGTGTCCACAGTGAATCGACCGACGAGGCGCGTATCATCAAGACTTACGAGTACCTGTTTCAACGCAAGCCCACTGCGGATGAACTGCAACTGGGCCTGAAGTTTTTGAGTACAACTCCTGAAAAGCCGGGTTATATCGTCAATGGTGAACCGGTCACGGCTTGGGATGAGTATGCGCGCGCGCTGCTCAGTTCAAACGAATTCCAGTTTGTGAACTGACAAGCAAATGCCGGCGCGTACGCCGGCCTAAAGAGGAGATAAGAATGTTGCACACCCCGACACACCGCCCGCTCACACGGCGCCAGGCACTCAGGACAATGGGCTGCGGCTTTGGCTACCTGAGCCTCGCTAGTCTGGTGGGCGAGTCGCTGGCTCGCGCCGAGAGCGCAACCGACCGAGCCTCTTGGATGATTACCGACAAGCCGAAGGCCAAGCACGTCATCTTCCTCTTTATGAATGGCGGCATGTCGCAGATCGACAGTTTCGACTACAAGCCGATGCTTGAAAAATACCACGGCCAACCAATGCCGGGCGGCGACCTGCAGCACGAACGCAAAACCGGCAACCTGATGAAGTCGCCTTTCCAATTCAAGAAATATGGAAAGAGCGGTATCGAGGTTAGCGAGATCTTTCCCAACCTGGGCGAGTGCGTTGACGATATGTGCTTCGTGCGCTCGGTATTTACAGAGATCCCCAATCATGAGCCGGCGCTCGAAATGATGAACACGGGCGCAAATTTTGCCGGCCGCCCTTCAATGGGATCTTGGCTCACTTATGGCCTAGGCAGCATGAACAAGAATCTTCCCGGCTTCGTGGTTCTTTGCCCTGAAGTGCCTACCACCGTCGGACCGCCGCTGTGGTCGCCTGCGTTTCTGCCGCCCATGCACCAGGGAACCTACGTCTCCGACGCGGTATCCAAATCGGAATTCGATCCGCAGAAGCTGATTGCCAATATCCATAACGAGCAATTTGACTTGACCCAGCAGCGCAAGGAACTCGACCTGGTCAAGCAGCTTGACCAACTTAATATGGCCTCCGCGGCGGGGGGCGCGCACGACCCTCAGCTCGAGGGCACCATCGGTGCAATGGAGACTGCATTCCGAATGCAGACGGAAGCTCCCGACGTCTTCGATGTTCGCAAGGAATCGGCCGCGGTGTTGAAGATGTACGGCGAGGGCAGTACCGCGCGCGGTTGCCTCACCGCAGCGCGGCTGATTGAAAAGGGGGTGCGCATGGTGCAGGTCTACTACGCCAAAGGCGACCCATGGGATCACCACTTCGACATTGAGTTGCACCGCAAGACCGGCGGCGACTCCGACCAGCCTTTCGCCGCGCTCATCAAGGATTTGAAAGCGCGCGGCCTCTTCGACGAAACCATCATAGTAGCCGGTTCGGAATTCGGACGCACTCCTGTGGTCGAAGTGGGCAGCGGATTCATGGGCGGCCAGACCCACAACGGCCGAGACCATAATCCGCACGGCTTTACCATGTGGCTCGCCGGTGGAGGCTTTAAGCGCGGATTCACGTATGGCGCCACTGACGACTTCGGGTGGAAGGCGATTGAGAACCCGGTCCACGTCCATGACATTCACGCGACTATCCTGTATCGGCTCGGTATCGACCACACCAAGCTAACCTACCACTACAGTGGTCGTGACTATCGATTGACTGATCTCTACGGAAACGTAGTTCACGACCTGATCGCTTGACGCAAAAATGAATTCACCCCACCGCTTCCAGACCCTGGGAGCAGCGCACCCAAACAACACCCCCTGAACTTCCACGGGCAATCCGAATTCACCTTAAAGGCCGAAAAAAGAAGGGCCAGCATGAAGCGCTCTCTACCGCTCCTTTTGATTCTCTTCGCCCTTGCCCCAGCGGCCCACGCGCAGTTTTCCAACCCCGATGGCGGCGATCTGGAGCGTGGCGTCCTCCCCGCCAAGTGGACCACAGGCGGACCCAAGTGCCTGGAGATCCCGGAGTGGCAGGTCCACGAGTACAACCCCGACTTCATCATCCTGCGCCAGTCGGGCTGCACTGACGCGGAGATGCCGTTTCTCTACCTGATCTTCGGTAAAGACCGGGGCCTGTTATGGGACACGGGATCGCGCAACGGCAACTTTGTGCCTGAATTGCATCACGTGGTCCATGACTGGCTTGAGCGCAATCACCGCGACAGCATTCCAATCATCGTTACTCACTCTCATTCGCACGGCGACCACACTTTCGGCGACGTAGCCGTTCAGGCACTCCACGATCCCGCCATCCCGATCGAATTCGTAGCGCCCACCGTAGACGCCGCGTCGAAGTTCTTCGCCATCGATTCCTGGCCCACTGGCATAGGTCGGGTAGACCTGGGCGACCGCGTGCTCAACATCGTTCCGATCCCCGGCCATGATAAGTACGCCATCGCGCTCTACGATCGGAAGACAGGTATCGTGCTCACCGGCGACAATCTTTACCCCGGCCGTCTTTATATTCCCGATTTCCCCAATTATCAGGCCAGCACCGAGCGGCTCATCGCCTTCCTCGAGGGCAAGCCCGTGGCCCACATTCTCGGCAATCACATCGAGCAGACCCGCACTCCGTTCCTTGATTTCCCCATCGGCTCAATCTACCACCCCAACGAGCATCCCCTCGAGCTCACCTTCGGCACTCTTCTTGAACTCGAAGATGGGTTGAAGTCGATGCACGGAGTTCCCCGCCGCCTTGCGACGCGCGACTTCACCATATGGCCCCTCGATCCGAAGGAGCAGGGTCTCGGCCCCAAGATGGAGGAGATCTACAAGCAGACCCAGGCCGAGCAATTGAAGAACAAGTGGGATCAGCCCGTGAAATAGTAAGGTTGTGGCTCGGTCAAAGACCTGGGTCTCGACAATATACAGATCCGCTTTCCGAATAAGCCTTAGTCATACGCATAGGCAATTCTGTCAATTGTCGTTGCATCCCGTGTTTCGTTGCACAGAAACACGGAGCCGGTGAAATAGATCCCGGGCTTGGTGATCGTCTTCGCCACTTCATAGGCGTGCTTCAACACTTCCACCGGCATGTGCATCGGCGCTTCATCGGGCTGACAGGTAATGCCATAGGGATAGTCCTGGCCAGTGCGGCTGATCTCCACATGGCACCCGACGACATGCGTCACCGGATGATCCTCCAGAAATGCCATCAGACGCTTCATGCTGGTGAACCACTTACCCCAGAAACTGATATAACATCTGCCGCGATAGAACATATCCCCAGTATGGAGAATCTGTGTGTAGGTGTCATAGTAAGCCACTGCTGTCCGGTTAAAAGTCGAACAGAATCAACTGGTTTGGCGCCGCGTATAACTCATCTTGAGAGTGATCTTTCTGAAGTGCCTGTAAAATGGGGGTTTTCTCAAAGAGGGTAAGACTCAAAATCTGTAGAATCTGGTAGAGGCTAGCCTCCAGATCGAGGCGCTTGCGAACGATGGCCACCAGCACATAGACCGAAACGGCGATCCAGATTTGGGTCTTCACGGCGTTCTCGCTGGTGCCGTAGAAGGCTTTGATGCGTAAGTGCATCTTGACCCAGCGAAAGAACAGCTCAACCGCCCAGCGCTTCTTGTAAGCTTCTGCGATGACTAGCGGCGCAAGCGTGAAGTTGTTGGTCAAGAACTTCAGCCGCTTGCCTGTATCCGGATCGCAATAGGTGACCCGTCGCAGCGGATCTGGGTACACAGGGCTGAACCGAGCGAAGTCAGAATGACGGTGTGGTCACTACGCAGGCCGGTGCTCTTGTCTACCGGACGCGAATAACGCCGTTGAAGCAGAATGTTGGCCTTGGTGCGCACGACGAAGAAGGCCGACGAAAGCGTGAAGCGATAAGGACGCTCGAAGTCGATATAGCCGCGATCCATTACATAGAACGCACCGGCTTCGACGGCGATTTCATCCAGAATGTTGACGTCATGCACCTTGCCGTCAGTGATGCGGATGAAGGTGGGGATCGAGCCGCGCAGGTCGAGCAGCGTGTGCATCTTGACCGCGGCTTTGTGCTTGCGAAATTTGGCCCAGGGAAACAGGGCCAGACATAAGTCAATGGTCGTCGAGTCCAACGCGTACAGATCGCGCACTTGGCCAATGCCTGTCGAATCGTTGGCGTAAAGCTTGATCGCTGTGCGGATCAACACGTGAGCAAAGTCAGCAAAGATGCGCCAGTCGCGGGTTTCGTTGGCGTCGGCCAGTGTGGAACGCGCCACGGCAAGACCGAAGCCCATGTGATACAGCTTGGGGCCAACCGCGCCCAGACAAGCTTCGATGTCGCGCAGGCTTTCGCGATAAGTCAACTGCGCGAAAGCCATGATCAGAAACTGCTGCCAGCAAGAGAGCTTCTTGGCATATCGGTCGCCATCATAGCGGGCTACACAACGACGGAATTCGCGATCGGGTAGAAAACCAATCAACTGAGAGAAGATGCTCTTGCCTTCGTTCATCCTTCAATTTTGACTGGCAGTCTGTGGTTCAAATCGCGGCAAGCAAAAACCGAGCGTAAATACTTAATCTACATAAGCTTACAAAACTACCCGGCGACTTTTACCGGACAGCAGTGATAGTAAGCAAACTCGGAGAATACATGCCCTGGATTTCCCCATATCAGGATGTCGCGGCCGCCAAGGTCCAGAGTTACTCGCTCCTCGGGATAGTTCGTCATGCCCCAGAACCCGATCATCTCCTCATGCGTCTGCCCCATGTACCGTGTATTTGGCCGGTCATGGAACTGGTTGATGCCTACGTAGTGGTCATCGTGCAGGTGGGTGAATGCAAGCAGCAGTTCCATGTCCTCGACCTTGTGCTCATGCTTTGCGCACCACTCGGCAATGCAGCCATCCACAACATCGCGCAATGGCCAGTCGGTTCTCAGCTGAGTGTATCCCTGGTCAATCATCAGAATCCGCTCATTCCCAAAGTAGAGGTGCATGAACGGTGCCTCGAAGCTATACGCTTTATTCTGCCGCATGAATACTGTGTGTTCGTTGTACCAGTTCACCTGGATCGGGGGATCGTGATTGTCCATGCACGACGACGACCCGCAGATCCACCTTTCCGGAAAGCTTCCCGGCGCCGGCACGCCGGCCTTGAAGTTGATCGCTCCGTTCTCCACGGCGGGTGCGGCAGGCACACTCATCGCCTCCGCCTCGTGAGCCATCGCAGCGGCAACAGCGGGAAGTACCACAGACACAACCGGCAAAGAAAGAAATGTTCTGCGATCCAACGATTTCAGGTCCATGGGCACACATCCCCTTTCTTACTGCAAGCTGATCCAGTACGGAACCGGAATCTGTGGCAGATCGGGAGCACTCTGATAAACCTTCTCATCCGGGCTCACCCGGTTGAGGAGAATGAAATCCGTGAGGAACACCACGGCTGGTTTGTCCACGACCACTCGCGCATGTTCCCGAGCTTCATCGATCGTCTCTGCTTCCAGCTGCAGCACATGCTCGAATGGCCTGTTGGTTGAAAATCGTGGATACGCTCTGCCGGGAACAAACATCATCTCAACGTGCCCGCCCATTATCCACTTCACGGGATGGTTCTGCTTCCATTGCTGCAGGCGTTCGAGCGAGGCAACGTAGTCCCGGTCGTTGGCAATCTGCACCCGACCCGCATAGAGCAAGTCGCCCGAGAAAAGAAGACAGGTATACGCGTCGTAGAAACTCATTCCGTCCTTGTGCGTTCCCGGCGTAGGAATCACCTCTACGACGCGACCCCCGAGGTCGATTCGCCCCAATCCCTGCTTCCATGAACTGCTTAGTCCGTGAAACTCCATGCGCGCCGAGTTCTAGCGGGGTGAGGCCGGTCTGTGCACGGTCGGCGAACTGCCCAATTCCCTGGTTCTGCGCAACATCTTCACCTGAAGTCAGCACAACCGTCAGCGGCACGCTCTTCTTCCTGCGAATCCCACACCAACGACTTACAATCTCGTCCACGGTGACGCGCAACGGATAGTAACTGGCCTCAGGTGTAGCCCCGGTGTCGATCAGCAGAGCTCCATGATTGCCGAAGAGCAGATAGGTAAACGGAGCCTCCCAGTTCACGCACGGATTCTCGCGCAGAATGTACGTATCCTCGTTATAGGCCACCACCTGAATTCGAGGATCGGTGTTCTTTGCCGCGCACACCGATCCATGGATCCAGCGAAATACAATATCGCCCGGAGCCGGTCCCTTTGTCGAGTAGTCATGCACCACTTCGCCCGCAGGTTTCAGCAGCAGGCAAGAGTCAGTGTTGCGCGCTCCCGGAGGGTTATACCGCGCATTGGGATTGCCATTCCCATAGTCTTTCGGAGCAGGCGGGGCACAGGACATGGCGAAGCTGCCGCGGCCTGTGAATTCTCTCCAGAAGTTGCGTCAAAGATATGAATTGGAGCCATCGGGAACTCCTCACGGGGCCGCAAGAATCAATGGAGTGCGACGATCACGGACACAGACAGCATGACCAGGACCACGGACAGTGACAGAATGCGCGACCATGGCTGGATTCTATGCAGCCCAGTTCAGATCGCCGGGACGCATAGGAAATTCCTATCCCTTCAATAAGCAAAGTTCGAGGACCATGGCGAAAGCCTGTCTCACTGAATGCGTTACTCCCCAATGACGCGAAGGTTCTGCCACTTTTGATCGGATCGCCTGTCACCACGGCGGAGCTACCCTAGGTTGGAGTCGAACCCGGCAACAGTATTGAAAACGCTCAACTTCCTGATTCTGTGAATCCCAGAAAGCGGGATTTGGACTCTCGCACCCCGGTCGGAGAGTGTGCTCAGTTGAAGCGGAAATTTCAAAGAGTGAGGAGAAGATCCGGATAGTCCGAGCCTTTCCCAACGCGACCAAAAACGGGTAATGTCCGGAATGGCGGTGATACGCCCGAAGCCTAAAATCGCGCCTGCTGGTAGATGAGCGCCTCGGCGTTAATTTCGCTCGCCGAAGATGCCGAAAAGATCACGTGGCAGCAATGACGATTTCCCATAGCACCCGGATGCGTTGGGAAGGGCAAGGTTGGTTGCCGCGCGTAGATCAAGAAGAAACGATCTGGGAGATCATCGGCAATATTCACGAGAACCCCGAACTGGCTGTCCCATAGAGCGGGACAAACGGCGCGGGTTTTTCGACCAAATTTCTATATCTAACTGAAACTAAATACTTTACTTCCTATTCTCATTCCATAGGAAAGCCACACACGCTATAAACGCACATATCCTAAAAGTTCTGCAAGTAGCATATTCTAAAGCAGTTAGTTGGTGGAGGCGGCGGGAGTCGAACCCGCGTTGCGCACCATTTTTCTGTAACTTACAGATTCTAAAAGCGCCTAGAACGGCGAGAATGGCCCAAAGAGCGATTCGGTGGTACACTTCTGCCACAGAGTCTTTGCGGCCTTCCGCTCACCAGTATCTTTCCGACCTTGGAGAGCGCGGCGGGCGCCGTCTCCTCCCGCAATGTGCTTACAATGGCCTTGTTCTCGATCATCGCCATGATACTCCCGAAACGGGCGCGGGGATCGGGAAGTTCTCCCAGCGATTTCGATTCAGTTTATAATAAATCCGATAGCAGTTCGTTCGAGAGGAGGATCGAAATGAGCGAACAGGAACTGAAGAAGTCCGTCGAAGCCATGCAGAACCTCCGCAACGATCTGACTTCCTCCAAAGAAAAGGCCCTCGCCTTCCTGGTAGAAGCCGGCATGGTCACCACCTCCGGGGAGCTCGCCAAGCCCTACAGGCAGGGTGCATAGCCTTTCCACATCCTTCGTTCTTGGATACCACGGCTGCGACCGGGAGACGGGCGAACGCCTACTTCTGAACGAACCCTTCCGCCCAAGCGAAAACACCTATGACTGGCTCGGATCGGGAATCTATTTCTGGGAATCAAACCCCGACCGCGCCTTGGAATGGGCTCGGGACCGCGCAGATCGAATCTTGAAGAACGAAAGCCGGGAAGTCGAGCCGTTTTTGGTCGGCGCCGTAATCGACCCTGGATTCTGTCTTGACCTCATCAGCTCCAACGGCATTTATGCCGTGGAGGAGGCATACGCGAGTTTTCAGTCGGTCGTCGCCGCCTCCGGCGTGCAGATGCCGGAGAACGTCGGTGGCGACGATCTTCGTCTCCGCAAACTGGACTGTGCCGTCATCAACTTCCTCCATCTCGCGCGCGAAAAGGCCGGGGACGAGCCCTTCGATACCGTCCGCGGAGTCTTCACGGAGGGAAAACACGTCTACGCCAACTCAGGATTTCGCCGCAAAACTCACATCCAGATATGCGTGCGGAACCAGGCCAATATTCACGGCGTCTTTCGCGTGCACGAGCGTTATTTCTCAAACGCCGCGACAACTACTACCGATGACCGGTGAGGCCGCCAGCTCAAAATCGGTGGTTAATCCTTCCAATAATTACTGATAACCGACCGGCGCGGTGGGTTTGACCGGGCGCATCGACGAAATCGGCTTAATTGGCTTGACGGGCTTAACCGATCCGATGCATTTAATGCTTGCTGTGATCTGCATATGCTATCGACAGCAGATGAGAGGTCGGAAAGAGTCCGACCAGAATTTGCTTCCTTATCCGGTACTATGTATTGACGCAAAACTAAAGGGATCTGCAAAGTACGAAGGGAAAGAAACTCTGTGCAGCCAAGAGCGACGGTAGCAGAGCTCTTTCGGCATCTAGGTGCCGAGAAATCCGACTTCTACCGCTGTATCATGGACGTCTTCGCTGCAGCTAAGAGACAGTATCGGCTTCAATTGCGTCCCGATGAAGTCCTAGCGGAAGCGAATTGGCTCTCTAGCCCACCCCGTATCGAAGAGGTTAATAGTGCCTTAGCCCAATTGGCCGAATGGGGCAATCTTGAATCCCAACCTGACACCGGGCGCGTCTCATCCTTGAGCGATTTCTATCGCGCGCGCTTTCTCTATCGCCTTTCACATGGTGGCGAGGCCGTCGAGACTGGCCTTGCTGCATTTTTTCAGACATTACAGCGCCGGGCAGAATTGCAGACTGTTGCCCTGGAAGATATTGCTAGTCGGCTCGAAGCATTGCGACAACTGATCGAGCGTGATGTAACCGAAACTGGATTGGACGTTGCCAAAGCACATCCGATTCTGCGCGACCTGGTCGGCGTATTCAACGATCTCGCCGAGAATGCGCAAGCATTCATGGCTGGGGTTGCTCGCAACCTTGAGCTTCAGCAGGCAGAAGCCAATGCAGTCATCGCCTACAAGCGCCGTCTGATTGACTACCTGGACCGTTTTCTGGGCGATATGGTTCGCCGGTCCGATTCGATCGCTCAATTGATTCACGATCTGGCGCCACATATGGATAGCGTCTTTCTTGAAATTGCGGAACGAGAAGCGCGGGATGCCGCTCCAGGCGACGGGCAGGACCAAGCCGGCGAAAAGACGCTTCGTTGGCAAGCATGGCGCGAACGGTGGAAAGGACTGCGCGGTTGGTTCCTCTCAACCGGAGCGGAGCCTCCTCAGGCTGAGTTGTTGCGAGCGCGGGCGCGAGCTGCGATACCTCAACTCTTAGGCGCGATTGCCAAGTTGAATGATCGGCGGAGTGGGCGCAGCGACCGGTCGGCCGACTTTCAAGTGCTGGCACGCTGGTTTGCCGAGTGTGGCAGCGACAGTGAGGCACACAGAATGGCGCGGGCTGCTCTCGCATTGCATTCTGCTCGGCATTTCTCGCTCAACCTACAGGACGACGAACTTCCGGCCAGCACTCCCTGGGCAGATGCTCCGCCGCTACAGATCAGCCCCCGCCTGCGCGAATATGGCGAAGCTGCACCACGCGGACCTCTCGCGCGGGTGCGCGATCGCAGTGCTGAACGGGCGCTCATGGAGGACCAAATCTCGGAAGAATCGCGTCAAGTCGATGCCGCGAGGAAGCGCTTAGCCACTGGCCATCCTGTTCGTTTGTCAGAGATGGGGGAATTGGATACGCATGCCTTCGGCTTGTTCCTGAACCTGCTCGGTGACGCGCTGGCGGAACAAGCTCGTCCCGACCAGATCATCGAACGTCACACCGGCGATGGACTTCTTTACATCCGCATGGAACCACTGGGTATTGGCACTGAAGCCCGCATCATCACGCCGGGTGGCGTCTTCGCAGGCCGGGACCACCTTCTCACAATCGCATTCACTCAGGGGAAGAGATGACCGCCCAATCATTTGCAGGCCCGGACAGCCGCCGCATCGGCGAGCTGCAAAAGGCCCAGCAACAGGACGAGTTCCGCAGGGCCCTGCGTGCGCTACTGATGAGGCCGCTGATGTCGTCAGTGCATGAAGATTTCCCGGCTGTACGACGCCAAGCAGCGAGGTTGAGTGAATGGTTCGCCCGTGAGGCCGGCTGGCCGCTGCATATCGAGCGTGAAGGCGCAAGGCTCATCAAGAGGCCAGCCGACCTAGCTGACGAGACGCGCGGTCTGTCTGAATACGACCGTCGTCGCTATGTGCTACTGTGCCTTGCCTGCGCGGTTCTGGAACGCGATCCGCAGATTACTTTACAGTTGCTAGGTCAACGCATGATAGACCTGGCCAGCGATCCAACGTTAACTTCCTGTGGTTTCGAGTTCACGTTGCGTACGGCGAGCGAGCGGCGCGAGTTGGTTTCCGTCTGTCGCACATTGCTGGATCAGGATGTCTTGCAACGCGTTGCCGGCGATGAAGAAAACTACGTCCGCGAAAACGGATGGGCGGGTTCGGATGCTCTCTACGATGTGCAAAGGCGCATGCTCGCAGGGATGCTGGCAGCAGTGCGCGGTCCCTCGACCTGGCGCGCCGAAGCCGCTCCGGTCGATTTTGAGGACAGGCTACGCTCATTGGTGGCCGAACATATGGCTGACACCGAACAAGGCCGTCGAGACGCCATTCGCCACAATCTGACACGCCGATTGTTGGACGATCCGGTAGTCTATACATCTTCCTTGGACGCCGAACATCAAGCCTATTTCGTCAATCAGCGCGGCGCAATGGCCGTCCGAATCTGTGAAGCAGCCGGACTTACCGCCGAGCAGCGCGCCGAAGGGCTGGCACTGACAGACGAGTCAGGGCAACTCACCGACGTTTCAATGCCTGCCGAAGGTACTGAGGCCCACGCCACACTGTTGGTCGCCGAGCATTTAGCCAAACTCCTACGCGATGCATCGAACACAGCGGTGATCGTAGACGACGATGTCGCGGCCTTCCTGCGCGGCGCAATAGATAAGTTTGGCCGATATTGGCGAAAGTCGGCGCGCGAACCCGGTGCCGAAGTGGAACTGGCCGAGATCGCACTTGAACGGCTACACCGGCTTAAACTGATCTCTCATGCTAATCGTAAGGTTTGGCCATTGCCAGCTATAGCCCGGTTCGCCATAGGCGATCCGGAGGTACATGGGGCAGATTAGCGGCCAATAGCTCTTCTGGGAAATCGTTGCTGAGATATGACCGACGACATCTTAAATTTGCCTTCGCCATCTCGCCCCGTATTGCCGGAACCTCGGCGTGAACGATGGCAGCCTCTTCGGCTCGGGCTGGTCGAGCTTTTTCACTACGATAGCGAGGAGTTCTGGTTTCACGACGGTCACTTGCTTTTGCGCGGCAATAACGGCACGGGCAAATCAAAGGTGCTTTCATTGACCTTGCCGTTTCTCTTCGATGCGCAATTGCGCTCATCGCGTGTCGAGCCTGATGGGGACAACGGCAAGAAAATGGCTTGGAACCTTTTGATGAACAGCTATCCACGCCGCATCGGTTATACCTGGATCGAGTTTGGCAGGCGTCAGGCAGATGGTACTGCGCGCTATCTTACTCTGGGGGCCGGCTTGTCGGCTGTAGCAGGAAAGAGTCAGGTCGATAGCTGGTTCTTCGTGCTCGAAGACGCTACTGAAGGCCAAGATCCTCGCATCGGTCAAGACGTATGGATGACCAGCGAACAGCGGATTGTGCTAACCCGCGAACGATTGCGCGAGGTGATTGAAGGCCACGGCCGCGGCAAAGTCTTCGACAACGCCCACAGCTATCGCCGGGCAGTAGATGAACGGCTATTCCGCCTCGGCGACAAACGATACGAGGCGCTCATAGACACCTTGATCCAACTGCGCCAACCTCAGCTGTCAAAGAAGCCTGACGAAGCGGGCTTATCTCATGCTCTGACTGAGGCTCTTCCTCCCATGCCCTCAGAGTTGTTGGCTGACGTAGCGGAGGCGTTCAACCAACTGGAAGAAGATCGTAGCCAACTGGAAAAAGCCCGGGAACTCGAGCATGCTGTCAGGAACTTTGAGCAACGGTATCGTTTCTACGCAAGCATGCTCACTAGGCGTCAGGCGCGTGAGCTGCGCCAGGCCCAGACAGCTTTTGACAATGCCAGTGAAAGCCGCAACAAGGCACAGGGCGCCTTACAAGAGGCGCAACAGGCTTTGGCCGCAGTCAGCATGTCTCACGAAGAAGCCAAACGCACTTTGCTTGGTGCCAGAGCTCGATTGGAAACCTTGCAGAGCGACCCTGCCAACCAGGATGCAAATAGACTGGGCCTCGCCGAAAGGGATGCGAAAGAGCGGCAACGCGAAGCGGAATCCTTACACACACAATGCGATGGAGCGCGGGCCCACCTTCTGCAAGAAGAAGAACGCAGCCGGTATGCGAATCAACGTCTTCGTACCGCAGAGGGCGAGTTAGAAGCAGCCCGCGCAAGGTGTGTTTCGGAAGCCGAGTCCGCGGGCACTTCAACAGCGCTGGTTGAGAATGCGCTTGTAGAGCTCTCCCTCGATGAATTCGCTGTGCTTCCGGCAATGAACTTGGCATCTGCTGCAGTTTCATTGCGGGAAGCTGTGAACAGACGCCGCGAGAGCATCCGGCATCTGGAACGACGCCATGCGAGCGTTGCTGAAAAGCAATCTGCACTCAACATGGCACAAGTGGGGCGCCGCGATCGCCATACGGAGCTCGATGAAGCTTTGCAACAGCGCGCCGCGGCCGACCAAGAGGCTGAATTGTCTGGCAAGCGTTTCATCGACGCCTGGACAAGTCACTGCTCCGGCCTCTTGCAGTTGAGTTTTGACACGGATAAAGCAATAGAGCAGCTTGTAGTCTGGACTGCCCGGCCCGAAGGGCCTGATCCTGTTCTCTCGGTGCTGAGAGAAGCACATACGCGCACATCTGTGGGTCATGCGGAAAAGCGATCCGAGCTTGAAACCAGGAGAAGGAACCTGGAGCAGGACCGTACCGACCTTAACGAAGAGAAAGAGCGGCTGGCCGCGGGCCACGACGCAGTTCCACCACTCCCATCCACACGAGACGAGAATGTTCGCGACGATCGTGTGGGAGCGCCTCTATGGCGGCTCGTCGATTTCCAGCCACACCTGACAGCAGAGCATCGCGCAGGCCTTGAGGCCTCGCTCGAAGCCTGCGGCCTGCTCGACGCATGGGTCGCACCCGACGGAACTCTGACGGATGCGAATGGCGCGCCGGTATGGGACAACCAGTGGCTTTTGCGTCCTGGTGTGCGGGGAGATAGTCTTCTCAATCAGCTTCTGCCCGCGGTACCGGAGGACAGTGCGGTCTCACCGCAGCTGGTAGAAGCCTTGCTTGCCGGCGTGTCATGCGGAGCAGTGGATGAGTATACCTTCGAGTCGTGGGTGGCAGTCGATGGCCGGTACCGTCTAGGTGCGCTCACAGGTGCTTGGAACAAACAAGAAGCGGTCTATATAGGGCACACGGCCCGAGCCCGGGCCCGCGAGCGACGGATACAGGAAATTATCCAGCTTCTCCAGGCGCTGGACATACAGAACGCAGTCCTCCTGCAAGACTTTGCGCAGCTTGCTGCTGAACGCGAACAGGCAGACATAGAATTGCGCAGAGCTCCATCCGATGATCGACTTCGCGCGGCAGTCCTAGATGCCGCGAGTGCAGAGCGTGCAGTGATGCAAGCGCGCTTACGCTACGACCATGCCGATGCCCAGTGTCGTACGGCAGAAGAGGAACTTCACGCAGAACACATAATCCTGGAAAGCGATGCCGCGGACCTGCAGTTGCCAATAGCCCGCGACGCTCTCATGCCGATCGCAAACGCGGTCGACCGGTTCAATGACGCCCAATATCTATTGGTTCAGTCTGCAAGAGACTTTAGGACCGCACGGCCAGATTCCATCCAGCAGCAGGAACGTGAGGCGCAGGCACGCGCTACTTTGGCACAACGTGAGGAAGACCTTGCCACAGCCAATGATCGCGCAGAGACGGCGCGATCGCGTTATGCGGTCCTGCACGAATCCATTGGAGCGAAAGTCGAAACGCTGCGCCAGCAACTTGCCGGCGCCGCTGACGCGGTAACGAAAGCCGACAATGATGTCGAGAACAACCAGAAGGACCTGACCAAGGCCTCAGAGACGCGCGGTATCGCCAGCGCCAAAGCGTCGAGCACAGAACAACAGTTAGCCGAATCGACGGCGGCTCGCACGCACGCGATCGAGCGGCTGAAACGCTTCTCTGAAAGCAGTCTGTTGTCATCCGCGTTGCCGGACCTCCCTGTGCCTGAAGCCGGGATGTCTTGGACCATCGACCCTGCCCTGCAGCTCGCTCGGCGGGCCGAACAAGCGCTTACCCATGTTCCGGATGATGAGGCCAGTTGGACGCGCGTGCAGCGCCAGATCGCGGAAGATTTGACCGACTTACAACGCTCGCTCAGCGCGCTGGGGAACCAGGCCACTTCCGAACCCAATGATTGGGGTTTTACCGTCCACGTCATGTACCAGAACCGCTCAGAACGGCCGGATACATTGGCCGCACATTTGGCAGATGACATCGCACAGCGCAGTGAACTGCTGTCGGCCAAAGAAAGGGAAGTCCTGGAAAACCATCTCCAGGCGGAGATCGCGGCTGAGATCCAGCGCTTGATGCGTGCCGCCGACAAGCAGGTAGCTTCTATCAATGAGGAGCTTCATAAGCGCCCTACCTCCACGGGCGTGCGCTATCGGTTGCAATGGCAGCCGCTCAGCATTGAGGAAGGTGCTCCTGTAGGGCTCGAGCTCGCTCGCGAGCGTCTGCTTAATACCAGCTCCGATCTTTGGTCAGCCGACGACCGGCGTGCGGTAGGCGCAATGTTGCAACAACAAATCGCCATGGAACGTGCCCGTGCAGAGGGCGACATGATCGCGTCTGGCCTCAGCCTGATTGACCAGTTGGCGCGGGCGTTGGATTACCGTCGTTGGCATAGGTTTCGCGTACAGAGGCAACAAGATGGTCAATGGAGAAAGTTATCGGGGCCGGCATCCAGCGGGGAACGGGCACTTGGTCTTACTGTGCCACTCTTTGCAGCAATCTCCAGTTTTTACGGTCGGGGAAGCAGTCCTTATGCCCCTCGGTTAATGCTGCTCGATGAAGCCTTCGCAGGTATCGATGACGCGGCCCGCGCGCATTGCATGGGCTTGATCCGCGAGTTCGACCTCGATTTCGTCATCACCAGTGAGCGCGAATGGGCCTGCTACGCCGAACTACCTGGCGTTGCGATTTGCCAACTGCAGCGGCGCGAAGGGGTCGACGCTGTTTACGTTTCGCGCTGGACATGGGACGGATTTGCGAAGCGACGAGAAGACGATCCCGACCGCAGGTTTCCCCACCCATGAACTCGACCAACGCGCCTTCCGGCCCGGACGAACGACTCAAACGCTTGCTCGGCGGTACTGAACTCGCCTCTCTTCGTCTGCGGATGCGACGTTATTTCGAGCGCGTAGACAATGGCGCGGCCGGGGACATTCTGCGACTGACCCAGCTCAATTCAACTGAGCACGAAGTTCTAACGTTGCTCACCGGCCGACCCTCACGGCCCTCTCGATCAGTTCAGATCGATGTCCGGCAACTGGATACCTCGCTATTCAATGCCGGAATCGCGGACTCGCTGCGGACTGCGCTAGAACTCATCGACGGCCCCATCGTGAATCGAACGGTCTATCGAAATAGTCTTCAAGCGCAGTGGAATAGCGTGCTAAGTCTTAGCCACTGCCACATCGCATTGAGCGGCTGGTTGCAGGCGCCTGCTGCGATTCGTCTGCTTAAACGCCTTAGTCGGCAAGATCCAACCGCAGCCCGCCGACTGCTTGAACGTGCAGACATCGTGCTACGGCGTCTGCCAACCGACGGTGTCCCTCTCTCCCAGCTCGCTGCGGAGACCCTCGGTAATGCGCACGCGCTCGATGGCGGTGAGCCGACCGCCACCATCATCTTGGCTGCCTGGCGACATCTAGAAAACAGAAACGATCCTGGTGTGACCTCGTCGGAGGATGATAATGATGATCCACAGAATAATCTTCGACCGCTTGATGAACGAGTCCGGGACATTTGGGCTCGTGCCGGCGTTTTGATCAATGAATTGGCCCGCCCTGTCCTACTCTTGAACCTCCCTATTGCCGGTAACGGGGTGGTCACGGGGATTTCGGGAGAGCCGGGTTACTTGTCATTGCGAAGGCTGCTGCGGATGCCGCCCGCTTGGGCCGTGAACGGCGTTACTGTTTTCGTCTGCGAAAACCCTAATCTGGTGGCTATAGCAGCTGATCGTTTGGGTGCAAATAGCGCGCCGTTGGTCTGTACTGACGGTATGCCAGCTGCTGCGCAGAGAACACTGCTGACGCAGTTGAAACATACAGGAGCTCGCTTGATGTACCACGGCGACTTTGACTGGCCAGGATTGCAGATTGGGAATCACATGATGCATACATGGCAAGCGCAGCCTTGGCGATTTGGCGCCATGGATTACGAAGCTGCCGTCACAAGTGCGCCGCTTGCGCGACACAACTTATCCAATGCTTGTGTAGCGGCTTCGTGGGACACGGATCTGAAGCCAATAATGCAACGTTGTGGGATTGCCATCGCCGAAGAGGCGGTAGCAGCTTCTCTCATCGAGGACCTTCGTTGAATCACAGGCATTTCATAGGTTTCGCCAAAGGGCAGCGATGGCTCTCACTGACAATTACCGGGAGTCATCGGCGGAATCATGACACGAAACCAATTCGATCGGTGATTCGCCAGGAACTCGGCTTTCGCAAGAACAAATCGACGGTACAAATCTGCCACAGGAAAGCCTGATCGGTACCGAAGGGTATCTCTGTGGATGAGGTGGAGGCGGCGGGGAACCCGCCCACTTCCGAAAATATAAGTTAATGTAAATAAGCATGTTACAAGTGTGCGGTTGCTAAAATTCAGCGTCCTGTGGCAAGATTATAGCCTCATTTTTTCTGCTTGTTTTCTCGTAAATTATTCATTTTGGGCTAGTTGTATTGGTGGAGGCGGCGGGAGTCGAACCCGCGTCCGAAATCGCTGTCAGCCAGGAGAGTCCATGCTCAGTCCGGTTCCGCATGTTTTCGCCTCAAACGCTCAGAACGGACAAGATGCGCCTGAAGCTAGTCCGATGATCTTATGGCTACGACACGGACCGAGCAGCAGCCACCAGCCTACTGAATGACGTCCGATTCACAGCCCATAGGCGAAGCCGTGAGAGACGGCTGCTTAATTAATTAAGCAGCAAGTGCCAGATTATCGTTGGCAACTTTTGTTTTGCAGGCGATTACGGGTGCCCACACCCCGACATGCCTCCTAAGCCGCAATCGATCCCGTCGAAACCGTGACGCCCCCAAATGCCTACCCCAGCGACGAAGACTTGTCGCCGGAGACTCCGGATTCCCTCCGAAAACATCTTCAGAGACCGTGGTCGGGTGCGAGCCGGAGAGACTGGCTCGTGCCAAGTTCTATTTTACGCCATTTCCAACCTGCTGCCGGCCGCGAGGTGACAGCGTGGCAACGCGCCTGACCCCACGCAGGTCGGAAAGAGGCGGAAATGGCTGAGCGCTGGTTCGGCTCAGAGAACGGGAAGAGCCGCTGAAGGCCGAAGCCATCGCTTGCCTTGCGAGTTGGTGTGCGGCCTACTGCTTTTCCAGGTCGATCGACTCGTACTCGTGGCGCGCGATAGCGGCACGAATCTGTGCAGGCGTCTTTCCCAGCTTCGTCTGTTCGTAGGCGTAAAAGCCTTCCTTGGCGCAGGTGGAGCACTCCGTCCCGTGCATTCCTTCGAAGCAGCTGCGCAGGCTGGTGTGGCCCAGCGCCCGGTCGCAGCGGCAATTGCAGGGCAACTGGTAAATCACGTTGCCGATCTTCGCCGCCTGCTGGTAAACGTGCAGCTGCCATGGATATCGAAAGTTCTCGCCGGAGAGCTTGGCGCCGGAAAGAATGGGCGGCAGCAGGCTCACCTTGAGCGGGGCACTGGGATGGTAGGAAGGCACATCGTCGGCGGGATTGGCCCACTGCGCGTAGCTGGCCGCGGTGGCGGCGGTGATCACGAGTCCAAATATCCAGCGACGATTTATCACATTCTTCATGGCAGATCTCTAGTTTTCATTTTAGACCAGAGAGAGACAGTTTCTGTTAGCGCTCAAGCAACGATGAAGCGCCGGATCTGGATGACAATAATTCGTGGGGAGCCGAGCGGAGGGACGATTTTGGGCAAAAAAAGACGGCACGAACGTTTTGCTGCTCGTGCCGGGAGGCCAGTGACGCAAACTACTCCCGGTGTCAAGGGACTGAGGAGCTCCCTCATCACCGGAATATCTACACCATACTATAGATTCGATCGATTGCAAATACAAAAATCGAAATTCTTTGTGGATTTCTTCCAGCTCCTCAAATCGCTCTCGCAAGCTCGCATTTTGACACGCAGTTTGGATGCTTCCTGAGGCCGCCGTTATGGATCATCTGACAACCACAACCGTCGACCAGTCAACAGCTTCCGCGGATCCGTCCGTCTTCCAGCCGCATCGCTCCAGATGGTTCAAGGTGACAGCGGTTGCGGCCGTTTCCGCCTTCACGGGCGGGTTGGCGGCCGCTTGGTATTACCGAAAAACGCTCTCGCAATTGCAGCAAGCGATTCCGTATGACGGTAATTCCAATTTCGGTATCTGCGAATCGAAAGACGGTGAAGGGATCTGACGATTCATAGATCATCTCTCCTGGAGTTCCGCGAGGAGTCGCCTTACATCTGGTTTCCGCGGCTGGCTGGAGGCACAATCCCGTTCATGCGCAGGTACACCACAAGCTGGCCGTAGTGATCCATCATGTGCGCCAGGCCAAACGAGGCCATGCCGGCGCGGGTGCCGTGGGTGGTGGTGACGAATGCGTTGTCAGCGGTCATGCCGTCCACCAGGGCGTGGGCTAGCTTGAACGAGTCCTTGAGCGCCTGAACGATATCCGCTTTGGTGGTGAGCTTCTCAATAGCGTCAGACTTGATCTTGTCGGCTGCATCCGTGAAGGCGTCGCTAGCGAAGAAGAAGTAGTTGGCCTCGGCGACGTGCTTGACCTGGGCGCCGAACGACCGCACTCCCTTGAATTCGCCGCTGGTCGGGGCAAAATCGAACTTGTCTTCCGGCATGGCCTCGGCGGCGTCGACGAACTCCTTTTCCATCCCCGCCAGCAGCTTGCCGTAGATCTGGGCCGGGGCCTGAGGCGTGCCGACTGCGGGCTTGGGGGCTTGAGCGGCCTGTGCATGGGTGAAACTGGGGACGGCTAGCACGCAGCAAACAAGCGCACAACCCGCAAAACGAACGATCTTATGCATGGAACATTCCTCCAGCGGCCAGGGTTGCCGCGTGACCGAAATGTAGCAGACGGGCCCGAATAGCCGACACGAGAATGGGGTGAATCGGCTGCCGGGTGAGACGAAACGGGCGCGAAATCTAGCTTGCCCGTACAATTTAAGAGAGGAGATAAACCGTGCGCCGTGTGTATATGGATGCGAACGCCACAACACCCCTGCTGCCTGGGGTGATGGAGGCGATGCGTCCGTATTGGATGGAGCATTTTGGCAACGCTTCCTCGATTCATATTCACGGCCAGCAGGCGCGGACCGGGGTAGACCGCGCGCGGGAGACGATGGCTGAGTTCTTCAATTGCCACGAGGCTGAGGTGGTGTTCAACTCCGGCGGCACGGAGGGCGACAACACCGCCATCTTCGGGATGCTGCGCCCCGGCGATCATTTCGTCACGACGGCAATCGAGCACTCCGCCGTGCTGCAGGCCGCCGAGCGTGTCGCGCTGCGAGGGGTGGAGACAACGCTGGTGGCCCCGCTGCCAAGCGGCCTCATCCACCCGGCGGACATTTGCGCCGCCATCCGGCCCAATACACGCCTGATCAGCCTGATGCTGGCCAACAACGAGACCGGGGTGCTGCAGCCGGTGGATGAGATCGGCAAGATCGCCGCCGATGCCGGCGTGTTCTTCCATATTGACGCGGTGCAGGGCGCGGGCAAGGTGCCGATCGACGTGCGCGGGATCGGCTGCCACCTGCTCTCCATCAGCGGGCACAAGATGAACGGGCCCAAGGGCGTGGGAGCGATGTTTGTGCGGCGCGGCACCCCGATCGAGTCTCTGGTGGTTGGCGGAAGCCATGAGCGGCGCCGGCGCGCAGGTACTGAGAACGTGCCCGGCATTGTGGGCCTCGCCAAAGCGGCTGAGCTGGCGACGAGCAGTCTGGAGGACGGGACCATCGAACGCGTTTCTGTTTTGCGAGACAGGCTTGAGGCGGAATTGCTGCGGCTTCCCGGCACGAGCGTCAATGGTGTGGGAGAAGGGGTTACGAGGGCGGCGAACACCACCAACATCTGGTTCGATCAGCTGGAAGGCGAGGCGCTGGTGATTGCGCTGGACCTGAAGGGCGTCGCGGTTTCAGGCGGATCGGCATGCCACTCCGGCGCCACCGAGCCGAGTCACGTACTGATGGCGATGGGCCTGGACAAGGCGCGCGCCCGCGCCAGCCTCCGCTTCAGCTTGCTAAAGACAGCAACGGATGCCGACGTGGACTACG
>Ga0206998_1073_pt1 | contig 27146 bp, 17 predicted proteins | sample Alteio_BWMinCont_FD_153309 | JGI IMG/M metagenome (GOLD analysis project Ga0206998, IMG submission 153309) | Enriched cells from forest soil in Barre Woods Harvard Forest LTER site, Petersham, Massachusetts, United States -... | ecosystem: Environmental > Terrestrial > Soil > Temperate forest >... | reverse complement strand
TTCACAGCAGCCTTCTCAAGCAGACGGCGGCGGAAAAGGTAGGGATCCTGCCCGGCGAGTCGAGCGAGTTCGTCGATGAAGCATTCGACCGCCAGAAGGTTCGACTCGATATCGACGCCTCGCCAAGCTCCGCGAGTGAAGCCGCTTGGGACAGGAACGTAGGAGATTCGGAAGTGCTGCGCCGGGTAGGGATGGTCGATGGCTGCGTCGACCCCGGGAGTCCCTCGTGTTGGGTCGTAGGGGCGAATCGCCGTGGTGTCGGAGATACGGTGAGACCACGCGACGAGATTGCCTTCGAGATCGACGCCACCGCGGAAGCGGTGCATGGAGGCGGCGCGATATTTATCGTGAGTGAAGTCGTCTTCGCGAGTCCAGACAAGCTGAATGGGGCGCCGAATGTGCTCGGCAATCCGGAGAGCCTGGTGATCGAACGGCCAGCCGAAACGGCGGCCGAAGCCTCCGCCCATGAAGGTGACGTGGACGGTGACACGGCTCTGGTCGATGCCGAGAACCTCGGCCGCCTTCTGCTGGGTATTCTCGCCGTCCTGGGTCGGGGACCAGATCTCGCAGCGGCCGCCGTCGAGGTGAACGGTGATATTCATCGGCTCCAGGTTGGCGTGGGCAAGAAAGGGAAACTGGTAGACGGCTTCGATACGTTTTGCCGCGGCGACTGTATCGGGGTTGAGCGAAGTATTGGTGGAGTTCCAGACCTCCTGAGCATCGAGGCTATCGCTGAGCTGCCTGGTGATGGACTCAGTGGACTCGTCGTGATATTGCCCGGGCTTCCATTCAATGACCAGAGCCTTTCGGCCCTGGATGGCAGCCCATGTATTTGTAGCGACGACGGCAATCTCGCGTGTGTCCTTGTTGGCAGTAACAGGATCGGTGGGGATCTCGAAGACATCGAGGACGCCGGGGGTGGCTTTGGCTTTCGCAGCGTCGAAGCGGAGAAGATCGCCGCGAAAATACGGGCACTGGGCTACGACGGCATAGACCATACCAGGGAGACGAATATCGAGACCGAATCGCGCCGTCCCCTTTACCTTATCGGGGATATCGAGATGAGGGATGGAGCGGCCGAGCAGCGTGAAATCTTTGGGGTCCTTGAGCGGAACGGTCCCTGGGTCGGGGAGCGGAAGCCGGCGGGCATCTTTGATAAGAGCGGAATAGGGGAGGACACGGCCCGAAGGCGTATGACTGACCTGACTGTTGCGGGCGCGGCATTCGCCGGCAGGTACTCCCCACCGGCGTGCAGCGGCGGCAATAAGGACCTCGCGAACCTGCGCTCCAGCCCGCCGCAGCGGTTGGTAGCTCTCCCAGACGGATCCGCTTCCGCCGGTGCCGTCGGCATTGTCGGCCTGAACGACAGTGATTTTGGAGAAGTCGATCTCAGCCTCTTCAGCAAGGATCATCGGTAGGGAGGTGAAGACTCCCTGCCCCATTTCCGATTTGTTCAAAACGAGCTGGGTCTGATCATCGGGATGAATACGGATCCAAGCGTTGAAGGGATCGGTCTCAGGGTGGGTGGATCGACCGAGGTGGAAGGGGCCGCGCAGGGTGAGGCCGACCACAAGCGCCCCGCCTGCGGCCGCGGAAGTAGCGAGGAAGGCGCGGCGGCTGATCCTGGCATGTTTCCGGGGACTGGGCCCAGGCGTTGTAGTAACGGGATTCATGCGTGCGTCTCCCGGGCGGCGCGGTGGATGGCGTTGCGGATGCGGAAATAAGTCGCACAGCGGCAGAGGTTGCCGGACATCGCGCCGTCGATCTCGGCGTCAGTGGGGTGGGGCTTCTGGGCAAGTAGTGCGGCGGCGGACATGATCTGACCGGGCTGGCAGTATCCGCACTGCGGTACCTGTTCTGCAATCCAGGCCTGCTGGACGGGGTGAATCCCGTTCTTACCGAGGCCTTCGTTTTTCCCCAAACCTTCGATGGTGAGGATCTGCTTGCCTGCTGCGTCCGAGACGGCCGTCTGACAGGAGCGCATGGCGGAGCCATCGATGTGAACGGTGCAGGCGCCGCAGAGTCCCATGCCGCAGCCGTATTTGGTGCCGGTCAGGTTGAGCAGGTCGCGCAGCACCCAGAGCAGGGGCATATCGGGTTCGGCGTCGACGGTTTTCGTCTCGCCATTCACGTTGAGCGTGTACTGAGCCATCTCGGCGGCCTCTGTAAGAGGTTCGGACAGAAGCAGGGCGGACTCCAGAGTTTTGCAGGTAAAGGGCAGGATGGTGCAAGGAAGCGTGCGGAAGCTGCAGCGAAGGTGCCACGTCCCGGGGGCGATTTCAGGATGGGTGAGTCGCCCCGGGGAGGTTTTTACTCTGAGCGCAGTGCTTCAACGGCATTCACTCGGGCGGCGCGCGCCGCGGGGACGGCCGATGCAATCACGGCTGCCGCCAGGATTACGAAGGCGGAGGCGATGAACGAGGGCAGGCCGGGCATGGGCAGCTCTCCCACGTAGCGGCCGATGATGCGGGAGAGAGCGAATCCGATCACTACGCCGGCGCCGACTCCAATGCAGGCGATGACGAGGCCGTCTCGGAGGACGTCGGTGAGGATGTGGCGCGGCTGTGCGCCGAGGGCCATGCGGATTCCGAACTCGCGGGTGCGGCCGCTGACGGAGAAGGCGAGAACGCCGGCCACGCCGACGACGGAAATCAGGAGGGCGACGGCTGCGAATCCGCCGAAGACGATGGCGTTAAGGCGGTCGGGTGCCAGGACCTCGGTGCGAATGTCCTGGAGGGTGCTGGCATGCTCGACGGGCTGATCGGAGGCCATCTCATGGATGGTGCGGGTGATGGCGGGGACGAGGGCGTAGGGATCTCCCTTGGCGCGCACGAAGAGGCGGCCCGACCATCCTTCCTGGTCGGAGGGCTGATAGATGGTCATGGCGGGCGACGGGATGATGTTTTCGTCGTCGATATCGGGCACCACGCCGACGATGCGGCGCGGCTCATAGCTGATGCCGATGAACTTCATGACGCCGTCGGTCCAGTGCAGCTCGCGGTTCAGAGCGGGCTGGCCGGGGAAGAGCGAATTGGCGAGACTCTGGCTGATGATGACGACGCGCTCGGTGCCGTCCTTGTCGGTGTCGCGGAAGTCGCGTCCTTCAACGATCGGAAGCCCCATGGTAGCGAAGAAGTCGGGCGATACGGAGCGGAACTTAGCGCGGAGATCGTCCTGACCGTTCTTGCGCGTGGCTCCCTGGGCGGCGAAGGCGAAGCTGATGCTGAGTCCCTGATCGTCGCGCCAGGGAACGCTGAAGCCGGTGGCGACGTGTTCCACTCCGGGGAGGGTTGCGACCTGGCGCTGTGCATTGTGATAGAAGTCACGCACCTGCTCGGGCGTTCGTCCATAGGAGATGACGGGAAGATTGACGGCGAGAACGTGAGAGGTGTCGATTTGCGGGCGGGTGTGCTCGAGCACGTAGAGAGTGCGCATGAGCACGCCGGCTCCGGCGAGGAGCAGGAATGAGGCAGTGATCTGCATGACGGCGAAGACGCGAAGACGGCGGCCGCTTCGTCCCGTGACGCGCACTTCGCCGGTGAGCACGAGGCTTCGCGACCCATCCGCCGAGGGCAGCCGCGGGATATAGGCGAGGAAAACGGCGGCGGCCAGTGCCAGCAAGATGCCAAACCACACCAGGGAGAAATCGAGCGTGATACCGTCGGCGCGCACCGAGAAGCGCGCGGCGTAGCGGCCGAGGATGGCCACCATGGGCCAGGCGAGGATCAGGGCGGCGAGCGTTCCGCTGCCGCAGAGGATGATGCTTTCCGCGAGGAGTGAACGGCGCAGGGCGGCGGCGCTGGCTCCGAGGGCAGAGCGCACGGCCAGTTCAGGCTCGCGGCGCACGCTTCGCGCCAGCACGAGATTGGCGACGTTGGAGCACGCGATCACAAAGAGCAGGCCGGAGGCGGCGAAGAGCACCCACAGGACGGTGTTGGCGCGGGAGTTGATCTGGTCGTGCATGCGCGTCACGCCGATCTGGTAGTGGTCGGCGGACTTGTAGACGTCGGGGTGGGACCCGATCATAGCGGAGTAGGCGGTGCGGAGCTCGGCGCGTGCGGCTTCGAGGGTGGCTCCGGGAGCGAGGCGGCCGAAGACTTCGGTCATGCGGTGTTCGCGGCCGGTGACCATGGTGGCGGACAGATGATGGGGGCTGGTGACGACGTTGGCGATGATCTCGGTCGCCACCGGGTAGGGTACGGACGGCTCAAGCACGCCGACGATGACGGCGTTGCGTGCGCCTTGAAAGCTTTCGAGCCGGACGGACTTGCCGAGGACGCCGGGGTCGGAGTGGAGCGACGTTGTCCAGAATTTATAAGTGAGCACGATCGCGCCCGGGGCGTTGGGGCCGTCGTCGGCGGGAGTGAGGAGGCGTCCGAGCACCGGGCGGAGGCCCATCACGTCGAAGTAGTTGCCGTCGACGACTCCGGCGGGGATCTCGCGCGGCGTGCCCAGACCAACGATGGTGAAGTCGATGGCCGAGAAGGTGCCGAGCTCCTTGATGGTTTTAAGGCCCTTGCCGAGGTCCTGAATTTCCGGGACGGAGAAGGTCGCGTTGGCGACGCCGAGGCCGGGTGCGCTCTGGCGCAGGTAAAGCAGATGGTCTTCGTCGCGATTGGCGAGCGGGCGCAGCAGTACTGCGCGGACCACGCTGAAGATGGCGGCGTTGGCTCCGATGCCGAGAGCCAGGGTAAGGGCGACGGTGATCCACAGAGCGGGGACGCGCGACAAGGAACGCGCGGCAATTTTCAAATCGCGGATGAACGACATACGGTCCTTCCTTATCCTGAAACGGTCTTCGGGGGGCTGGTTGCCCCGCCTTCACGATATAGTCGAACGGCCGGACCGGAATTCGACAAATCGTCCAATAAATTTTTCGGGCAGATTCGGGTTTCCGGCGATTACCAGCCTGCGCGGTGTTTCCGGGCTTTTTGTCCTGCCGGAAGCGCGTCTCTTAGGTAAGCCATAACTAACGTTAGTGTGTGCTTACGGTATCACTTTGTCAAGCACGTCTTTACAGGGTCACTTGTATAGATTACGTTGATATCAACGCACTGGCGCTGATGTCAAGAATTATGTCAAAAGACCCGGCGGTTCCATTTGAGACTACGCTGCGGGTTCGAGACTGCTGCCTCTGTCTGCATGTGCAGCGGGCGGCTCGGGCGCTGGCGCGTCGTTTTGACGAGGTGTTGCGGCCGCTGGGGCTGACGAACGGCCAATTCTCGCTGCTGATGTCGCTGAATCGGCCGGAGCCTCCGGGGATGGCGCCGGTGGCGGCGCTGCTGGCGATGGACCGCACGACGCTGACCGCAGCACTGAAGCCGCTGGAGCGTCGTGGGCTGGTGAACGTCATTCCTGATCCGGTTGATAAGCGGAGCCGGCGGTTGAAGCTGACAGCGGAGGGCCAGGCGCTGCTGGGGGAGGCAGTGCCCGTCTGGGAGCGAACCCACGCGGAAGTTGAAGGATGGATTGAGGACGGGGGTGCGGATCGGCTGAGAAGCGATCTGCAGGCTATTTCGCAGCCTTCCAAGTGAGCTGAATATTCTGTAGAAGGCCTGCTTGCCCGCGTTGTTTGTTGACAACACGAACTAATTCCCTTTCTAATGCCGTTGCGTTCGATTTGCCTTCTGTGCGGCGGCTCTAGCGGCGCGCTCGGGTGATTTCGCTGGTATTCCAAGGGTCGGGTCGGCGCGGAGGGTGAACTATGTTTCCAATCACTACAAACTCCTTGCGGCCAACTCTAATCGCCGTAATGTGTGCGGCCGCGGCTGCCGCCTTCCCTTCTATGGCGCGGGCGGAGGTCAAGGTCGATGACTCGGTGACGGTGGTGAAGAGTGCGCAGGCTTCGGGGCCGGTCGAGCGGGCGACGAAGGATCTGCTCAGCGACTTCAACAAGGTCTTCGGTACGACGCCGCGAGTGGTGACAACGCTTGCGGAGGCGGGTCCGGTTTCGATTGTGATTGGACAGGGGCCGGAGCTGCCGTTTGGCCTGAAGTGCTCGATGGCGACGGACACTGAGGCGTTCGCGTTTTCGATCATGAACGTGCCGGGCAAGGGCAAGAGGCAGGCGGTGTGCCTGACGGGCGCGGATATGCGGGGCACGATCTTTGCGATCTATGAGTTTTCGCAGGCGTACCTAGGCGTCGACCCCATGTACTTGTGGACAGACAGGGAGCCGGAGAAGCGGGACTCTATCATTCTGCCCGCCGATTTTGCGCGGGTGTATCCCAAGCCCGTGTTTCGCTATCGCGGGTTCTTTCCGAACGATGAGGATCTGCTGACGGGATGGGTTCCGGCGGGGAAAGGTGAGCAGACGGGGATCTCTCCCAAGACGTGGGACAAGGTGTACGAGACGATTCTGCGGCTGAAGGGAAATATGGTGGTGCCGGGGACGTGGATCTTTCCCGACGATGCGCAGGTTCACCTGGCGACGGAGCGGGGACTGATCGTGAATCAGCACCATGCGATTCCGCTTGGCGTGAATGTGGCGCGGTGGCCGAAGGATGTTCCGTACAACTATTCGGCGCATCCGGAGATTCTGGAGCGGGCGTGGACGAATGCGGTGGCGACGTATAAGCCGGATGAGGACATTCTGTGGAGCGTGGGGCTGCGGGGACTATCGGATTCGAGCTATGCAACGTTGGATCCGAGTGTGCGGGATAACGATCCGCTGCTGGGCGAGCGGGTGAGCGCGGCGATAGCGGACCAGATAAAGATTGTGCGGGCGAAGTATCCCAAGGCGCAGTTCGTGACCGATCTGTGGCAGGAGGGAGCCCGGCTGATGGACAAGGGCTACCTGAAGATTCCTCCCGAGGTGACGCTGGTGTGGGCGGACACCGGCTATGGCGACATGCAGGACAGTGGCAAGGTCGCGGCAGGGCAGGGCGCGTACTTTCATGTGGCGATGATGAATGGGGAGGCGAATCAGCTGTCGGAGATGGTGCCGGTCGAGCGGATTCAGTCGGAGCTGGGGCGGTATATCAAGGCGGGTGCGACGTCGTACCTGTTGGTAAATACGAGCGACATTCGTCCGGTGGCGATGACAACGCGGGCGCTGATGGAAGTCGCGTGGGGCGGAGTTCCGGCGGGTGGCGACGCGGATTTCTACCGGCGGTGGACGACGGAGGAGTTCGGCGCGAAGTCGGCGGATGCGCTGACGCCGCTATACAGGGAGTATTTCGCGGCGCCGGCTCTGCGGCCTCAACGCAACTCAGTGGATGTGACACCGATGCAGGCCGAGGTGACGCGGGAGTATGGCGACCAGCATTATCACTCGGAGATCCGGCGGATCATTCTGGATACGCTGAGTGAGCACCAGGTTGCGGCGATGCCCAGCCAGTCTCCCAAGTGGACGCCGCCGCGGGTGATTCCGGCGGCCGATGCGCAGATGCGGAAGGCGGTGCTGGATCGGGATATTCAGGAATGCGAGGCTGCGCAGCCGCAATGGGATGCGGTGTGGGAGCACGCGGTGGCGGCAGAGAGGGGCGTCGATCCGACGCGGCGCGACTACTACCAGGCGGGCGTTCTGACGATGATCACGATCAACCGCGAGAGCAACCGGGCACTGATGATGGTGGCGAAGGCGGTTGAGGATGATGAGGCGGGGCAGACAGAGCAGGCGCGGGCGCAGGTGGCTGAGGCGTTGCGGGCTCTCGATGCGGTCCAGGAGTCCATGGCAAAAGGGGAGTATGGACAGTGGAAGAACTGGTATCGCGGGGATTGGCTGACGGGGGTGTATCGCACGCGGGAGCTGGTGCAAAATTACGCCGATCATCTGCAAGATAGGATGGCGAAGCTACCGGCTCCAATGCTGTGGAGTGGGTGGGAGGCGTACTTCCACATCATGGAGTATGAGGGCGACCGGACTGTAGATGTGCGCTGACAAGACGCGCCGCCTTATGGGGCCAGCTGTTGCATGAGGCCGTGATTGCGCGCCGCACACAACATAGTTTGCCGGGTCGAGTCGATTACGTCGTCTAAGTTAGACGCGGCGCGGGTTCCCAAGCGGGATAACTTGCGGTCGCGCCCATCAGCGATTGGCAAGTTAGAAGAAGAAAGCCTCCAATCTGCCATCTTGATTTGCTGTTACTTCAATTTCAGTCGATTGAGCAGCCTCAAGTGCATTCTCACCTGCCCAGGTACCGCCCGGCGAGACCTGCCAGTTGTGGTAGATCGGACCATTCACGCCGACATAAAATACTTCGAGCCTTCCATCAGCATTCTGTCCGACAGTTATCTGAGTAGCGCTTCCGCCCAGCGCACTCTCACCCGCCCAGACTCCGCCAGCAGAGACCTGCCAGTTATGGTAAATGGCACGGTCAGGGCCGATGTAAAAGATCTCCAATCTTCCGTCGGCGTTCCTTCCCAAAGCGATTCGCACTGCGTTTCCGCCCAAAGCGCTCTGGCCCGACCAGGCACCACCCGCGGAGGTTTGCCAGTTGTGGTAGATCGCATTGTCGGGACCAACGTAGAAGATCTCCAGCCTTCCGTCGGCGTTCTGCCCGACGACGATTTGTCTGGCCTTTCCTCCCAGGTCATTCTCCCCCGCCCATGTACCGCCCGCCGTCACCTGCCAGTTATGGTAGAGTTCGTGGCTTAGCCCGGCGTAAAAGATCTCCAGTCTTCCATCTGTGTTTCGTCCTACAGCTACCTGCCGAGCGTTGATACCCGGGAACGCATCCTCTCCTGCCCAGGTACCACCTGCTGATACCTGCCAGTTGTGATAGAGCTCGTTGCTAAGGCCGGTGTAAAGGATCTCCAGTCTTCCATCCGCGTTCTGTCCTACAGCTATTTGAGCAGCACTGCCCCCCAACACATTCGGACCTGCCCAGCTTCCACCAGCAGTGACCTGCCAGTTGTGGTTGATTACATTATTGGCCTCAATGTAGAAGACCTCTAAGCGGCCGTCCGAATTTCTCGCGACAGCGATATCCTGCGCATTCCCACCAAGTGATGCTGCACCATTCCATACGCCGTTCGGTGCTGTCTGCCAATCATGTGATAATGCGTTGCCTGCCATCACAAGCCTCCCCTTTTCCCGCCTCATTTAGAGGCCAAAGGATCACATATATGCATTGGATATGCAATAGAAAACGTCTCATTCGAGCACCTGGCGCTGCAATTCATACGACATTCACAGGCGAGGTATCGGCACGCCCTTTCTGTCTAGAATTGCACGATTTGTTAGTGACACTAAGATTTCGCGAAGACCTTTCACTTTAAGTGTGTAGGTCGAAATCATCTCAAGTTATCAAACAGAGATAACTTCCTCTCCGGCATTTCTGATCTGCGAAAACGGATCGCCGAGTAGCAGCGGATATTCGGGCAGCACGGTGCGGCTCGACATTGATTGTGACGATTCGCCGGTGCCAACGGCCAGCTCGTGATGCATTCGACAGGTCCAGACAGTCTGACTGCAGCTAGCCACGCTGTGGCGGTTGAGTTCCCGATCACTGCTGCGGCGAACAAACAGTGTCGGAAGAAGCCTGAACGGGGGTGTGATTTGTGGCCCGGCAGGCAAGGGCGGCATCACACTGCATTTCCACAATAAACAGGGCTATTTCCACATCGGAAAATTTGTAACAGCCACTTGATTTATTCGGGATCGCGGTTAGTATTCAAACCAACGGAAGAGAGATCTTCCAGAAGGAGAGAGTAGACAAGGTGATGTCGAGAGTCCCGGCGACGGGACTCGCCGGAAGCAGCCGGGCAACCGGATGCTCCGAGGATAGATCCGAGGAAGCTCGCGCAGCGGATGTGATCACGGAAGAATGAGGGAAACACGGGCGCAAGCCCGCAGGTCCCTTAGGAAGCCGGGATTAACAGAGTTGTGGTCTGGAAGCCGAACCAGACCTTCGAAAAACCGGAAGAGAGGGCGATACCTCGAGAGGGGAGTCGCCCTTTCGCTTTGTACGCGTTCTTGACTACTCCTTGCTCACGTTGATGTAGAAGTGGTCGGTGTCGACGGCGAAGGTAGTTGGCGTGAGAGGCGTCTTCATCGTTTGCCACTGGATGGTGGGGTGGATGGTCTGCCAGTGGGCCGGGTCGCCAACGCGCACGGGCATCGCGAAGTCGGCCTCGTCGGCCTTCCAGCGATAGTTGACGGAACTGTATCCGTTGTTCGGGGCAGCGGGATCGAACCTGAGCTCGAGGAGCGGGATGGCGGTGTGGCGCAGATACTGGTTGAAGATGGGGGTCAGGTTGAGCTTTGTCTGATCATTGAACCAGGCGGTCACGTCTTCGGTCATGATGTTCTGATATTTGAAGTGCTGGTAGAAGTCGTGGATGAGCTGGAACCAGCGCGGGTCGTTGTCGATGACGCTGCGCAGGGTGTTAAGCATGAGCGCGCCCTTGAAGTACTGGTCTTCGGGAGGGGTGGCGTTGATGCCGCGCTCGGTGATGATGGGATGCTTGTTCTCGATTTTTGATTTGTAACCGCCGAGGTAGCGAATGGCGGCATCCTTACCGTACCAGTACTCAACGTAGAGCGCTTCGAGATAGGTGCCCCAGCCCTCGTGAATCCACATATCGGAGCGGTCCTGGGCGGTGATGCTGTTGCCGAACCACTCGTGCGCGCTCTCGTGAACGATGATGAAGTCGAACCTGAGGCTGATGCCGACTCCGGTCCAGTCGTGCTCAAGGTATCCGTTCTTGAAGTGGTTGCCGTAGGTGACGGCGGTCTGGTGCTCCATGCCGGAGTAGGGGACCTCGATGAGCTTGAATCCGTCGCGCTCGAACGGGTAGGGGCCGAAGTAGTGGGTAAAGGCTTCGAGCATGCCTTTGACTTGCGTGAATTGAGCCTTCGCCTTGTCGAGGTCGCCAGGGAGGACGTAGTAGTCGAGGGGCAGCGTGCCGTAGTGATCTGAGAAGTGCACGTAGTCGCCGATGTTGAGTGAAACGTCGTAGGCGTTGATAGGGTAGCTGACGTGCCAGTCCCAGCGGGTGTAACCGTCGCCGAGATCGGTTGATCCTTTGAATTTGCCGTTGGAGACGTCGGTGAGGCCGTTTGGGACGGCAACGCTGATGTCCATGGATTCGACTTCGTCGCGCCACTGATCCTTGTTGGGCCACCAGACGCTGGCTCCGTCGTCTTCGCAGGAGGTGTAGATCCAAGGACGGCCTGCGGGATCTTTGGTGAAGACCATGCCGCCGAAGCGTCCGATGGTAAGGGGGTGGCCGGAGTAGTAGAAGTCGATGGAGTAGGTCTGGCCGGCGCGGAGGGTGTGGGGGAAGTCAATGAAGACGGCGCCGGAGTCGCGCTCGTATTTCAGCTCGGTTGTGCCGAGGAGGATCTTGGCGATGTGCAGAGCGTCGCTGAGGTCGATCTGGATGCGGCTGCCGTCCTGGAGCATCCGAAAGCGGATGGTGTTTTTGCCGGTGATGGTCTGCGCGGCCGGATCGACGCGAATGTCGAGGTGGTAGTAGAGCAGGTCATTGTTGGCGCGGTAGGGGCCGTATGCTCCGCGGAGGATGTCGGCGTGAGTGGGCGCGGGCGGAGCGGCTGCAGGTGGAGCGGGCGCAGGTTTGGTCTGGGCGGTGGCGGCTACGGTGAGTGACAGGAGAAGGGCGATCAGGAGGCGCAGGCGAAGAGCGTGCCGGGACATGCATCAAGGTTATCGCGGAGAAATGTGATCGGGCCGGAAGCAACAGAAGTGTACCTCCCGCCTTTCGTGGTTGCGCGAAGGGCAGGAGGTACTCAAGGATCGATTGTTGTCAGGGAGCAACCGCATTAAAGAATGCAAGGCCGTTCGGAGTGCCATACCCAGTCACATTGTCCCAGCCATGCGTGACGGTAAGGGAGCTATCCAGACCGAAGCTGACTGCAAGGTCCACACCCGGGGCCGCACCCCACACCGCGCTGGTGAAGGTCGTGCCGTTGAGGGCGCCAGCGAAAAGATTCGTTGGCGAATAATACGTCGCGCCTGAGGAATCGAAGACGGTACCTGCTACATTGGTTGGGCTGGTGAGCGGCAACACGTCAGTCAGGCCAGTTGTGAGGCCGGCGATTGTCGGAGCCGCCTGGCCCAGGGAGTGACCAGCCTTTTGGTTCGCGATAGCCCAAAACGCTGTAAAAATGGGACTGGCGAGACTCGTACCCCCTATTCCTGTTATTAAGACCTGCTGTTGTCCCAAAGTGACCACAATAGCTGCGCCGGTGTAAGGATCGGCCAATGCGGAAACATCAGGAACCTGCCGGCCAGTTCCGGGAAGTCCCTTTTGCCAGGAGGGTTTGGCAAAATAGACGCTCTCTCCGCCTCCAGATCCCCCGAAGTCGGTGGGTAGTAGCTCTGGCGGATCCACCACGCCACCATCGTTGAGGAGGACCAGGTTGGTGCCCCAGCCAAGCCATTCATAGCCCGGTCCGGGGAGCTTGTTCAGGAGGGATGTGCCGCCGACAGCAGTGGCATGGGGTGAGTTGGAGGGTACCCCCGGCGCGCCAATAGGTTCGCCAAGGCCGCCGTCCCCGCCGTCACCGGTTGAAAACTGGAAAGAGATGCCCTTCGCCGCTGCGAGGGTGAGCACCCGGTCATAGGAATCCTCGGTGAGCGGGCTCGTGAGGATATCGGGGTCTAGTTCTTCCCAGCTGTCACTCACGACATTGCCGAGATGATTGTTGACGATGTACGTCATGGCGGCGAGGAAGTCGATGGTGTTTTCTCCGGGTGTTACAACCACAAGGATCTTGGCTCCGGGCGCGATGGAGTGGGCCCACTGAACATCGAGCGCAATTTCAACATTCCACCCTGAGAGTTCGCCGGCAATCGGACTGACCGGCTGGCCCTGCGGATAGATGATCTTGAAGTTAGAGGAGGTCAACGGGGGCAGACCAGTCAGTTGGAAGAATGCATTGGCATCGGCTTGGATGGTGGGATAACCGTAAGCTTCCAAAAGCACGATGGTCTGGCCGGCGCCGTTCCATCCCTTTTTGTAAACAGCGGGCAGACCATACAGGATTTGGAGGTTGGTCGGAGTATAGCCAGGAGTGAGATTGGGGTTATTGCCGTACACGGTTCCGAAATAGACTCCGACCGGAAGGTCGGCTCCGGGTGTCGTAAAGGTAAAGGTCGTTGCTTTGGAGACGATCGTGTCCGTGAGAAAAGAATCTAGCCCACTACTTGAGTCCTGTACCTTGCGCAGCGCTATAGGCGCCAGAGGCTGGCCTGTCCGGGGATTGAGAGCACGCTTGTAGAGCGGGTGCACCTGGTGGCTCTCAATGCCTGCGACTGAAGAGACGTAATCCCCGGCGGCCCCGGACAAGCGCGCATTCGTGACGTTCGATCTGAAGACTTTGCCGTTTGCCTGGAACTGGTGGATCTCCGTGTTGAATGCGCTTTCCACATTTGCCGTCGTGCCACGTGCATGAATGGCGAAACTGTTTTCGTCAACGGAAGTAATGGCGAGGCCGTGATTTTCAAGCTCCTTGCGCACTGCATCGTATTGCTCTTTCGACGGTGCGCATTGTCGCAGGTCCTCATCGGTCAGCCACTTGTGAAAGGTGGGAGACGAGGGATCGTATAGCGCATCGACTACTTTATTGAAAGCCGCTTCGTCCCGCAGTTTCATCTGGACCGTGATATTGATCTCTGTTGTTGGATCGATGCGGCCTAAGTCGCTGGCCCGGTGAATTCCTTCACTTACATTGTTTGTGATTCGTTGCCCGGTAGCCACCGAAGTAGTCAGGACTGCGATGGCCAAAAGCGACAACGCCGCTGCACAGGTCGAGTGCCTGGTAAACATGATGGTTTCTCCTCAAGAGATGGCTGGACAGAGTTAGACATGGCCAAGAAGCCCGTCGGGGAAACGGGACAATTCAGGGCGTTGATTTAAGCCAAGGTTCTGGTCGGCCGTTGGACGAGTTCCCGGGGACCTTACGAACAGACCGCAAGTAGTTGCGGCAGGGAATCGTATCTCCGGTTCGCACAATTGCGCAACCGGAATTATGCACGGCCGAAGGCGGAGGGCTGCCGGTTGGCATTCGCGCGCGGGAAACGGCTATCTACGGTTTTAGAGGAGGGGGTTGAGAGGACGGGTTGAGAGGACGCATACCTCCGTACGCCGCTACAAACAGCACAGATAGTGCCGGGAGAGCTCCGACGGCAACGGGGACGTAACGCAACAGGCAGCCCGTAAGCGCGGCGGACAGGAAATAGACGGCGAGAATCGCGGCCTGCATCAGGAGACGCTGCTCGGATTTGCGCTCGTCGTTAGGCGTTTGGCTTTTTATTCGTACCAGGCCGCTCATCAGGGCGGTCCAGGTGCCTGTAATGTAGGTGGTGACAATTCCGGGGATCTTCAACTGCAGCATGGCGGCACTCTGCAGCCCAATGGCGAAGGCGACAGTCGCCAGCAGCAGAAGGAGGGGGATTGAGAGCGCGAGATGCGAGTGGGCGGCGATCCATCCGAGTTCGGCGAGGATGAGCAGGAGAGCTTCAATCAGCAGGGTTCGCGAGATGGCGTGAGGCCAGAGGCCAGTTTCATCGGGCTGGACGGTTCGGGTGAGGAGGGTCCCGACGATGACTCCGGCGGCGTAACAGGCGAGCGCGGCGAGGGAATGAAGCGGGTCGCCATGCTTCTGAAAAAGCGACATGCCGAGAAACACGGTGTTGCCGGTCATGTTGGCGACGAAGGCGTGGCCAAGGCCGAAGAAGCTCCAGCCGTCGGCTGATCCGGCAGAGACAGCAAGAACACCCAGGAGCACATCACGTTCAACCATGCGCACAGAGGCACCTCACATTGTTGAGTGTAGACGCGGGCCGGGTTTGGGTGATGCGGAAGGACGCTGCTTCCCTGCTAAGCGGTATTCGCGGTGTTCGAGGGCTCGGCGAGTAAATGTAATTGTCGCGGTTACGTTCTGGTAGAACATTGAATGACAAGATATTGACTGGCTACTTTTCCCACAAAAATCGCGCTATTTCCACAGCGGAAAATTTGTAACAGCCACTTGATTTATTCGGGATCGCGATTAGTATTCAAACCAACGGAAGAGAAATCTTCCAGAGGGAGAGAGAAGATACGTTGATGTCGCGAGGCCCGGCGACGGGACTCACGGAAGCGTCTGGGAGACTGGGCGCGGACGGACAGAAGCGAGGACGCTCTCGCAACAGATGTGATTCAGGAAGAATGGGGGAAACACGGGTGCGAGCCCGCAGGTCCCTCAGGACGCCAGGATTAACGGGTTGTGGTCTGGACGCCGAACCAGACCTTCGAAAAATCGGAAGAGAGGGCGACGACTCGCGAGAGAAGTCGCCCTTTCGCTTTTGTGCGGAGTGAGTTAATACGTCGAGATTACCGTTTCCGAATCCTACGATAGCCGTTTCCGAATCTACCCGGATGAACGCGACCAGCGTTTCGGCCGGTGTGTCCTGAGAATTTACGAACGTCGGAAGATTTGTTTGTCTTGCCCTTTGAGCTATGCGCCGACTGCGGTTTGCTCTCTTCTGGTTGCTTGAGGCAGGGAAGCCCGTAGCGCCAGAAGGTTCTCGTCGTCGTAACTGAGGAGATAACCGCTGGCTTTCAGCATCTCGAACAGCGGTTTGCGGTCCGCGGTGCTCAGATGGACGTGCTCAAAATTGATGCAGTCGGGCCGCACCGCCAACTTCAAAGCCATGCGCACGACGGCCGCGTCAAAGCCTTCGGCATCGATTTGGAGGAGATCGATTTTTGACAGGCCGAGCTCAGCCGCCAACGAGGAGAGCGACCGGCAAGGCACGCTGATTCGTTCGATCTCGTGAGCCTTCAGGCCGTGCTGCTCGAGGTGCTCCCGGTAAAATGAGGCGATCTCAACTACCCAATCCAGTTCCGAACTTTTCTCATCGGTTCTCTTCGTTCGGTAAAGGTTTGCCTCTCCATCCTGTTCCCCAATCGCGGTTTGGATCAGTGTCACGTTTGGAGTGCCGGCATAGTTCAGCTGCAGGCGAGCGAATGCGAAGGGATTTGGTTCAAGTAGAATGGCTCGCGAGCGACCCCTGGCCACAAACTGATGGATGGGATCGTGTTTGACGCCGTCGCACGCGCCGACCTGGACGATGGTGACCTTTTCTCCGCGGGCATCGTATCCCGCCAATACGAGATCAAGCGGCTTCAGGGTAACAGCCGGCAAGCAGCGACGTATCTCGAAGGGCGTCCGCGCCAACAGTTGCCAAAAGAGAAGTTTGGCCTGACGAGGTAGTTTGAGCCGACGAATCATTGAGTTCACCCGGCGTTCTTCTTTTTACCACGTAAACGCCAAAAATTCTGCAGATCAATCTGCGGGGGCTCCTGCAAGCTGCGCAAGAGCGGGGGAACCCGGTTGGACCGCACCCCATGAACCAAGCCCAGGAGTGCGGCGCGACGATTGATTCTTGCATCCTGCAAAGATGCGAAAAGGCGCTATGGCTTAGGGCCATCTTCCTGCGGTACCTCCTGGCCCTCGCCTGGGAAGGGCCACTTGCGTTCGAGAGGCTGCATTTCTTCCCGCGTGGCCTTGGGCACGTTGTTGATCTTCAGGTTCTCGAGGACGTGTACGCCGAGCTTGCCGGCGCTGGCAATGTCGATGTCTCCGTCTTTATCCAGGTCGGCGGCGATGAACTGCGTACCGGCGCTGGCTGTTCCGTTGACGGACAGCGCGTAGCGGGTGAAGACCGGGTCAGCGGCGGGGTTAGCGATGCGCATGGTTTGGACGGCGCCGGGAGTGGTTTCAGAGGATGAGGATTTTGCGGCAGTGAGCTGAGGCGGCCCCGGCAGCTCGTACGCATAGACGACGACGGGGTCGTAGGAGCCGGGGTCGTTACCGGAGTGGCCGCGGTAGCGTTTGCCGGTGATGAGCTCAGGCTTGCCGTCATTGTCGAGATCGGCGAGCAGCAGGGCGTGCGACTGCGAGAAGGATTCGTCGATGGTGTGGCGGATCCAGAGAGGCTTGTCAGGGGTGCCGGCCTGCTCGAGCCAGTAGAGTCCGTAGCCGTGGCCCTGGCCGTAGATCAGATCCATCTTGCCGTCGTGGTTGACGTCGTAGCCGATGATGGGGAAGCCGGTGTCGCCGAGGTCCCAATCGCCGTGCCACTTCCACTGGTCGTTGTCGGCGTCGATCTGCTCGAACCATCCGTGGGGGGTGAGAACGTCGGCTTTGCCGTCGCCGTTGATGTCGGCGACGCCGATGCCGTGGCCGTCCTGCTCCTTGCCTCCGAGGTGGTGGACGCGCGGCTTGTCCTTGCTGAAGTCGATCCAGATGATACCGGAGCGGTTGTAGTGGGCGAGGGCGAGGTCGGGCTTGCCGTCTCCATTGATATCGAAGAATGCTCCGCCCTCGGTGTCGTAACTGTCAGTGATCTTTTCCGCCTTCCACATGGTGCCCGCGGCTGTCGCCTGCGGTCCGGGGTTGTGATACACCCAGACGCCATTGGCTATCCAGCCGGTAGTGACGAGGTCGGGCAGGCCGTCGTGGTCAACGTCGACGATCCACTCGCCGCAGTCAGAGACGAATTCGCCGTGGGTGCCGACGGTGCGGAACTGGTGCTGTTTCCATATGCCGCCATTGGGGCCGGGGTTCTCGTACCAGTAGGCTCCGCTGAGCAGATCGGGGTAGCCGTCGCCATTCATGTCGAGCAGCGAGATGCCCTCGGCGTGGTCGTTGCCGAGACGATGAGAGAGAAAGGCTATGCGTGGCTCTCCGCCGGGTCCGTTGCCGGGATGCTGCATGCGGAATTCGGTGGCGTGGGCGGGGTCCTGGGCGGAGGCGAGAGGGGCGAGGAGGAGTAGCAGGGGCAGGAGGCGCTTGATCATTTTTTGATTGCTCCAATGGGGGTGAGGTGGTATCCACGTCCGAGAATCCAGACGTGGGGCACCCGATTTAATACTTGAAAAGCAGGTCCTTCGACTTCGCTCCCTTCGGGAGCTTCGCTCAGGATGACATCGTAAGGAAATTAAAGGCCTCCTGACTACGCGTGTGACGATGAAGCTGCCACAGGCTTCGGTCAGGATGACAGTTACAAATAAATGTTTACGTTACGACTTCTCTATTTTCATGGTTTCGGGGTTCCAGTGGACAACGTTGCCCTTTTCGACGCTGAGGTTGCTGAGCAGGGCGGCGCCGGCGGCGCGGAATCCGAAGGTTGCATCTTCGACCACGGGCTGGCGGCTCCGCACTGAGTTGAAGAAGTTGTGGAAGTGATCGTAACTGTCGGAGTATCCGGCGGGCGGAGCGAATTTCTCGATGGCTTCGGGCACCGGGCCGGAGAAATGCTGCTCAGGATATTTCTTACGGTACTCGGCGATGTACTCCTTCTGCATGGCTTCAGTGAATGTTGAGACGGTGTAGCCGGGCTCCTTTTCGGGCGGGACGCGGTTCACAGTGACGGACTGGCCGGCGATGACCATCTGGCCTTCGGAGCCGGTGAAGATGAAGCCCTCACTCTCTTCGCCGCCGTCGACAAAATTGACGCGCAGGCTGAGGTTGAAGCCCTCGGGATAGTCAAAGAGGGCGAGCAGAACATCGTCGGCGTCGCGGCCGTCTTTCCAGAAGCGGATCGCGCCGGTGGCCATGGCGCGGGTGGGGCCGTGAGCTCCGGTGATGAAGTGGGTGCCGCTGAAGAGGTGTACGAAGAGATCGCCCGCGACGCCGGATCCGTAGGCTTTCCACTTGCGCCACTGGAAGAAGTGCTCGGCGTTCCAGGGAATTTTGGGCGCGGAGCCTAGGAACTGCGGCCAGTCGCAGGTTTCGGTGGAGGCGTCGAGGGGGATGGAGTAATCCCAGGCGCCGATGGCGGAGTTGCGGTCCCACCAGGCGCTGACCATGTTGAGCTTGCCGATGATGCCGGAGGCGAGGAGTTCCTTGGCCTTGGCATAAACGACGGAGCTGACGCGCTGGCTGCCGACCTGGAGGATGCGGTTGGTGGAGCGGACGGCCTCGATGATCTCCGGGCCGTCGGGGTAGACGTGGATCATCGGCTTCTCGAGATAGACGTCTTTGCCGGCCTTCAGCGCGTCGACGGCGGCTGTCTTGTGCCAGTGGTCGGGCGTGGCGATAAGGACGGCGTCAACGTCTTTGCGGGCGAGGATCTCGCGGTAGTCGCGGGTGGTGAAGATGTCCGCGCCCCAGAGTTCTTTCGAGTGGGCGAGGCGGCCGTCGTAGCAGTCGGCGACGGCGACGAGCTTAACGCCTGGGACCTGGATCGCGGTCTTGGTGTCGCCCTGTCCCTGGATGCCGGCACCGATGAGGGCTAGCTGGATGTTGTCATTGGGTGAGGCGGAGGTGGACGCGGCTTGCGCGAAAAGAGGTTCGAGACGTGTGGTGACGGCGGCTGCGGCAGCTGTCTTTGTAGCGGCTTGAAGAAAGGATCTGCGATCGAGCATCGGCGAGGGGGTCTCCGTTGTGATGGTGATTTTTTGCAGCCTGAGCGTGCGCGGCTGTAGCCGCTATCAACGATACACCTGTGATGGGTGGCATCAGTAGGTCAGATCTTCCTAGTGGGAACACTCTGATGGAGAGCGAGCTGTCAGGTCAGGAGTTATCGCAGTGTTTCTGCGACTGCGGCGACGGCATGCGCGGTGATGGCTGGGTCGTCTCCGAAGCCGGGGAGCCAGAGGACATCGGGCTCGCGGCGGAACCAGGTGAGCTGACGCTTGGCGTAGTTGCGGTGTCCCTGCTGGGCGGAGGCGATGGCTTCGGGCAGGGTCATCTCGCCGCGCAGCACGGCGCGGGCCTGCTTGTATCCGAGGGAGTCGAAGGGGCCACGCGTTTGATTACCGGGGGTGTTTCCGTATTTGGAGATGAGATGGCGGGTTTCGTCTAGTAGGCCGCCGTTTCCCGTTTCCGGGGCGAACATCTCTTTCGCGCGGGCGTTGATGCGGACGTAGAGGGCCTTGCGGTCTGGGTCGAGGCCGATGCGCAGGAGTTGAAATGCGGTGAGCGGATCGCGGCCGGACTTCCAGGCTTCGGAGAGGGGCTGGCGGCCGGCGAGCGAGACTTCGATGGCGCGGATGAGCTTGGGGGTGTCGTTCGCGTGGATTCGCGTGGCGGATGCGGGGTCGAGACGGGCGAGGATGCGGTGCAGCCAGCCTGATCCGTGTGTGCGGTCGCTCTTTTCGAGGCGGAGTCGAAGATCTGGAGACCGCTGCGGGCCGGCGAAGAGTCCGTCGGTGAGGGCGCGCAGGTAGAGGCCGGTGCCTCCGGTGATGATGGGGAGACGGTTGCGGGCGGCGATGTCGTGCAAGGCAGCGCGGGCGAGGCGGGCGTAGTCTCCGGCGGTCGAGTGCTCCGCGGGCGAGTAGACGTCGATGAGGTGATGCGGGACGCGTGCGCGCTCGGCGGGCGAGGGCTTGGCGGTACCGATCTCCATCTCGCGGTAGACGGCGACGGAGTCGCAGCTGACGATTTCTCCGCTGAATTTTTCGGCGAGGGTGAGAGAGAGCGCGGTTTTGCCGCTCGCCGTGGGGCCGAGGAGGATTACCGCGAGCGGGTCGGGTTTGGGAGGATGGGACATCGGGGTCAGCTGCCGAGCAGTTCTACCAGGCCTGCCTCGTCGAGGACCTTGACGCCGAACTCGCGAGCCTTGTCGAGCTTCGATCCAGCGTCTTCGCCGGCGACGACGTAGTGGGTCTTCTTGCTGACCGAGCCGGAGACGCGGCCGCCGGCAGCTTCGATCCTGGCCTTGGCGTCTTCGCGGGTAAGGTTAGGAAGGGTTCCGGTGAGGACGAAGGTGAGACCTTCGAGCTGCGAGGATTTTTTGCGCTTCTCGGCGGTGAAATTCAGGCCGGCGGCGCGGAGCTTCTCGATGAGGACGCGGTTCTTTTCCTCGTCGAAGAATTCGCGGATGGCCTGGGCTACGCGAGGGCCGACTTCGTTAACCCGCTCGAGTTCTTCCATGGATGCGGCCATGAGCGCGTCCATCGAGCCGAATTCTTCTCCGAGTAACTGCGCGGTGCGCTCGCCGACGAAGCGAATCCCGAGGCCGAAGAGGACGCGGTTCAACGGCAAGGTCTTCGACTTCTCTATTTCTGAGAGGAGGGAGTCGGCGGTCTTTTTGCCGATGCGTTCGAGGGAGAGAAGCTGCTCCTCGGTGAGTGAATAGAGGTCGGCGATGCTCTTCACGAGGCCGCGATCGAGGAGCTGCTCGACGACGGCTTCGCCGAGGCCCTCGATGTTCATTACCTTGCGGGCAGAGAAGTGGAGCAGGCTCTCGATGAGGCGCGCGGGGCAATCGGCGTTGACGCAGCGGTAGTCGACTTCGCCTTCGGTCTTGACGATTTCGCTGCCGCAGACGGGGCAGTGCGTGGGGAAGTGGAATTTCCGGTCGCCGCGGGGATGGTCTTTGTCTTCGACGACCTCGACGACTTTGGGGATGACGTCGCCGCCGCGTTCTACCTTAACGTAGTCCCCGATGAACAGGCCGAGGCGCTCGATTTCGTCGGCGTTGTGGAGGGTGGCGCGGCTGACGGTGGTTCCACCGATGAAGACCGGGGTGAGCACGGCAACGGGGGTGAGCTTGCCGGTGCGTCCGACCTGGATCCTGATGTCTTCGACTTTGGTGATGCCGGCGCGGGCGGTGAATTTGTAGGCGACGGCCCAGCGGGGGGCTTTGCCGGTGTATCCGAGACGGCGCTGAACTTCTGCGGAATCGATCTTGATGACGACGCCGTCGATTTCGTAACCGAGATCGGCACGTTTTTCTTCGGCGCGATTGACGAAAGCCATCACCTTGTCGATGTCCTTGATGGCCTCGCGGTGTGGATTAACGCGGAAGCCGGCGGCGGTAAGTGCGTCGAGGGCGTCGGACTGCTCGTCGAAGAGATTGTCGCCGGTTTCGGTGAGCGCGAAGTAGGCGTAGAAGTCGAGACGGCGGCGGGCAACGATGTTGGGCTCGAGGGTGCGGATGGTTCCGGCGGCGGCATTGCGTGGATTGACGGCGGGCGACAGTCCGTCGGCTTCACGCTCCTCATTCATCTTGAGAAAGGCAGCGAGAGGCATTACGACTTCGCCGCGCACTTCGAAAGTTGGAGGCAGTTTTGCGTGGTGCAGCTTGGCGTGCGTGATGGAGAGCGGGACTGAACGGATGGTGCGGACGTTTCCGGTGACATCTTCGCCGATGGTGCCATCGCCGCGCGTGATGCCGCGTGCGAGGTGTGACGCGCCATTGCTCTCACTTCCGTAGCGGAGCGCCATGGACATGCCGTCGAGCTTGTATTCGCAGACATAGGCGATCTCGGCGTTCTCGCCAGCGAGGGAACGGGCGCGGCGGTCCCAGTCACGCAGCTCCTCTTCACTGGTGACGTTGTCGAGCGAGAGCATGGGGCGGGAGTGCGGAACCTTGGGGAATCCTTCTTTGGGCTTGCCGCCTACGCGCTGCGTGGGCGAGTCGGGAATGATCAGCTCAGGGTTCTCGGCTTCGAGCTTCTTGAGCTCGCGCATCAGGACGTCGAACTCGGCGTCGGAGACCTCCGGGGCGTCGAGGCCGTAATAGAGGTATTCGTGGTGGCGGATGGTCTCGCGGAGTTTCTCGATCTTGTTCTCGACGGACTTTGGACCCATGGGTTGGATTAAATCATTTTTGGCTGCCCTGTATCCTGTGTGCGAAGGGCTATGGATCCACTCACACACTTCCTTACCGGGGCGAACCTGGGGCGCTCCGGCTTCAATCGCAAAACTGCCTATGCCACGCTGGCCATGACGCTTGCGGCCGAGGCGCCTGACCTCGACGTCTTCTGGGGATTCCGCGGACCGCTCGACGGCTTCGAGCATCATCGCGGGATTACGCACACACTTATCGCTGCACCGGTCATCGCGCTGGTGACGCTGGCGGTGATCTGGCTGATACATAAGGCGCGGCGCAAACCGCTGAAGGCCGGGCTGCCTCCGCCGCGCTGGGGGCTCATCTTTCTCTTCGCGCTGATTGCCGACCTGAGCCACCTGCTGCTCGACTACACGAACAACTACGGCCTGCGTCCTTTCTTTCCGTTTAGTCCGCGGTGGTATGAGCGCAGCATCGTTTTCATCGTGGATCCGTACATCATGCTGGCCCTGGCCGGCGCGCTGGTGCTGTCATGGATCTTCGGGCTGGCGGACCGCGAGATCGGCGCAAGGCGGCCGCTGTTCCGGGGACGGGGATGGTCGATTGCGGCGCTGGTTTTCGTGGTCCTGTACTGGTCGCTGCGAAACGCGGAAAAGGGCCATGCCGTGGAGCTGGTCGAAAACAGCGGAGTGGTCGCCGATCCGATTACGAAGATCGATGCCGAGCCTTATCCCTTTAATCCCTTCGCCTGGCATGTGGTCGCCGAGACCAGGGACTACTACCAGACGACGGAGGTACATACCAGGCGCGATGATGTGCAGGCGGGGGATATCACTTATAAGCCGGCGGTGACGCCACAGGTTGCTGCGGCCAAGCGATCGTGGCTAGGGCGCATATATCTCGACTGGTCGGAGTTTCCGCTGGTGACGGATGTGGGGAATGATCCGGTGGCGGGGGAGCCGCCGCCTGAGCCGAACTGGCACACGGTGGAGTTCGACGATATGCGCTTTGGTTACTCGGCGTTTGGGGAAGGCTCGAGCCACAATCCGGGGAGGAACCCGCTGGGAGGTTCGGTCTATATCGGGCCGGGGAATGAAGTGGAACAGATGTTCATAGGTGGGAGGGAACAGAAATAACGTGAGGGAGTTGGCAGGTGAACGAAGTCGCATTTATCAAGAACCCGAAAAGCAGATCCTTCGACTCCGCCGCTGCGCCGGCCTGCGCTCAGGATGACAGCATCATTCCTGCGGACTTTTAGAGAGGGAAACTGACTTCCAGACCCGCAGATCCCGCTTGCTGCGACTCGCCTCATCAAAATGTATTTTGACTCCATTGCACGCTTTTTCTTGACCCTGCCTCCCGCAGTCCGCAGAATAAAAGAGCCACGTTCTTATCTTTCCCAACCTTTTCGAGGTTTCCCATGTCTGCCTATCTGCTGATTCTTCTGGCTGTTCTGAGCAGGATCGCCGTGCTTCCGCACCTGCCCTGGCTCAACTTCACCGCAGTCGGCGGCTCGCTGATCTTCTTTGGAGCCCGGCGACCACTTCGCCAAGCGATTCTGCCGGTGGCGCTGCTGGCCGCGACCGATTACTACCTCACGGTTTACGCCTATAACTATCCCTTCCACGTCTCAGCGTACCTGATTACATGGGCGTGGTATGCGGCGGTCATCGTTCTGGGGCGAGTGCTGCTGGCGAAGCAGGTTTCGATCGGACGCGTGGGAGCCGCGGTGCTGACTGCGCCGACATCATTCTTTCTGATTACGAATTTCGCGGCGTGGGTGGGCTCGTCGATGTATCCGCAGACCTTTACCGGACTGGGGATGTCGTATGTGGCCGGGCTGCCGTTTTACCGGAACGACCTGATTTCGACGGCGCTGGTGGCAGGACTGGCATTCGGGCTGCCTGCGCTGGCGCGGCAGTTGACCACGCATCGGCAGGTTGCGGGCGTCTAGGCGTCGAGATCATAGAGAGAAGGCGGCTCATGCGAGCCGCCTTTGCTGCCTATCGGATCGCTCATCTCGGCTGAGGATTTCCTGGCTGGTAAGGTCCCTTGGCGTTTCCGGGACCGCCGACAAACTGGACCGTGGGGATGCGATCGCTCATTTCCGGCAGCGGCGGAAAGGGCATGTGCGGTTCGGCCTGATACCAGTAGGCGACGGAATAGAAGTTGTCGGAGCGCGCGTTGGCGTGGCCGTGCTCGATGCCAGCCTTCATGTACTTCGTGAATGGGATCGGCGAATCGAGGTGGAAGCGGTAAACGCTCCAGCGCTCGCCGGCGAGCTCTTTGCCGATCATGGGTGATCCGTGGAGGGGATAGGCCTGGGGCGCGCCGCCGAAGTCCCATGAGCCGAGGAAGTAGTCTTCGCTGCCGGTGCCGACGGCGGCGATCTTATCCGGGTCGTCGATCCAGAAGGTGTCGTTGCCCTCGCCCCACCATCCGTCCTGGTTCTGGAGGATGGACATGGTGACGCCGACGAACTGGCCGTGTCCTTTGGCCTCGAACCAAATGTAGTCGTCTTTACCGTCGAGGTCACGGCGGTAGTTGATGAGCGGATCGCCGTTCTCATACCATTCCTTGGCCCAGCCCTGTGCGGGCTGCGCCTGGCGGTACTGGGCGTGGAAATAGAGGGTGCCGGGCGGCAGAGTTTTGGCGTCGGTGCGGTAGTCGATGTTCCAGTAGAGATTGTTCAGAGTCTGCTTGCCTTCGTTGGTGATGGTCATGCGGGCATGCTTTGCGTAGGGCATGGGGAACCAGCAGTTCATGGACTTGTCGGGGCCGACCGAGAGTACGGCCGATTGCCACGGATAGTAGATGCCGTTGCCCAGGCCGAAGAAGTCACCGATCGGCGTCTCGACGCTGGGCGAGTCTTCGCCGTCCCAGTACATGCGCAGCACGATGCGCTTGAGGCTGTACGGTTCCCAGTCGTTGAGGGTGAACCAGATGTGGGAGATCATTCCGGACCCGTCAACGTCGAGGATGGGGAGTGTCTGGCCCGGTGTCACGGTGCGGTAGTCGGCGTTCGCTCCGGTGGCTTCACGGCTGGATGAGCGGTGCAGCGTGTAGGTCTGCTGCTGGGTGGGGTCGGGCATCCACGCCGGTATCTGGCTGAAGGCCGGCGCTGCAAGGCATAGCCCTGCGAAGATCGCAAAAAGACGTTGCATGCAAAAACTCCCGTGCCGCAAACGGCAATGCATCATACCGCCAGAGGTGCCGCGAGAAAAAGATACATCCGAACCGCCGCTGGCTTCGGCGGCCGGATCGCGAATGTAACCGGGGAAACTCCCGGCGACCGGGCCGCGTCTACCGTGACAGTGCCTTGATCTGTTCGCCGCAGCGAGACCTCATCGGCCTTCGCGAAGATAAAGGGAGTCCATGCACACCAAAGGTCGTCTCGCCGCTCTTTTTCTTCTGCCCTGTCTGTCGTTGATTTGCTTTTCCACGGCCGCATTCACTCAACAGACTCCTCAACCGGCTCCGGCGCAGGATGGCCAAATCCATCTGGACGTCGTGGTCACGCCAAAGTCCGGACCGCCGGTCACCGGGCTCGACCAGAAAGACTTCACGATCACCGACAACAAGGTTCCGGCGACGATTACCTCGTTCCGGGCGTTTTCCGGCTCCGAGGCTCCGGTCGAAGTGATCCTGCTTATCGATGCCGTAAACACCGACTATCAGATCATCGCCTACGAGCGCGGTCAGATCGATGCCTTCCTTCGCGCCAACGGAGGCAAGCTTGCTCATCCTGTGAAACTCGCCATTTTCGGCGATACCGGGACCCAGATTCAGCAAAGCTTTTCGACCGACGGCAATGCGATTGCCGCCTCGCTCGATCAGCAGACCGTCGCTCTTCGGACTCTCCGTCGTTCCGCCGGCTTCTACGGTGCAGTTGACCGCTTTGACCTGTCGTTGAAGGCACTGGCGCAACTTGCGTCAAGCGAAGCCGACAAGCCGGGGCGCAAGTTCATCCTGTGGGTTTCTCCCGGCTGGCCGCTTCTCTCCGGTCCCGGTGTTCAGATCGACTCAAAGCAGCAACAGAGTCTCTTTGGGGCGATCGTAGAAGCGTCCACCGAGCTTCGTCAGGCGCGCATAACCTTGTACAACGTCAATCCGATTGGCGCGGGGGAAAATACGCTGCGCACCTTCTACTACCAGCAATTTCTGAAGGGGGTCAGCAAGCCAAATCAAGTGTCGGCCGGCAACCTTGCGCTGCAGGTGATCGCCGCGCAGAGCGGGGGCCTGGTTCTGAACTCGAGCAACGATGTGTCGGCTCTTCTGCAGCAGGCGTTCGCGGATGCCGACGCGTGGTACGAGCTTTCTTTCGAGCCGGCAAAAGGCGAGCGGCCGAACGAGTATCACCAGATCGAAGTCCGCGTCGACAAGCCGGGGCTGATTGCGCGCACACGGCAGGGCTACTATGCGCAGCCGTAGTGTCTCGGTAGCGGATTTGGTCCGGGGCAAACGGCGTTGGAATATCAGGCCATAAGCGCGGAGAATTTGTGGCCACCGGCGAAAGCGGTCTGTACACTCTACGGTGATCTGAGTTCACTCTGAATAGAGAGACGCCGATGAAATCTGCCTCGCATCTTCTACTCGCAATTGCGCTGTTGTTTGGTTCCTCGGCCGTTGTTTTCGGCGGCAATGTGAGGATGGATTACGACCATA
>Ga0206998_1068_pt2 | contig 27328 bp, 24 predicted proteins | sample Alteio_BWMinCont_FD_153309 | JGI IMG/M metagenome (GOLD analysis project Ga0206998, IMG submission 153309) | Enriched cells from forest soil in Barre Woods Harvard Forest LTER site, Petersham, Massachusetts, United States -... | ecosystem: Environmental > Terrestrial > Soil > Temperate forest >... | reverse complement strand
GCGGCCATCGCACCAACCAGGTCGATGAAGTGCATGAGCCTGCCGCCGAGCAGGTTGCCGAGAGTGTTGGTGTCATTCGGCAGAACGAGCTCGGTCATCTCCGACTCCGACTCGGCGGCGCTGCGCACCAGGCGCATAGGGCCGGCAAAATCCATGCGTACTCTCTCTTTCCTCCGCTGCCAAAGCGAAAATCGCCGGATTGCGGGCTATTTCCAGTGTGGGCAATCATGCGCTTTTACGCAAATGAGCGAGCAGGGTTTCGGCGTTCGCTATAGTCGGTGAGAGACCTCGAATGACTCTCAGCATGGCGATTCTTGAACAAATCAACACGAACAATGTCCCGGCGTTCAAGACAGTGCGATTGTCGGCTCTCCAAGATTCACCGACCGCCTTTGGAAGCACTTACGCCAGAGAAGCAGCATTTCCGGACGCCGAGTGGCGGACGCGTGCAGCCAAGATGAACGGCGAAAAGCGGATTGGCTACCTGGCAATGGACAACGCTGTCCCCTGTGGCATTGCCGCAGGATTTCTGGATGAACATGATCCGACCAGGGCGCATCTGGTTTCCATGTGGGTAGCGCCTGCATATCGCAGGACCGGCACTGGGAGTCTTCTGGTTGATGCAGTTCAGGCCTGGGCGCGCACCCGTGGAGTATACGAATTGCGGTTGATGGTGACGAGCTCGAATCAAGGTGCGATTGCATTTTATGAACGGCAGGGCTTTTCGCTGACTGGAACCACGGAACCGTATCCTAACGACTCTTCTCTGATCGAATACGAAATGTCGCTCGTGCTTCCCGAATAAAGTTAGCGGCTCGGACAATCTTTGTGGCGCCTGCGAGAATGTCTTCATGGACAAGATTGCGATGCTCAACGAAATTCTGGCCAAGGATCCGAACAATGCATTTGCACGCTATGGGCTCGCCATGGAGTACGCGGGCCGCGGCGAGACAGATACCGCCCTGGCGGAATTCACGCAGCTTCTTGAACAGCATCCTGACTACACCGCTGGCTATTTTATGGCCGCACAGACTCTGGCCAAGGCGGAGCGGACGGATGAGGCAAAGGTCCGGCTAACGCAGGGAATCACATCCGCCCGGCGCACCGGCAACCAGCACGCTCTCAGCGAAATGCAGGCCATGCTCGATGACCTGGAACTGGCCGGCTGAAGGACGACCGGTTTTGTTCTCATTGCGTTCAATCGACAGTTCAGAAATCCTTTGCTGGCTCATCAAAACAAGTCACCAGAGACAACAGTCTTTCCGAACCCGGACGCGCATAATTGCTCAGCAATGAAGATTCCCCTGTTTCCGCTGGATGTCGTGCTGTTTCCCGGCGCTTCCCTGCCATTGCATATCTTTGAAGAGCGGTACAGGGAAATGATCGGCATCTGCGTCGAAGAAGAGTCGGCCTTCGGCATCGTGCGAGCACAACAGGAGGGCCTCGCTGTGATTGGCTGCACAGCGCGCATCGTGCACGTTCTGCAACGGTACAGCGACGGCCGGCTCGACATTCTCTGCCTGGGGGCTACGCGGTTCGAGATAGAAATGCTGGAGAACTCCCGCGCGTTCCTGGAAGCCGAGGTGGATTTCTTTGAGGACGATGGCGCGGTGGCCTCGCGAGAATTGCGCGAAGAGTGCGCTGCCCTGCACTTCGAGACGCTGGAGTTGGCCGGGATCGAATTCGCGACCATGCATCTAAGCCTGGATGGACCGATCTCGTTTGCGCTGGCGTCAGCGCTGCCGGCAGACCTCGGGTTCAAGCAGCAGCTGCTGAACATGCGTTCTGACGAGGAAAGAACGGAGCGTTTGCGCGATTTCTACCAGACCGTTCTACCCAAACTGCGTACAGCGTCGCCGGCCGTCAAAGGCTCCGGATACAACGGGCACATTATGTGAGCGAGTCCCTACGAATCGCCCGAGGGTCCAGCTTCGTCTACTCTTATAGAAAGAGCGCGGCATTGCGCCTGAGCGTTGCCTTTGCCGCCGCACCGGAGGAAGATCATGACCACTCGGCGCCTGCCGCAAAACCTCGGCGAACTTCGCTCCAGCAGGGATTTCTCCGAAGAGCGCATCGCGAGGCGTTCGGTGAAGGACGAGCTTCGCGAGAACCTGATCGAGCGGCTCAAGTCGCGGGAAACCATCTTCCCGGGCATCATCGGGTACGAGGATACAGTTGTTCCGCAGATCGTGAATGCCGTTCTGTCGAGGCAGAACTTCATCCTGCTTGGCCTGCGCGGGCAGGCGAAGAGCCGCATCTTGCGTGCGCTCACCGCGCTGCTCGATGAGCACACGCCCTACATCGCCGGCTGCGAAATCCGCGACAACCCGTACCATCCGCTCTGCAAGCGCTGCCATGAGCTGGTTGCTTCCAAGGAGGAGACGACCCCCATCGCCTGGCTGACGCGCGATCATCGCTACGTGGAGAAGCTGGCGACGCCCGATGTAACGATTGCCGATCTAATCGGCGATCTCGATCCGATCAAAGCGGCACGCGCAGGCGAAGACCTGTCGAGCGAGCTGACGATGCATTATGGCTTGCTGCCCCGCGCCAATCGCGGCATCTTCGCTATCAACGAACTGCCCGACCTGGCGGGAAAAATTCAGGTCGCGCTGTTCAACATCATGCAGGAGGGCGACGTGCAGATTAAGGGTTATCCGGTGCGGCTGGAGCTTGACGTGGCCCTGGTGTTTAGCGCAAATCCTGAGGATTACACGGCTCGCGGCAAGATCGTCACGCCGCTGAAGGATCGCATCGGTTCCGAGATTCGCACCCACTATGCGGAAAACATCGAAGAGGGACTGGCCATCACCGCACAGGAGGCGTGGACAGAACGGGAGTTCGCCGATCTGGAAATCCCCCACTACCTGCGCGAGATCGTGGAACAGGTAGCGTTCTCAGCGCGCGATGATAAGCGTGTGGACAAGCGCAGCGGCGTCAGCCAGCGGCTGCCGATTGCGACGCTGGAGCTGGTTGTCTCGAATGCGGAGCGGCGCGCTCTGCTGCACGGCGAGACTCTGGTACTGCCTCGCGTGGGCGATCTCTATGCGGCGCTTCCCGGAATCACCGGCAAGCTGGAACTCGAATACGAGGGCGAGATGCGCGGCGCGGATACTGTAGTGAAGGAAGTCGTGCGCACAGCAATCGGTAAGGTCTTCGATAAGTACTTTGCCGACGTCAATACGCAGCAGATAGAACAGTGGTTCAACCTGGGCGGTACGACAAAGATTGAAGACGGACAGTCAGCGAAAGCTACCCTTGAAGAGCTGCGGCAGATTCAGGGACTATTCGAAAAGCTATCCCCGCTCGGCGTCAAAAGTTCTGATGCACCCGAGAAGCTGGTGGCTGCGGCCGAGTTTCTCCTCGAGGGCATGTGCTCCCACCGGCGGTTGAGCCGGAGCGAAGAGCGGGCATTCGTTGCTCAGAAGAAGGCTCAGCCTCCGCGTCAGGAGCGCTCCAGCGCGGAACCGGAGTATGAAGAGTGGCAGCCGCGGCGTTCACGGCGAAGCGGCTTCAACTAGATTCGAGGCACCGATGAAGCGGGTTCGGTACACCAAATACACAGGCGACCTCGCCTCGGAGATGAGCATGGAGGATTTGCTCCAGGCGCTCTCCGACTACCTGCTCGATTCGGGCTTCCGGAATCCCTTCATGCAATTTCAGGAACTCGATCACACACTCGACGACCTGCGCGAGGCCCTGCGGCAGGCTCTTGAATCGGGCGAGTTGTTCGATGAGAACATGCAAGAGGCCGTTGACGCCATGGCCGAGGACGGACGGATCGATGAGCTGATTGACAAGCTCGTCGAGCGTCTGGAGCGCGAGAATCTTATTTCGAGCGGGTACTCGCGCGATCCTGGAGAGATCTCCCAGGCCGGCGGACGAGCAGGAGAAGGACAGGGGCAGGTTCACTTCGAAGTTACAGACAAGAGCCTTGACTTTCTGGGCTACAAGACGTTGCGGGACCTGCTTGGGTCCTTGGGTAAATCTAATTACGGCCGTCATGATACGCGCCACTGGGCAACAGGCATAGAGACCAGCGGAGCATCACGGCTCTACGAATTCGGCGACACACTAAACTTGGATGCGACGGCTACGCTCGCCTCCGCCATCTCGCGCGAGGGGCTTTCATTACCTCTGAATATCGAATACCGCGATCTCCAGGTGCACCAATGCGAGTATCAGAGCTCCTGCGCGACAGTTGTGATGCTCGACTGCTCCCACTCCATGATCCTTTACGGCGAAGACCGCTTTACGCCGGCCAAGAAGGTCGCCATGGCGCTCTCGCATCTTATCCGCACGCAGTACCCGGGCGATTCGCTGTCGCTGGTGCTGTTTCATGATTCCGCCGAGGAGCTTCCAATCTCGCAACTGGCGCGGGTAAAGGTCGGGCCGTACTACACAAATACCCGGGAAGGGCTGCGGCTCGCACAGCGGATCCTGAAAGCGCAGCGCAAGGATATGAAGCAGATCGTGATGATAACCGACGGGAAACCATCGGCACTTACGCTGGAGGACGGACGGATTTACAAAAACGCGTTCGGCCTCGATCCCCTGGTGGTGAGCGAGACGCTGGAAGAGGTAGCGAGATGCAAGCGCTCGAACGTGATGATCAATACGTTTATGCTTGCTTCGGATCCGGGCCTTGTGCAGTTCGTACACAAGGTTTCGGAAATGTGCCGCGGTAAGGCCTATTTCACGACACCGGAGACGCTGGGCGAGTATCTGCTGATGGACTACATGCAGCGGAAGATGCGTACCATTCACTGATTCAGCAAAGCTGAATACATGCCTGCGGGCGCGGATCGCATGGGCGGCCGTATGATCGGGGCGGCAACCGGTGGCTCTGGCTGATCCAAACGCTGCCGCAGATTGGAAGCGAGTTCGAGCAGCAGGTGCAGCCTTTCAGCCAACGGCGGCGCAATTCCGGGCTCGGCCAGCGCCAGTTGCGACTGCAGCAGCAAACCGGCGACAGCATCACGCAGATCGCTTTGGATCGAGGAGGCCGCGGCTGACAATGCCAGGTTCTTCTCGCGCTCGCGGCGCAGCAGCGCGGCGCGTACCTCGCGAACCACGCGCCCGCACCCGGAAATTGCGAAGTTGATCTCGAGAGGAATCGCCAGGCCCGCATGTTTGAGGAGGGAGTCCATGCCGTTCTCCGGTTGCTCGACCAGCGATTGGTCAACGACGATGAGGGCAAACTCGCGCCGCCGGAGCGCCGCCAGCCCTTCCCTACGGCTTCGGACGGCTTCAACGGCCAGGCCAAACTGTTTCGACAACACGGTGGCGCAATTCTCCGCTCCGTCGATGGCGGTAATCATCAGAATGCTTTGAGGCATGGTCGGCTCCTATGTAACCCTGCTTGTTACAAACTCTGAATGTCTGCGGGCGAAATCAAAGCCCTTCCATCACAGGCCCGCGAGGGATTCGCCCAGGCCATACTCCTTGAGCTTGCGATAGAGCGTCGTCTTTCCTATGCCCAGCAGCTTCGCGGCTCTGAGCTTGTCTCCCTTGAGCTGCCGAAGCGTATCTAGGATCGCCTGCCGCTCCATCTCGGCCAACGGCGTCACCGCGTCCGGGCTTTCCCGGTGGGGCACGGGGGCTGCCGGAGACGACACCGCGCGATGAGCGTGCATATGGAAATCCCGAAGCTGCGTCGGCAGATCACCCATATGCAGGACGTCGACTGACGAGAGCGCGGAGGCCCGCTCGATCGAGTTTTCGAGCTCGCGAACATTGCCCGGCCACGGGTAGTCCACCATTGTGCGTAAGACTTCGTCGCTCAGACTCAATGCCGCCCCGCCAGTCGCCTTCATCCGGTTGAGGAAGTGCGCCGCGAGCAGTGGAATATCCTCGCGCCGCTCGCGCAGGGGCGGTATACGGAGACTGACTACGTTCAGCCGGTAGTAGAGATCCTTGCGGAAGCGGCCCTGCTCGACCATCGTTGCCAGATCGCGATTGGTGGCGGCGAGGATGCGAACCTTGATGGGGATCCGGTGCGTGGCACCTACCGGGCGGATTTCTTTCTCCTGCAGCGCGCGCAGCAGCTTGGCCTGCAAGTCCAGAGGCAACTCCCCAATCTCATCCAGAAAGACCGTCCCGCCTTCGGCGCAAGCCAGCAGTCCATCCTTCGAACGGTTCGCCCCGGTAAAAGCGCCCTTTACGTAGCCGAAGAGTTCGCTTTCGATGAGCGTGGGGACCAGTGAGCCGCAATCGACCGGCAGGAAGGGTCTGGCGGCATTCGGTCCATTGGCGTGAATCGACCGCGCCACCAGTTCCTTCCCAGTTCCGCTCTCCCCCAGAATCAGCACCGGATGGCTGGTCTGCGCGACCTTGGAGAGAATGCGGTATAGCCTTTCCATCTCGCCGCTTCGGCCGATGATGTTCCCCAGCCCCTCCTCGGTGCGTAGCTTATCGCGGAGCTGACGGCTGGCGACGTCGGTCTTGCGGCCTTCGCCGGCTCGTTCGAGCACTGCCGCCAATTCCTCGAGCGTGAAGGGCTTGGTCAGATAATCGTCGGCGCCGGTGCGCATCGCTTCGACAGCCGAGCTGACAGTGGCAAAGGCCGTCATCACGATCACTGCCATCTCCGGGTGCAGCATCTTGACCTCTTCCACCAGTTGGAGGCCGGGCCCTGCCGGGGACTTGAGATCGAGAAGGAGGATGTCGACGCTGTTGCCGTGCAGCAGGCTGCGGGCGGTGGCCAGATTTTCGACGGCGTGTGGGGTGAATCCCCGGCGGGCGGCGATTTCGCAGCATGCCGATCGCACCGCGGCGTCTTCGTCGACGATCAGGACATGCAGCCGTCCCGGGCGCTCTGAGGGGTAGGCGTAAGTCGTCATAGGTCGTGTATGCGGGGCCGTTACGGGCATTCTATGCACCCTTTCATCGCGGAGTCAGCTACCAATCCGCTGCTGTCGACGATTTCGTACATGCCGGAAGTAATGGGCAGCTCCAGCTCAAAGCGCGCGCCACCACCCGGAGATGAGCAGGCCTGTGCAGTGCCTCCCGCCGCTTCAATCAAACTGCGAACGATCGTGAGACCGAGACCACGATGCGGAATCTCCGGCCAGTTCGACCCGGCAGCGCGTGTAGTGAAGCCGGCCTTGAAGACCTGCTCGCGAAGGTCTTGGGGAATTCCGGGCCCGCTATCCTCGGCGGTAACCACCACACTGTGCGGACCGGCGGCCGGACGATGCCCAGCTTCCAGAAAACTAAGACCGTCCCCGTACTGCGCAGTGATGCGCAGCTTCCCCATTTCGGGCATGGACTCTGAGGCGTTGCGCACCAGGTTCAACATGACCCGCGTCAGGTCTTCCTTCGAAAGCCAGGTACGGCCTCCGCACGGCAGCGTCTCGATCTCGAGATCGATACCTGGTCCCGCGATCGCGGCAAGCAGAGGCTGCATGGCGCGAAGCTCGGCGCCGACGTCGTCGACAGTATCTCCCGGCCAGGGCTCGGCAAGGGAGATCGGCTCCTGTTTCGAGAGGCTGGCGCTCGCGTCCGGAGATAAATTCCGGTGACGCTTTGGCGCGCTTCGCCGCGATCCAGCACGCCGCGGAGCAGCCAGTCTCTCCACCAGCCGCGAGGCGGTTTCGGTGACCGCCTGCAGCTCCTGAGCATAATGTCCGTGATCCGACGTGAGAACGCCAGGCTCGGCCAGCAGATCACAGTAGAGTCTCAGCGCGGACAATACGTTGCGCGCGTCGTGCGCAAGCTGATCAAAGCGTTCGGGTTTCAGAATGGGTACGGGTATCCCCGATGCCGTGGAGTTCCGCTCTGAGGTCACATCGTCAGAATGAGGAACAATCGTGCTGGTGCGTGTAGGAACCTTTGCCAGACCCTGCATTCGCCTCTCCTAGCTGGAGTTACCGGAAGACGGCCACGGCCTTGGAGTTCGCGGACCGCCTTCCTGACGGGTCTTAATACACGCGTCGTGCCAAATCGGAATCTATTGATTAACTAGTTTTGAATAAATGACTTATCGGAGGATTGCTGCCAATTGGAGCGTCCCGGCTCGATCCCGACTGCGTTCCAAAACGGGATCAGATAGCAGGTCGTAGGCGCTATCTGATTGAAAGCACAAGGCAACGGTGGAAGGGTTCTATTTCGGAACCGGTTCGGGGCCGGCCCAATTCGGAACTGCCGGTCGGAACTCTCCGTCATCCTCCCAAACCCGTACAATGAGCATCGATGCAAGCTTCTACATTTTTTCGCGTTGCAGGGCGCGGTCTCTCGCAACTACGTCCCGTCCGGCTTACGACAGGCTATGTCGCCACCGCCGAGGGATCGGTGCTTATCGAAGTAGGCAATACTCGCGTGCTGTGCAACGCCACGGTGGACCAGGGTGTCCCTGCGTGGCTGCGAAACAGCGGACGGGGCTGGGTAAAGGCTGAATACGGTATGCTCCCCCGGGCTACGCTCACCCGCACGCCCCGCGAATCTGAACGCGGCAAAATCGGCGGACGTACCCACGAAATCCAGCGACTCATCGGACGTTCGCTGCGCGCCGTTGTGGACATGCAGGCTCTAGGCGAGCGAACGGTCATTCTCGACTGCGACGTTGTCCAGGCTGACGGGGGCACGCGCACGGCGGCAATCACCGGAGCCTGTGCAGCGCTGGCTATTGCCATCAACCGCATGGTAGCAACGGGAGCTCTCAAGACATCGCCGCTCAAACAGCTGGTTGCCGCAACCAGTGTCGGCATTGTGGAAGATACTGCGTTGCTCGACCTGGCCTATGAGGAAGACTCCCACGCCGAGGTAGACATGAACGTCGTCATGACCGAAGACGGCGGCCTCGTGGAAGTGCAGGCCACGGCCGAGCGCACTCCGTTTGCTCGGAGCCGCATGCTCGAAATGATGGATCTCGCCGCAGCCGGCATCGAGCAGTTGCTGCAGGCCCAGCGGGAAGCGACAGCGGCCGCAAGGTAGCTACGCAGCCAATCAACCTCGGGTTAGAATGCAAGGGAACGCAGTTTCCGCAACAAACCCGGCAGTATGCCGTTTCAGGGCGTCGCCGGGCCCCATCAACCGGCGCCATTCATTGGCAAGGATCAGGAGAAGAAACGATGTCCATCATCAAGCTGACCCCTGGAAAACTGGAAGGGTTAAAGGCCGTGTCCGACAAGCGCGGCGTGATTGCAGCCGCTGCCATGGACCAGCGCGGCTCGCTCAAGAAATCACTGGCCAAAGAGAAGGGTGTAGCCGAGCTTCCGGATTCGGCCCTCGTCGAATTCAAGGAACTGGTTGCCGATGTGCTCACCCAGCACGCGTCGGCCATTTTGCTTGATCCTGAGTACGGCCTACCGGCAGCCAAGCGCCGTCATGGCAAGGGCCTGCTGCTTGCCTATGAAAAGACCGGCTACGATGCCGCCACGCCGGGCCGCCTGCCCGATCTGCTCGATCTTTGGTCGGTGCGGCGCCTGAAGGAAGCGGGCGCGGACTGCATCAAGATCCTGCTCTACTACACGCCCCTTGAAAAGACGCAGATCAACGACCTTAAGCACGCGTGGGTCGAGCGCATCGGCGACGAGTGCCGGGCGCACGATATCCCGTTCTTCCTCGAGACGGTCGGCTATGACGCGCAGGGCGGAGACGAAAAGAGCGTTGCCTACGCTAAGCGCAAGCCGGAGATCGTGACCGGGTCGATGGAGGAATTCGGCAAGGAACGCTATGGCGTCGACGTCCTGAAAGTGGAGGTTCCCATTCAGATGGAGTTTGTCTCCGGAACGAGGGCCTTCAAGGGCGAGGAAGCGTACACCCGCGCCCAGGCTCTGGAGCACTTCCGCATTGCGGCGTCTTCCACGCATAAGCCCTTCATCTATCTTTCGGCCGGCGTGAGCAACCCGGTCTTCATCGAGACGCTGGAACTCGCGGCAGAAAGCGGCACGAGCTTCAACGGTGTTCTCTGCGGTCGCGCGACCTGGAAGGACGGCATTGCCGTCTACGCGAAGCAAGGCGCTAAGGCCTTTGAGGACTGGCTCAACACGACTGGCGTCGAAAATATCGAAAACGTGAACAAGGCTCTCAAGGCCGCTCACTCGTGGTTCGACAAGGTTGACGTGGCGGAGCCTGCCGCAGTCTGACTACTCGTCACGCTCCTCCTGAGTAACCGGCGCCGCAGCTATCCTGCGGCGCTTTTTCTTTGGATGATTACCCGCGATTACGTTCGCGTCAGACGTCTGGTACGCATGGTGAGCGACAGGTGCCCTCTTTTCGGGATTCCGCCTCTCTGCGCGGGCCACTATCTTCGTTGTATGAAGACCTTCACGCTCACCTTGTACGCAAAGCGCAAGAGCGACGGCACCTACGACTACTCGCTCAATATCTGGGAGAACCGCGGCGGCTCGGCCACAGAAATGAATTTTGAGAGCGAGGCTTTGCTCCGGCAGCAACTGAACGCCGTTCTGCCCGACGGCAGGGATGCTCACCAGATCCTGCCCCAGGCGCAGCGTGACGGCGACTACTGGTTTCCCTTTACTATGCCGATGTCTGATGCACAGGCCGCAAATCTCGGCTGGATGGGTGAAGCGATGCCTGAACGCAGTCTCGTACACTGACTTCCGACTACCCTGAAGGTGTTATGGCCAGCCGTTGCATCCGTTAAGTAGTTTTGTCACTGGATTTCCAAGAAGAGCAGGTTAGTCGATGTCAAAGAAGTTGAATCTTATCGCAGGAACTTTGTTCACCTTCGCACTCTTCGTCGTTTTTCACGCCCTGCTGGCGGTGACGACAATTTGCTGGTTTGTCTTCCTTATTCCCGGAATGCTGTTTCGATGGTCGATGGAAGACCATAAAGCAGTTCCCGTTCGCAGCGCGCGCCTCGAGCGGCACTGAGAGGCGCGGCCCACTCTTGTGGGTGGCCAGTCCCTCGATGGCCTGCGCCATACACTCGCTGGTTCTCGAATCACTCGCTGCAATCACACTCGTGTCAGCGAGTTGCCGGCTGATCTTCGATTGTGCGCAGCAGCTCGATAACCTTCGGCGCCCCGAAATGTTGGTAGTCGGGTGAAAGCAGACCATAGGTTTCGATGGAGTCGTATCTGCGACCCTCGCCGGTCGACTGAGCTCCATTCAGTGCCCAGTAACTCCAGGCGAGCCGGTTCTCTTTCATATAGCGGATATATATGACGAACCAGTCCGAGTTGGCGCCACAGTCCAGGTTCTGACATGTGCCGAATTCACCCACCCATATGGGCACTCCCGGTTCCATGTGAAGAAGGAAGCCGGCGCGTGCGTCGTAAACCTGTTTCAGCTCTTCGTAGCTGGAGAACGTGTGATCGCTGATGTTGTAAGCATGCGGTGAATAGACCAGCCGTTGCCTCACGCTCAGCTTTACAGGCAGCTTGTCAAAGCCCACGAAGTTGGTGGAGTAATCGGGGCTCTCAACCATGATCAGAAGCCGGGGATTCGCGGCAAGCACGGCGTTACCGCCACGCTCGGCAGCGGCATGCCAGTCGAGTTTAGGATCCGGACCACCCCACGCAGCGCCGTTCCGGAGTTCATTGCGGAGGTCGGCACCAATTACCCAGGGCTGGCTCTTGTATCGGCGCACGATAGTCTGCCAATCTGCCAGCCACGTTGTCTCCGGATAGTCGGCGTTGTACCAGAGTCCGTTGCCATCGGTTTCACTGCAACACCAGTCGGCACGGCTCACATGATTGTCGAGAATCACCATGATGTTGGCGCGTGCCAGCGCGTCGATCACCGCATCCATGATCTCCATGGCGTGTTTGCCCTTAAATTGAGGATTGGCTTTTACGGCGTAGCCTGGAACCAGTGGGTTCCGTTCGAGCGTCTCATTCGCCCAGGGCAGCCGCACTGAATTCACACCCAGCTCCCGGATTTCGCTCATGATCGTTTGCAACGGCGCATGATCGAGGCCGCCAACCACGAACTCCTTTTGATCGAAACCGTACCAGTTGACCGAGGTCAGGCGAACCGGTTTTCCCGAAGCATCAACGATTTCGTGTCCGTTGGTGTGCAGAGGCAGCTTGATGTGGGACTGTTCCGCATCGGCGAAGAGAGGGACGGTTGCCAGAAATGTGCTGGCGAACAGAATCGCGGCGCGGTGCGAACGAATCATGCCTGTCAGGATACCCGAGTATTGGAAGCAAAGGCTGCGCGCCGATGTTGCGTCACGGTCACGGGATTGGAGAAAGCACCATATCACCTTTCGGGGTTAAGATGGTCGCGCCTGGATCTCAAAGGACGAGGACCAGTTTGCCTGGTGTGGGTTCTGAGAAACGGGTTGCAGCTCCATTCTGAGAAGCGCTTGTTCGATTGAGCGCCGGTTGCCTTATTGCAACGGTCCGGAGGCAGGGAGATATGGGTACGACCACTGCTCAAACACCGTCCCCCCAGGAACATCCTGTTGAAACCATCACAACCGTTGAGGTCCCAACCGCTGCCGACACCGAAGAAGGCCGCCGACTGCTTGAGACACACGGAAAGCTTCTGTGGCGGCGCTGGGGACCCTATGTGAGCGAACGTTCCTGGGGAACGGTTCGGGAGGACTACAGCCCCAACGGAGCGGCCTGGGATTTCCTTTCTCACGATGCCGCGCGAAGCAAGGCTTACCGGTGGGGCGAAGACGGCATGGCCGCAATTTGCGACCGCTATCAGCTGCTCGTGTTCAGCCTCGCTCTCTGGAACGGCAAAGATTCGATTCTGAAAGAGCGGATCTTCGGCTTGACGCCGAGCGAAGGCAATCATGGCGAAGACGCGAAGGAATACTACTTCTATCTCGACGGCACTCCAACGCATTCGTACATGAAGTACTTATATAAGTATCCGCAGGCCACATACCCGTACGAATGGCTGTTGGATGAAAACAGGAAGCGCGGCGGCCGGGGATTCGAGTTCGAGCTGCTGGATACCGGCATTTTCGACCAAGACCGCTATTTCGATGTGTTTGTCGAATATGGCAAGGCCTCTGCCGAAGACCTTTGCGTTCGCATCGAAGCGGTGAACCGGGGGCCGGATGCCGCGCCCCTGCACATAGTTCCTCATCTGTGGTTCCGCAACACCTGGGGATGGAGCGATCCTCGCAGTGCAACGCCGGTGATTGGCGATGGGCCACCGGCAGAGGGCGCGATCAGCTTGCTTGCAGACGACGGGCCGGGCGAGCGCCTCAAAAATCTGCCGTTCGAGTACGAGCTGGGCAGGCGTTACCTTTACGCGCAGGCGGACGGGCAGCCTCTCTTCACGGACAACGAAACGAATGCCCAGCGGCTCTTCGGCGTTCGGAGTGCGAACCAGTATTTCAAGGATGGGTTCCACCGCGCGATTGTGAATAGCGAGCAGGAAGCAGTGAATTCGAAGCGGACCGGAACGAAGTCCTGCGTACATTACGAATACGTGGTTCCCGCAGGAGACTCGGTTGTTGTGCGGCTGCGGCTCACTCCGGAGCAGCTCAAAGCACCGCTGCATGACGTGGATCAAATCGTCGGAGAACGCCGGGCGGAGGCCGATGAATTTTACGCCGCGATTCAGCCGCCCAAGGCAACTGCGGACGAGAAGAGCATTCAGCGGCAGGCGTTTGCCGGGCTGCTTTGGACGAAGCAGGCGTACTTGTTCGACGTGAACGCGTGGTTTGACGGCGACAATCCCAAATACCCTCCCCCGGGCTCACGAACTTTAATTCGCAACAGGCACTGGCGGCACCTCAACTCCATGCGCGTGCTGTCGATGCCAGATAAATGGGAGTACCCGTGGTTCGCCGCATGGGATCTCGCCTTCCATACGGTGCCCTTTGCGCTCATAGATCCTGAGTTTGCGAAGGAACAGTTGTTTCTGATGTTGTTCGAGCAGTTCCAGCATCCGAGCGGGCAGATCCCCGCTTACGAGTGGGAGTTTTCCGACCTGAACCCGCCGGTGCATGCCTGGGCTGTGTGGCGCGTATACAACATGGACAAGGCATGTACGGGCAAGGGAGATCGGGAGTTCCTTGAGAAGTGCTTCCATAAACTGCTGATCAACTTTGCATGGTGGGTCAACAAGGTGGACAGCTCCGGTAACAACGTCTTTGAAGGCGGCTTCCTCGGACTGGACAACATCACGGTTATCGACCGCAGCGAGAAACTTCCAGGCGGAGCGGTCCTCGAACAATCCGACGCTACCGGTTGGATGGGCATGTTCTGCCTCAACCTGATGCGCATTGCTCTGGAACTGGCCGGCGAGAACAAGGCCTACGAGAGCCTTGCCCTCAAGTTCTTCGAGCACTACATCTACATCGGCGGCGCGATGAAGAATATGGGCGGCCGGAAGTATTCACTCTGGGATGAAGACGACGGATTCTTCTACGATGTGCTTCGCTATCCTGACGGGAGCTTCAACAAGTTCCGCGTTCGTTCGTTGGTAGGGATCATCCCGCTTTACGCCGCCGAAACGCTGAGGCTGGATGATATCGAGAATTTTCAGGAATTCAAGACGAACTTTCTGTGGTTTGTCAGGAATCGTAAAGAGCTAACCGATAGCTGCTGCCATTACATCGAACGAAAACGACAATACGAACTGACGATTGCGGATGAACACCAGTTGAGGCGCCTGCTGGAACGACTTCTGAGCCCGGAAGAGTTTCTCTCAGATTTCGGCATCCGCAGCTTGTCCAAGTACCACGGAGAGCATCCCTTCATCTTCGGGCAGAGCGAGGTACGTTATGATCCCGCCGAGTCCGACAACAAGATTAAAGGCGGCAATTCAAACTGGCGCGGGCCTATCTGGTTTCCGACGACATTTCTGATTATCGAGTCGTTGCGCACACTGGGCGCGGGCTATGGCGAAGACTTCAAGTTGAGCATCCCGGGCGATGCACGTGGCGAACGGAATCTGCTGGAGATGGCGGGCGAAATCGCCAACCGGATGATCGGAATATTTACCCGCAACGAGCATGGAAGGCGGCCGGTTTATGGAGGAACTACGAAGTTCCAGGAGGATCCGCACTGGAAGGACCTTATTTTGTTTTACGAGTTCTACCATGGGGACAACGGCGCCGGCCTTGGAGCGTCACACCAGACCGGCTGGACTGGGCTGGTAGCGGCTTTGATCGAGGATTGGAGGCGGGACTAAGAGCCGGAGACGCCTATGAGAAAGTTTGCGCACTGGAGCATTCGCTATAAGCTGCTGTCTCTGCTGCTGCTGCTGGGCGTAATGACATTTGCCGTTACTGGAACGATTGCGTATATCAAGTACCTTGACGCGTTGAAAAAGGACGTGATGAACCAGTTGACCGGTGTCACGCGTTCGAAGCAATTTCAGATAGATTCCTACTACCAGACTATCCATCGGCACGCTGAGACCCTGAGCGATGACCGGATGTTTATCGACGCGATGAGGGAGTTTCGCGAGGCTTACCGAAGGATGGACGAAGCTCCCATTCCGTCGGAATCCTTGGATGCTGTCCGCGAGGATTACCAGGACCACTTTTATCCCGAAATGCAGAAGCTCAAGATCGCACGGGCGCGTGTGGAGGACTATCTGCCGTTTACGCCAGCGGCAATTCAATTGCAATACCTCTACATCGTGAAAAATCCGAACCCTCAGGACCACCGCGACGAGCTGGTAAATGCCGGGGACGGGAGCGACTACAGCAGGGTCCACCAAAAATACCATCAAGCTCTCCAAACCATCGTAAGGAAGTTTGGCTATTACGATCTTTACCTGATCGACTACGACACCGGGCGCATTGTTTACGACGTGACGAAGAATCGAGATTTTGGCACCAGCCTGAAGGACGGCCCGTACCGGGACAGCAATCTGGCCAAGGTGGTGAAGCAATGCATGGCTACGAACAATGTCGACGATGTTTTTTTCACCGACTTCGAGCCGTACGAGGCTTCGGATGGCGAGCCGACGCAATATGTCGCCAGCCCAATCTGGGATGGGCAGGAGCGCCTTGGCGTCTTCGCATTGCAGCTTTCGACAGCCGCTATTGACGATGTCATGACGGGTAAGCGTGGATGGAAACGAGAGGGCCTGGGAGACAGCGGCGAGTCAGTGATTATTGGGCCGGACTTCCTGCTGCGCACGAATGCGCGCCAATATCTAGAGAATCCGGAAGGGTATGTCGCCAGACTCAAGACCAACGGCGTATCCGAGGTCGAACTTGACCGGATTCGCACGTATCATTCAACCATCCTTCAGCTCCCTGCCAAGTTTCCCTCTGTGACCGCCGCCCTCGACGGCAAGGAAGGAACAGTCATCGAAAGAAATATAAGGGGACGAGGGACGGCCTCGCTGGTGTCCTATGCACCCCTGCATATTGAAGGTCTCCATTGGGCGATCGCATCGCGAATGTATTTGACCGAGGCTCTTAAGCCGGTAAGCGAAATGCAGCGGCTATTCAGCTGGTGGGGCCTTGGTTTGCTGCTACTCACGGTGTTGGCAGCATGGTTGATGACGCGGCAGATTCTGCGTCCGGTGAACGCACTCGTGGCAGCCGCACAAAGGGTTTCGGCGGGAGATCTGACGGCGCGTGTGGACTGGAAATACAAGGACGAACTCGGAATCCTGTCCGACACATTCAATTCGATGACAGAGAGCATTCGCGAGAAGACGGAGCTGATCGAACAAAAGAACCGCGAGAACGAAGCGCTGCTGCTTAACATCCTTCCGCCCGAGATCGCGACTCGTTTGAAGGGGGGCGAGCAGGAGATTGCCGACAGCTTTGCGGACGTGACAGTGCTGTTCGGCGACATCGTCGGATTTACCGCGCTGTCCAGCAAAACGTCTGCTGCTGAAATTGTGGAGATGCTAAACGGCCTCTTCAGGCTCTTCGATGAGGTGGCTCATGAACTCGGTATCGAAAAAATCAAAACCATCGGAGACTGTTACATGGCCGTCTGTGGCCTGCCAAGACCGTGTTCCGACCACTCTGACAGAATGGCTCGCATGGCGCTCCGTATGCTGGAGGCGACCCGGCAATACGCTCAAGAGACAGGGCTGACCCTCCAGTTGCGCATTGGCCTCAACTCCGGTCCGGTGGTGGCCGGCGTTATCGGGGCCACAAAGTTTATCTACGATCTTTGGGGCGATACCGTGAACCTTGCCAGCCGCATGGAGTCGACGGGCGTGCCGGGACAGATTCAGGTTACGCGGAGCGTCTACGAGCGCCTGAAGGACAGCTACGAGTTCGAAAGCCGCGGCGTCGTTCAGGTGAAGGGAAAAGGAGAGATCGAAACCTGGCTGCTACATGGTCAGTTGCATGCCGTCGAGGTGGCGAAGTGAAGATAAGACTCTTAGGATCCTCGGTGCAAGATCCGGCGCGGCGGCAATACGTCAGCAGCTACCTGATCAACGGAACGGTGGCGATCGACGTAGGCTGCGTAGGATTCTACGGCACTCCTCAGGAGCAGGAAAACGTGCGGCACGTGTTTCTAACCCATTCCCATGCCGACCACACGGCCAGCTTGCCTATCTTCCTTGAGAACGCCTGGACGCCAGCTGGAAACTGCGCGCGCATTTACGGAAGCAGCCATACCCTGGATGGCATACAAAAGCACATCTTCAACGACGTGATGTGGCCTGACTTCGTCGCGCTTTCCAGGAACATGCCGCCGTTCCTACGCCTCTGTCCCATCGAACCAGAGGTGCCAGTCGAGGCCGATGGTCTTCGGATCGCCGCTGTTCGAGTCAACCATGTGGTTCCGACATTTGGATACGTAATCAGTGACGAGCAAAGTGCGGTTATTTTCGGGGGGGATTCAGGACCTACCGAGCGGATATGGGAAGTGGCGCACCGGACTCCCTCGTTGCGCGCGGTCTTTCTTGAAGCGTGCTTTCCCAATTCTTTGACGAATCTGGCCCAAGCATCGCTCCACCTGACACCCGAAATGTTCAGCAGCGAGGTTGCCAAGATGCCGCCGGGAGTCAAAGTAATGGCTGTGCACATCAAAGTTCGCTATCGGGAGCAGGTGATCCGCGAGTTACATGCCCTTCAGATCCCCAACCTGGAGATTGGCGAGTGCGAGAAGGACTACACCTTTTGACCTGCTGCCCAGGGCGTGCGAAGACCCGCCCAGGCACTGGCAGCCGACGTGACGTCTGGGTCCCGTCTAGTTATGGCTGGTGTGCCGACATCCTACGGTCGCACAGCTCTTGGGACACAGTACAATACAGATGACGATGCGATACTCCCACCTAGCTCCCCGAGCACGCTCAGGCAGCCGTGGATAGGCTTGTATCGTCTGAAGAGCTGGTCATCAAATTGGCGACCGGCCAAGCGGCGAGAAAGAATAGTAGCCGTAAGTAGTTGAAACAAAGCGTGCGAAAGTGGCGGAATTGGCAGACGCACCAGACTTAGGATCTGGCGGGGAAACCCGTGGGGGTTCAAGTCCCCCCTTTCGCACCATTCCTGGCTCTCCTCGGTTGCTATACCCTTAGCAATATGAACCCGAGTCATCCCCAGCCGAAGATTCACATCCAGAAATCGCAGGACTATCGCGAAAACTACGCTAACAGCGTGCAAGTCCGGGTAAGCGTTTGGGATTTCTTTCTCGCCTTTGGCCTGGTCCACCAGGACACCGCTGACGAGGTCACTATCGAAAACGCCCAAGGCATCTACATCAGCCCACAGCAGGCCAAGGCGCTCTTCAATGTCCTGAGCCAGAACATCGCTCAGTACGAGCAGACCTTCGGTGAGATTGCGCTGGAGCCGCAGACGCATCCCCTGCCCATGCCCCACAGCCCAGTGCACTGAGACGGCAATCTAAATCCCGCCTTCCCTGACTGACCTCATCTCCCTCGGCCCACCAGGGAACTAAACCGGGGACCGTTCGTACTTCTTAAAAAAGTTGATTCAGACCGAAAAGCTTGTCCGGGAGTTACCCTCTCGCACGTTTACGAGTCGCAACACCGAAATATCACTTTCGACAGGAGATTTACCATGAGCGAATTTCTTTTCCTCTATCGCGGCGGAGACTCGTCCGGGTCGCCGGAAGAAATGCAGCAGAACATGCAGAAGTGGGTGGCGTGGATGAAGGAACTCGGCGACAGTGGCCACCTGAAGGCGATCGGCAACCCGCTCGAGCCCGGCGGCAAGGTAGTGAAGGGTAAGCAGAAGACGATCACCGACGGGCCTTACGCCGAAGCCAAGGACCTGGTGGGCGGCTACACGATGATCGAAGCCAAGGACCTCGCCCAGGCGGCGGAGCTTTCCAAGGGATGTCCGATCTTCGAGAAGGACGGCTTTGTAGAAGTACGGCCGATCATGCAGATTAATATGTGATGGAACCGCGCGCGGTCGAGCTCGACGAGCATCTTTTCCGGCATGAAGCCGGGCGCATGGTCGCCGCGCTCACCCGTATCTTCGGAGTGCATAACCTCGCGCTGGCGGAAGACGTCGTCCAGGACGCCTTCTGCCGCGCACTCGAAGTCTGGAAATTTCGCGGTGTGCCGGAGAATCCCTCGGCGTGGCTCATGGCCACGGCCAAACACCGCGCTATCGATGTCCTGCGGCGCGAGCGCACCGCGCGCACCTTCGCTCCCGAACTCGGCCGCCTCATCGAAAGCGAATGGACGCTCGCTCCTGCAGTCCACGAGCTATTCGGTGCGGCCGCCATTCAGGACGACGAGCTGCGCATGATGTTTTCCTGCTGTCATCCGCGCCTGGCCGAGCCCGCGCAGATCGCGCTCATCCTCCATATCCTCTGCGGCTTCAGCGTGGGTGAGGTTGCGGCAGCCTTCCTAAGTAGCAATGCCGCGATTGAAAAGCGCATTACGCGAGCAAAGAAAGTTCTGGCCGGCTCGAAAAAACTCTTCGAACTTTCAGCCGCGGATTTTTCTACACGTTTGTCGGCGGTACATCGAGCGCTTTACCTGCTTTTCAACGAGGGATACCACGGAGCCTCTGCCGAATCTGCAGTCCGAATTGAGCTATGCGGTGAAGCGCTGCGTATGGCCGGACTACTGCGCAGACATCCTCTCGCGGCAACTCCCGCCACACTGGCCCTTGGAGCGCTGATGTGCCTGCACGCGGCACGCCTGCCGGGCCGTGTGGATGCCTCTGGTGAGTTACACACGCTATTCGAGCAGGACCGCTCACGCTGGGATATGGATCTGATAGCCGAAGGGCAGCGACTTCTCGATCTGTCAGCGACCGGGTCAGCGCTAAGCGAATACCATGTCGAAGCCGCGATTGCTTCCGTCCACGCTCGCGCACGGTCTGCCGAAGAAACCGACTGGGAGCGCATCGTGTCCCTTTACGACACGCTCATCGCAATCCGCCCCTCTCCCGTTGTGGCGCTGAACCGCGCTATCGCAGTCGCCCAGCACCAGGGCCCCCAGCGGGGACTGGACGCGATCCGAGCCGTTGACGGCCTCGATCGGCTGGCTTCCTACCCGTTTTATCCCGCGACCCTCGGAGAACTTGAGCTGCGTGGTGGACGACCGGCGGCGGCCCGCGAGCACTTCTGCAAAGCCCTTGCGCTCGCGCGCAACCCGATGGAACGCCGATTCATCGAACGGCGCATCAATGCATGCCGCGAATGAGCGCGGCAAAACATCGCACCCGTCTGGTTTAGATCTGTCTGGTAAATTCACCGCGGTAAATCTATGACCGCCCACTATAATGGGCAACGCCAGAAACCGATCCTTTGCTTCAGGGTTGCCGCACGCCTTCTGCGCGATCACCAGACGACGAATCCTTCGTACGGCATCGGGAGGAGTCTTGGTCAACGGAGAGCGGAAAATCCGGCGAAGAAAATGATTCGGATCGCGCACGATAAGCAATGACATACTTAATCGATTTTGTCCGGACCATTGTCATAGCCTTTGTCACCCTGTTCCCGGTTGTGAACCCGATCGGTGATGCTCCTATATTTCTTAGCCTGACGCGGCAATACCCTGAGTCCGTTCAGAAGATCCTCGCGCGCAAAATCGCGGCCTATGGATTCGCCATCCTCGCTGTCTCGTTACTGATTGGCACTGAAATTCTTGCCTTCCTCGGCATCAAGCTTTTCGTCGTGCAGATCGCGGGTGGGCTCATCGTGGCATCGACAGGTTGGAGTTTACTGAGCCAGAAAAGCGACGATTCAGCTCCGGTATCGGAGCCGGCAACTCTCGAGGACGCTTTGCAACACGCCTTTTATCCATTAACTCTCCCGCTCACCGTCGGCCCGGGCAGCATCTCCATTGCCATAACCATCGGCGCTCATCTGCGACGGCCAGGAAGCCCGGCTTTCTCTCCCGCCTTTGCGCTACAATTGGCGGCAGCAATCACCGGAATGGCGCTCATCTGTGTCCTGGTTGCCCTCTGCTACGGAAATGCAGAACGCCTGGTGCGCGTGCTGGGGAAATCCGGCACGGACATCATGATTCGTCTGTCTGCCTTCGTCCTTTTCGCGATCGGAGTACAGATCATGTGGAACGGCCTGGCCGGCGGCGTACTCCAGCTCTTTCCCGGCGGAATCGTGCACTAAGCCGCCCGAATTCGCGAACGTGACGATCCGCCCCGATCTCTCTGAAGTCTCAGTTGATACACTGGCGCGTGTCTCACGTCGCGAGTCCTGAAATCATTCGCAAAGGTCGATCGCTCCCGCTCTGGGCAGTTTTCACGGCGATTCTGGTCACCGTTATCGCCGCGCATGCCCCGCTGCTACGCCTGCCTTATTACTGGGACGAAGCTGGATACTACATTCCCGCTGCCTACGACTTTTTCCGCACGGGCTCCTTGATTCCTTTCTCAACACTTTCAAATGCTCATCCTCCACTGCCGTCGATTTATCTTGTGGCGCTCTGGAAGCTCTTTGGCTTCTCGCCGCTGGTGACAAGAGTGGGCATGTGCTGTGTAGCAGCGATAGCGCTCACCGCCACCTGGCGGCTGGCCGTTGTCACAACAGGAAAAGAATCAGTCGCCGCAGCAACGGTGGGACTGACGGCGATCTATCCGGTATTTTTTGCACAAAGCTCGCTCGCGCATGCGGATGTCTTCGCTGCGGCGGCGACCCTATGGGCGATCGTCTTCCTGTTAAGCGAGCGCGGGTCCGGAATCTGGCTCGCCGCCGCCTGCTTTTCCCTAGCGGCACTGTCGAAGGAAACCGCCATCGTCACCTCGCTCGGAGTCGCGAGTTGGGAATTGTGGCTCGACGTGAAATTCCGTGCCAGGAACCATCTCGCCCGCGCGGCCGTTCTCTGCCTGCCCGCCATTCCCCTTGCTCTCTGGTACCTGTATCACTGGCACAAAACCGGGTTTATATTTGGCAATCCCGAATACCTTCGCTACAACGCCACAGCCACACTCACACCGTTACGAGTGTTGATCGCTTTTGTCCATCGCCTCCTGCATATCACTGCGCACATGAATCTATTCGTCCCTGTACTCCTGATGCTGGCCTGCATGCTGCTGCCCCCTCTGAAGGAAGATGATGGCGCACTGCGGTCGCGCGTCTCGTTTGGCGTACAGGCATTGTTCTATGTAGTTATCCTCGTCAATCTGGTCTTATTTTCGATTCTTGGCGGGGCTCTCCTCACGCGCTACCTGCTGCCGCTTTATCCACTCATGATCCTGTTGTGCGTGAATACTTTCCGCCGGCGTCTTAAACAATGGCTTGCGCTGGTCGTCCTCAGCGCAGTCGCATTTATCGCAGGACTGTTCGTCAACCCTCCGTATCGCTTTGCGCCGGAGGACAATCTCGCTTATCGCGATGTGGTCCTACTCCATCAAGCCGCAATCGCACAGATTCTCGAACACTATCCGCACTCAGCTGTCCTTACGGCTTGGCCGGCGACCGATGAGCTTTCCAAACCCGAACTGGGCTATGTGAGGCAGCCGACACCTGTTGTCGCCATCGACAACTTCTCCTTCGCGCAGGTGCAGAAGGCGAAGGAGATCGCCGATCCCTATACCGCCGCTCTCGTCTTCTCGACGAAATATGATCCGCCGCACTTGCCATTCAGCCTTGGGCGCCGAAACGAAGCCATCGACACGCGCTTCTTCGATTTCCATCGTGACCTGGCCCCTGCGGTGATCGCGCGGATTCTCGACGGCTCTGTCACATGGCAGGCCGAGCGTAAGGGACAATGGGCAGCGGTGCTGCACTTCAACCGGCCGCAAGAGGCGAGCCTGTCCCAACCCTTCAATTCGCTTCCTGAATTCTCGGGCACGGGCCAACTATAATCCGGCATGTGCAGCGTTTTTTCTGGTTTTCGTCGTCCCTTTTTATATCAATCGTCCTTTTTTGTGGAAGTGCAGGTGCCCAGACCTATCCAGCTGACCCGCCTGCAGGCGCGGAGGCCCAAGGACGGCTGCTGCTCATCCTGCCTTTTGAGAACCACACGTCCCAGCCAAATCTTGACTGGATCGGCGAAGGGGCCGCCAACATACTGAGTCGCCGCCTGGATTCGGCCGGCTTTCTAACTATCGGACGCGGCGATCGCCTTTATGCTCTCGATCGGCTGGGACTGCCGCAGTCCTTTCAGCCCTCGCATGCTACGACTATCCGAATTGCGCAGACGCTGGACGCGGACTCGGTCATTCTGGGCTTTTACACCCTTTCCGGGGACCAATTGACCGCATCGGCCCAGATTCTGAACGTCAAAGCCCTCACGCTCAGCCCGCCGATCCGGCAGGAGGGCGACCCAAAGAACCTGCTCGATATCCTGAACAGCCTCGCCTGGCGCGTGGCCCGCCAGATCGATCCCAGGTACTCGGTGGCTGAACAGACCTTTCTAGCCGCAGATGGCTCCCTTCGCGTCGAAGCCTTTGAGAACTATATCCGCGGCATCATCGCTGAAGCTCCCTCCGAACGCATTGTCCACCTGAAGGAATCTCTACGGCTTGATCCGAGCTTCACCCCGGCGTGGTTTGGCCTGGGGATGGCATACTTCGCCAATCAGGAATATGACTCGGCGGCCGCGACCTTTGGCCGCCTTTCGAAGGAGGATCCGAAGGCCCTTGAGGCAGACTTCTACCGCGGACTGGCCTTCTTCTACACAGCGAACTACATGAAAGCCGAGGATGCCTTCGCCTTTGTGAGCATCCGCCTTCCCCTGCCCGAGGTGGTCAACAATCAGGCTGTCGCAGCCAGCCGGCGTGGACGGGACAGCGTTCCCCTATTCCAGCAAGCCGTGACCGCTGACCCCAAGGATCCTGATTACCGCTTCAACCTTGCGGTCAGCCTGCGGCGCCGCAACGATATCCAGGGCGCCATCCGCGAGATCGACCAGGAGCTCAAGCTGCGGCCACAGGACACCGAAGCGCAAGCCTTCGCCAACGCGCTCAAGAATCCCGCCGCGGTCAAGGTGAATCCCGACCGAGGCAAGGCGGTTCCCGATGACACGCTGCCCCTGGAGCGCATCAAACGCTCGTATAACGAAAGCGGGTTCCGCCAGGCGGCTTTTGAGATGGAGCAGGTGGAAGCCATACGCCTGGCTTCCCTGCCTGCGGATGCGCGAGCTTCCGCGCTCGTAAAACAGGGCGAGCAGTTCATGAACAGCGGCCTCACTCTCGAGGCCGAGCGGCAATTCCAGGCGGCTCTACAGGTGAACGCGTCCTCTGCACTGGCCCACGCCGGCCTCGCCCAGGTTCGCGAGCATAGCGGCGATTCCAACGCAGCCCGCCAGGAAGCTCAAAAATCTTTGGCCCTGGCGCCCAATGTGCCGGCGCACCTTGTGCTCGCTCGCCTTGACCTGGAGACAAATCAGCTTGGCACTGCAGCCATTGAAGTTAGCCACGCTCTGAAGCTAGAGCCTGCAAATGCGAGTGCACGCGGTATGAAGCAGGCGCTAGAATCGCGGGGACAGCAGGTTCCATGAGACGGCGTTCCCTGCAATCCGTCGTTGCACTGGCGACCCTAATCGCGCTTGCCGCGATGCCCGCACGCACCGAAGGTTCCGGCAGCAAGCCGCAGGTGGTCGTCCTTCACCTGGACGACACAATTCAGCCCATCAGCGAAGAATACCTGGCGCGAGGCCTTGCACTTGCTTCCGTAGATCATGCGGCCGCTGTTCTCGTTGAGCTAAACACGCCGGGAGGTCTGCTCGACTCGACGCGCTCGATGGTAGGGAAGATTCTCGCCTCGCCTGTACCGGTCATCGTGTATGTGGCGCCCTCAGGAAGCCGCGCAGGCTCGGCTGGCTTCTTCCTCATGGAGGCAGCCGACATCGCCGCCATGGCTCCCGGAACCAACGCCGGCGCGGCGCATCCCGTTGTCGAAGGGGCGCAGATCGACGGCGTGATGAGGCAGAAGCTCGAAAACGACACCACAGCTTTCCTCCGCTCCTACGTCTCGCGCCGCGGAAGGGACACGACAGCAGCACAGGATGCCGTGCTTAACTCGAAGTCCTACACTGAGCAAGAAGCCCAACAGCTTCACCTCATCGACCTTATCGCACCAAACGACCGCGAGCTTCTCGACGCGCTTGATGCGCGCACCGTCAAGCGATTCGACGGCAGTACGGTTACGCTGCACACGCGCGACGCCGACTTGCTCCCGCTTGAGCCGACTGTGCGCGAAGAGATTCTCGACCGGCTGATGAATCCGAACCTTGCCGTGCTCATTCTGGTCATCGGCGGCCTGTTGATTTATCTCGAGTTCAATTCACCCGGAACCATCATCCCAGGCGCGCTGGGCACTCTGCTCGTATTGACGGCGTTCTTCGCGCTGAACATGTTGCCTGTCCGTTACACGGCGGTCATGCTGCTAATCGCTGCGTTCACGTTGCTGCTGCTGGAAGCCAAGTTCCCCAGTCACGGTGTGCTGGCCGGCACCGGCATCCTTGCGCTCGTTTTCGGCACGCTTACCCTCGTGGATGGCCCGATTCCCGAAATGCGCGTGCACGTCTCGACGGCAATCGCCTGTGGACTGGCCTTCGGGCTAATTACCGTATTTCTGGTTCGGATTGCCCTGCTCGCGCGACGGAATAAAGCGATCACCGGCCCGCAGGCGCTCGTCGGCAACATCGGCATCGCCCAGCAACCGCTCATGCCGCACGGACAGATTCTCGTTCATGGAGAACTATGGCAAGCCGAGTCATCCGGGCCGGCCGCCGCCGGGGAGCAGGTCCGCGTGCGCTCGGTGGACGGTCTCACGTTATTAGTTGACCGGATTCCCGAAACGGCACGCACCTCGGATTAACCGCAATCCCTCTGTGCCCTTGCGATACAATCGCTGGCGGGTGAAGTCTCATGATCGGAATTCCCGGGCTCATCGTAATCGCAGTTGTTGTTCTCTACATCTTCAATTCCATCAAGATTCTTCGCGAATATGAGCGCGGCGTCATTTTCCGGCTGGGCCGCGTGCTGCTCCCGCCTAAAGGTCCGGGAATTATCCTGGTCTTCCGGCCTCTCGATCAGATCGTACGCATCTCGCTTCGGCAGGAAGTGCTTGAAGTCCCGCCGCAGGACGTCATTACCCGCGACAACGTCACCATCAAGGTGAACGCGGTCATCACCTTGCGTGTGCTCGATCCGGCGAAAGCAGTCATTGAAGTGGCAAACTATGTGTACCAGACTTCCCAGTTCGCCCAGACCACCCTGCGCTCGGTTTTGGGCGAGGTCGAGCTGGATGGCCTGCTTTCGCACCGAGATGCCCTCAACCAGCGCATCCAGACGATCATCGACCAGAGAACCGAGCCATGGGGAGTCAAGGTCGTGAGCGTCGAAGTCAAGCAGGTGGACCTTCCCGAGTCGATGCTCCGCGCGATGGCCAAGCAGGCCGAAGCGGAGCGCGAGAAACGTTCCAAGATCATCAATGCTGAGGGCGAATTTGCCGCGGCGCAGCGCCTGGTCGATGCAGGGAACATGCTGGCCACACAGCCGCTAACTCTGCAACTGCGGTACCTGCAGACACTTACCGACATCGGGACGGAAAAAAACACTACTGTAGTCTTCCCCCTGCCGGTCGAGCTGATAGCGCTGCTTGGCAAGTTTGTCCCAACGGCAAATGCGCCCGTGCCTTCCGCACCGCCGAAGCCGCCACAAGAACCAAGTTAACGGGTTAGACGAGATATGAGGTCGATTCAGGAAACGGAAGAAGAGGAGCACACCGACACAGAAATCACCCTCGGCATGAAGTCACTGCTGGGCGTTTTCTTCGGTCTCGTCCTGATTTGCGGGATCTTCTTCGGACTTGGATACTCGCTCGGGCGGGGCAGTTCCCGGCCCACGTTAGTCCCGGCTACCGAATCGGCGGCTAAGCCGGCCGCGAAGCTCGCGCCGCAGCCCGCCGTAGTATCACCTGCGAGTGAGGACGGCTCGACCGACCCCGCTACGTACACTCCGGGCCCTGATGCACGAGAGCCGGAAAGCGCTGCGCTTCCCACTGCTCCGCCTCCGCGCGAAAGACAGCGTAACATCCGCGGCTCGCGTGCTGTCGTCAGGCCTGAACAT
>Ga0206998_1071_pt1 | contig 27691 bp, 21 predicted proteins | sample Alteio_BWMinCont_FD_153309 | JGI IMG/M metagenome (GOLD analysis project Ga0206998, IMG submission 153309) | Enriched cells from forest soil in Barre Woods Harvard Forest LTER site, Petersham, Massachusetts, United States -... | ecosystem: Environmental > Terrestrial > Soil > Temperate forest >... | reverse complement strand
CGGCGTCGGCCTTGTCGTCATGCTGCTTCTTCTCGCCGGGTGTTTCGGGATCGCGTGCCAGCAGAGCGATTACTTTTCCATCAGGCGAGATGTCGTAGTTCTCGACGTCAACCGCGACGGATTCGCTTTTCGCAGGCGTGGCATCCTTACGCGGAGGGATGGCGTCGGCCAGAGTGGAGACGTCGACTGGCGGTGCGATCTTTAGATCGTAAGGCCGCGCTTCACCAGCTTCCATAGGAAGACGGTACAGCTGGGTGTGCTCGCCGCGATGGGCGAGAAAGAGGATGGCGCTTCCGTCGGGCATCCAGCGTGCGGCGTATTCGCCCCGCTTCTCCTGCGGAGCGGACCAGGTCAACTGGCGTGAGGTGTTCTGCTTGATGTCGACGAGCCACAGGTGACTCTTTGCGCCGTCGGCGGTGGAGTCCGTGATCTGGATCAGGACGCTGCGGCCGTCAGGCGAGAGCCGTGGCTGGGCCATGGCGCGCACATGGCGCAGATCTTCGTTGGAAGGGAAGTGTGCGTCATCGGCGGCAGAAGCGATGCAAGCAGAAACGGCGCAATAGAAGAGCAGCGTGCTCACATGCAATATTTTCGGCATGGAGAAAAGCATATCCTGTAGACTCGCGGCAAACCAGACGGTGACATGAATCCTGAGGCAGAAACAGCGACGCACACCACGGCTGCGACCTTCTGGGGGTCGGTGTGGGAGGCTTTGCGCGGCTCGCACCAGGACTACACGGCGGGGAGTCTGAATCGCGCGATCTTCCTGCTGGCCATCCCGATGGTTCTCGAGATGGTGCTGGAGTCGCTCTTTGCCGTGGTGGATGTGATGTGGGTGGGGCGGCTGGGCGCAAATGCCGTTGCTACCGTGGGCATCACCGAGTCGATGCTCGCACTGGTCTTCGCCGTAGGGATGGGCTTGTCGCTTTCGACGACGGCCATGGTCTCGCGTCGTATCGGCGAGAAGGACCCAGAGGACGCGGCGATTTCGGCAGTGCAGGCGATCGCGCTCGGCCTCATTGTTTCGCTGGGCGTGGGCATTCCGCTGGGAATCTTTGCACCGCATCTGCTGCGCGCGATGGGTGCGCCGGCGTCGGTGGTGGCGGTCGGATCAGGCTATGCGCGCATCGCTTTGGGCGGATGCGGCGCCATCATCATGCTCTTCCTCAACAATGCGATCTTTCGCGGCGCGGGTGATGCGGCGATTGCGATGCGGCTGCTGTGGGTTTCGAACATACTTAACCTGATATTGGACCCCTGTCTCATCTTCGGCCTGGGGCCGTTTCCGCGGCTGGGCGTAACCGGTGCGGCGCTGGCGACGTTTACGGGCAGAAGTATCGGCGTGATGTACCAGTTCTACCGGCTGCTGCGTGGTACGGAGCGAATCCATGTGCTGGCGCGGCATCTGCGGCTGAATCTGAAAGTATTGTGGCGGCTGCTGCGGGTTTCGCTGACCGGTATTCTGCAGTTCACGATTGCGAATGCAAGCTGGATCGGCCTGGTGCGCATCATTTCGCTGTTCGGAGCTGCAGCGGTGGCGGGCTATACGGTTGCGATCCGCATCGTGATCTTCTTCATCCTGCCATCGTGGGGACTCAGTAATGCGGCCGCTACGCTGGTTGGTCAGAATCTGGGTGCCCGTCGGCCGGATCGCGCGGAGAAAGCCGTCTGGCGGACCGGTTTCTACAACATGATTTTTCTCGGCGTGGTCGGCGTGTTCTTCTTTGTCTTCGCGACGCCGGTGCTTCGCCTGTTTCTGAACGACCCCGCGGTTATCTCGGTCGGCGCGACAGCGCTGCGGATATTCAGCTGCGGAAACATTGCGTATGCGTATGTGATGGTGCTGCTGCAGGCCTTCAACGGAGCGGGAGACACGCTGACACCCACGTACGTCAATTTCTTAGGCTTCTGGGTACTGGAAATCCCGCTTGCCTGGTTTCTTGCCGTGCACACGAATCTACAGTGGAAGGGTGTTCTGGTTGCGTTTGTGTGCGCGGAGTGTGTGGTTGCGGTGATCAGCCTGATCCTTTTCCGGCGCGGGCGGTGGAAGGCGCAGCGAATCTGAACCTGGGGAGGCGACGTGATCGCGTTGATCGTTCTGCTCATGGCTGTCGTGCTGTTCCTGCTCGCAGGCCAGCTTGGGGTCGTATGGTTTCATCTCTGGACACACGCGCTACGGGCTGCACTGGCCTGCATGCTGCTGGTGACGTCGTCAGCGCACTGGGGAAAGCGGAGGCGAGACCTGATCGCAATGGTGCCCCGGTCACTTCCGAATCCTGGGCTGATCGTTACGATCACGGGCGTTCTTGAGATTGCGGGTGCGGTGGGCCTGATTTTGAATGCTACGCATCGCGTCGCAGGTCTTTCGCTTGCCCTGCTTTTCATCTTGATGTTCCCCGCAAATGTTCGGGCGGCAAAGGAGCATCTCACGATCGGCGGCCGGCCGGTGCTTGGCGTAGTGGTGCGGGGCGGAATTCAGGTCGTCTACATTGCTGCGGCACTGCTCTGTGCGCTCTAAAGCATTTTCGGAAATTCTGTACCCATTCTGGATCCTGCCAGGTTACCGCTGCCTTCACCCCACGAACGAAGGCCTGTTCGTGGGGACCCCGGCTTGTTGCTCGCGTCGACTTTGGGCCAGCGGCTTCGCATTACACCATTTCCGAAAATGCAGTCGTTCCGAAAATGCAGTCGTTCCGAAAATGCAGTCGCTACACTAGAGATATGCTGCACGTTCTTAATCTGATTCCGGCTGAGGCCATCCGTCTGATCGTCTTCGATCTGGATGGAACATTGATTGATTCGCAGAAGGACCTCGCCAATTCGATCAACGCAATGCTCACGCAGATGGGCCGGCAGCCTCTTCCGGAAGAGGTGATTGGCACGTATATCGGGGACGGGGCAGGAATGCTGGTTCGCCGCGCGCTCGGTGATCCTGACGATGAGCAGGTTGTGGAGGATGGGCTGAACCGGTTTCTCGCTTACTATCGGGAGCATAAGCTGGATCACACTTATGTTTATCCGGGAGTCTTTGAATCGATCGACGCGATGCGGGCGATGCCGGATGGAGCGACGCGTAGTATGGCCGTGCTCACCAATAAGCCGATCGGCCCATCGCGGGCGATATGCGAGGCGCTGGGGTTGAGCGAGCACTTTTTTCAGATCTATGGGGGCAACAGCTTTGCGACGAAGAAGCCGGATCCGGAAGGGCTGAATACGTTGATCGCTGAAGCGGGAGTGGCTCCCTATGAGACGCTGATGATTGGCGACTCCGACGTGGATGTGCTGACGGCGCGGCGTGCAGGGGCGTGGGTAATCGGTTGCAGATTCGGACTATCTTCGCATACATTGGAAAATATTCCCTCCGACTGCCTGGTCGATCTGGCGTCGGAATGGGCGACCGCACTGTACTTCGCGACCAAACAAAAATAAGATCAGGCGTGGCGGCGTCCCCTGCAACTTTTTCGGAGAGCCAATCGTAAGCCCTGCAAGCGAGCCGTGGAGCATCGCCTGCTCGTAATTGTTCACATGTAACCGTTTTCGCTACGGTCGCGGATTCGCGCCGGATAGCGGTGGTAGCTCATTTCCTGCAGCCCTGGGGGATACGCCTTGGTACGCACTGCTCTGGTTGTTACTTTCTTTCTTTGCCCATTCGCGATTGCACAGGTCAGCGGGCCTGGGACGGCGCCGGTTGCGGTTGCATCAACCGCGGCCATTAAGGCGATTACCGGGACAGTTGCAGACTCCACGGGCGCGATTATTCCGGGTGCGCAGGTGGCCCTCACCGATGCTTCCGGTGTGACGTTTGCGACGGTGACGACTGACGCGACGGGGGCGTTCCAGATTCTGCCGCCGCATGCCGGCACTTACTCGCTGGCGGTGACGCTGGCAGGCTTTCAGCCGTCGACAGAGCCGGTTACGGTCGGGCAGGGTGCGTCTGCTCCGCTTAACGTCACGCTCGCGGTTGCGACCGCCGTGCAGCAGGTGACGGTGAGTGCGGGAACGCAGGTGGATCTGACGGCTTCAGAAAACAACGGCGATACGGAGGTCATGACGGCGAATGACCTGAAAGATCTACCGGTTTTCGACGATGATCTGGTTGGCGCGATGGGGGGCTTCCTGGACGCGGGGCAGGCGCCGACATCTGGTTCAGCCCTTATGGTGGATGGCGTCGAGGCGAATCGGTCGCTGGTTTCGCCATCCGCAGTGCAGGAAGTGCACATCAATCAGGACGCCTACTCCGCGCGCTACTACAACCCCGGCCGCGGACAGATGGAGATCATCACCAAGCAGTCGGCGGATGTTTATCACGGACAGTTCAATTTTCTCTTCCGTGACTCGGCTCTGAATGCGCAGCAGGATTTTTCGCCGAGCAGGCCGTTCGAGCAGCGCCGCATCTACGAGGGCAACCTCACCGGTCCGGTCCTGCATTCGAAGAACACGATGTTTCTTTTTTCGTTCAACCGTGCAGAAGAAGACCTGAACGCAGTGGTGAACGCTACGGTTGCGCCCACGCCGGATAATCCGAGCGGGATTTATAACGTCAACGTTCCCGCGCCGACCCGTGACACGGAGTTTTCGCTGCGCATCGGGCACCAGTTCGGCGAGAAGAACAGCGCCTCGGTCATGTATGCCTTCCAGGATGCGTCGAATACCAACGCGGGTGTTGGCAATCAGACGCTGCCGGAGGCCGGTTACAACACCGAGACGCGGGAAGATGATCTCATCTTCCATGATGACTATGTCGCCTCGCCGACGATGCTCAACCAGGCGTCGCTGGTGCTGGAACGCAGCTACGACCCGATCTCCGACGTGCAGGAAGGTCCGCAGATCAATGTCAACGGTAACTACGTGGGGGGCAGCGCACAGAACGACCAGGTACGCACCGAGTACAATCTGCGCGGCAGCGAAATCGTGACGTGGACGCAGGGGCCGCACACGCTCAAGTTTGGCGTCAACCTGCCGCACTTCAGCCGCCGGGTTCTTGACGATCACACGAATGAGGCTGGAACTTACACCTATAGCCCCACCTATGCAGCGGATGGGTCGCTCATAGCGACGGCGATCGACAACCAGCTTGCGGGGAATCCGTCTGGTTATTCGGTCAAGCAGGGGCAAACGCGTTTTGTTTATCAGCAGCGTGAAGTTGGCGGTTTCATTCAAGATCAGATCAAAATCAAGCCGTGGTTCTCGATTACGCCTGGGCTGAGATACGACTGGCAGAATTTTCTTACCAACGATCGCAACGATTTCTCTCCACGGCTGTCGTTTGCTTTGGTATTGAATCAGGCGCATGAGCTTGTTCTGCGCGGCGGCGGAGGCGTGTATTACGACCGCAGCGGTTCGGGTCCGCTTGCGGATCTGGCGCGCTATCAATATGCGAAACTGCGTCTGTTGCAAATTTCGGCGAACCAGCAGCCTCTCTGCTATCCCATCGATGACTGCCTGGATACCGCCGTACTCCCGCCCTCCTTCGTCGAACTTGCGCCGAACATTCGTACTCCCTATCAAATTCAGTACGGTCTATCGCTTGACCGCAAGGTTGGCGAGAAGGGAACTGTCTCCATCGGCGGCCGGATGAATCGCGGCGTGGACGTCTACCGCTCGATCGACATCAATGCGCCGCTCCCGCCCTACTATTCTTCGCGTCCCGATCCCAATGCTTCGCAGCTGCGGCAGATTCAGTCCGAGGGTACGCAGATCGGATCGGCGCTCGACATCAACTACCGCGGACGCTTCAACAAGCGCTTCACGGGTTTTGCCTGGTACACGTGGAGCCATTATGCAAACAACACGAGCGGCATATGGTGGTTCCCCCAAAACCAGCAAGACCCGAATGCAGACTGGGGCCCGGCGGATTGGGAGCAGCGAAATCATTTCGGGTTCTACGGCATGATCAATCCTCAGCACCTGCTGAATCTGGGTGTGGGAGTTTTTGCAAACAGCGGCAAGCCGTGGACGGTGCTGACTGGAACCGATGCCTATGGAGACAATCTTTTCAACGCGCGTCCGGATGCCGTTGCGCGCAATTCGGAGATCGGTCCGGATTACGCCGACCTCGATCTTCGCTGGGGTTACGACTTCAAGATTCAACCGAAGGAACTCGACAAGAGCCCGACCATCGGCGTGTCTGTGTCATCTTTCAACGTGCTGAATCACGTCAACGGCTCGTACGTAGATACAACGGAGGGCAGTGCGGATTTCGGCGAGGTTATCAGTGCCTATCCGCCGCGCCGAATGCAGCTGGCGATGCGGTTCAACTTCTAGTGCTCAATCGCGTGCGACGCGAACGTGCTCCAGGAACGCCTGCTGCACGCGATTGAACGAGCGGCTACGCAAGACCGCAGCGACAATCGTTCGCGAGGCCTGTGCGTCTGAGATTCGCACGTAGCTGCAGCGCGCGTTCTTGTCGAGCGCCATCTCCGGCACCAGCGAGACGCCCACGCCAGCTGCGACCATGCCCAGCAGGCTGCTGAACTGTCCGCTCTCAAAGGCAATGCGGGGATTCACCTTCGCGCGGGTACACGCCGCTATGCTCAGATCGCGAAAGCAATGTCCATCACGCAACATGACAAACTGCTCGCCGCGGAGCTCGCGCAGCGAGAGGTTTTTCGCGCCTGCACGCGGGTGATCTCTGGCCAGAGCCGCATACAACGGCTCGGTGCGCAGGGGATACATCTGAAACTCTTTATGACGAAGCGGCAGGGCGAGGATGGCGACATCAATGGAAAGATTGCGCAGGCCTTCGACCAGAACGGGAGTGGTCTCTTCCAGAATTCGCAATTTTGCGTCGGGATATTTCTTCGAAAATGCAGCCACAGACTGGGGCATGAGGTAGGGCGCGATCGTGGGAATGACTCCGACGGTAACGCTGCCGCGAACGTCGGTGCGCTTATCCTCTACGCCGGTGCGAGCGGCCTCCATCTGATGCAGGATTGAGCGTGCGTGGGGAAGAAATGCCCGTCCGGCCTCGGTAAGGCGAACGCTGCGGCCGAGGCGGTCGAAGAGTTTTGCACCCAAATCTTCTTCGAGCTTGAGAACCTGCTGTGAAAGCGATGGCTGCGCGACGTGACAGCGCTCGGCGGCGCGACTGAAGCTTCCGGTTTCGGCGATAGCGCAGACGTAGCGCAGCTGATGAAATTCCATAGGAAATGCCTATGCCCCGAATGGGAACTATGTATTGGAGCAATCTATCTCCATGATGCTACATTGCGTGTGTCGGGACAAACGCGGGTGGCCGCGCTTTGAGTATTAGGGGACTGTTAACAGGTCCTTGTAACCCGTGACGCTCGATGCGTCACAGAAATTGAAGGAGAGACATGGCAGACGAGAAAGTAACGTCAAACGGAGCGAAGTGCCCATTCAATCACACCGCGGGCCAAGGAACGTCGAATCGTGACTGGTGGCCAAACCAGTTGAACCTGAAGCTCCTGCACCAGCACTCATCCCTGTCCGATCCCCTGGGTAAGGACTTCAATTACGCCGAGGCGTTCAAGAGCCTCGACCTGGCGGCAGTGAAGAAGGATCTGCTCGCAGTGATGACTACCTCACAGGATTGGTGGCCGGCGGACTTCGGCCACTACGGAGGCCTTTTCATTCGCATGGCGTGGCACAGTGCCGGCACGTACCGAACCGGTGATGGCCGCGGCGGCGCCGGATCCGGCCAGCAGCGCTTCGCACCCCTCAACAGCTGGCCCGACAACGTGAGCCTGGACAAGGCGCGCCGGTTAATCTGGCCGATCAAGCAGAAGTATGGCAACAAAATTTCATGGGCCGACCTGATCATCCTCACCGGCAACGTGGCCCTGGAATCGATGGGCTTCAAGACCTTCGGTTTCGGCGGCGGGCGCGAGGATGTCTGGGAGCCGGACGAGGATGTTTACTGGGGAACTGAGACTGTATGGCTTGGCGGCGACATACGCTACGGTAAGGGAAAGCCCGGTGACGAGGGCGTGATCGTGGCCGACGTGGAGATGCATGGCGTCGAGAAGGATCGCACCGGCGCCGGATCCAACGAACGCAAGCTCGAGAATCCGCTCGCAGCAGTACAGATGGGCCTGATCTACGTGAATCCGGAAGGCCCGGATGGCTATCCGGACCCCGCTGCCGCGGCCCACGATATCCGTGAGACCTTTGCCCGTATGGCTATGAACGACGAAGAGACGGTCGCGCTGATCGCCGGCGGCCACACCTTCGGGAAGACCCACGGTGCTGGTCCTTCGTCGCATGTGGGGCCTGAGCCAGAAGGCGCCGGAATCGAGGAGCAGGGCCTCGGCTGGAAGAACAGCTTTGGTAACGGCAAGGGCGGCGACGCGATCACCAGCGGTCTGGAAGTTATCTGGACGAGCACGCCGACGAAGTGGAGCAACAGTTTCTTCTCAAACCTGTTTAGCTACGAATGGGAACTGACCAAGAGCCCGGCCGGCGCGAATCAGTGGAAGCCGAAGGGCGACGCAGGGGCCGGTACCGTGCCGGATCCGTACGACCCGTCGAAGCGTCGCGCGCCATCGATGTTGACCACGGATATTGCCCTGCGCGTCGACCCGGCTTACGAAAGGATTTCGAGGCGCTTCTACGAGAATCCGGACCAGTTTGCGGATGCCTTCGCACGGGCGTGGTTCAAGCTGACACACCGTGACATGGGTCCAAAGGTGCGGTATCTCGGACCGGAGGTTCCGGCCGAAGACCTCATCTGGCAGGATCCGATTCCGGCGGTCGATCACAAGCTGGTGGATGAGAAGGACATTGCCTCACTCAAAGGCAAGATCCTGGCTTCAGGCCTGCCGGTCTCGGAACTGATTTCGACAGCCTGGGCGTCAGCGTCCACCTTCCGTGGCTCCGATAAGCGCGGAGGTGCGAATGGTGCGCGTGTCCGTCTGGAGCCGCAGAAGGATTGGGCGGTTAATCAGCCAGATCAATTGGCGAAGGTGCTGAAGGCGCTCGAAGGTGTACAGAGCGAATTCAACGGCAAGCAATCGGGCGGCAAGAAGGTCTCGCTCGCCGACCTGATCGTTCTGGCCGGTTGCGCAGGTGTCGAGCAGGCAGCGAAGAATGCCGGATTCCAGGTGACGGTTCCCTTCTCACCGGGACGTACGGACGCCTCGCAGGAGCAGACTGATGTGGAGTCCTTCGCCCCGCTCGAGCCGTTTGCGGACGGGTTCCGCAACTACCTGAAAGGCAAATGCAGCGTATCGGCCGAGGCGCTGCTTCTCGATAAGGCGCAGTTGCTGACGCTGACCGCGCCTGAGATGGCGGTGCTTGTTGGCGGCCTGCGCGTCCTTAATACCAATTTTGGACGGACGAAGCATGGCGTCTTCACCAAACGGTCCGAGGCGCTGACCAACGACTTCTTCGTCAACCTGCTCGACATGGGCACGGAGTGGAAGGCGGTTTCGGACGCTGCGGATGTGTTTGAAGGTCGCGATCGTAAAACGGGTACGGTCAAGTGGACCGGGACGCGGGTCGATCTCATCTTCGGTTCACAATCCCAGCTTCGAGCGCTGGCCGAAGTCTACGGAAGTTCGGATGCGCAGGAGAAGTTCGTCCATGACTTCGTAGCGGCCTGGAACAAGGTGATGAACCTTGATCGTTTCGACCTTGAGCTGGGAGAAGGTTCCGGCGCAAAGGAAGAAGAGCTGGTCGCGGCGAAATAAATCTTCGCAACTCAAAGGCCCGCAGTGATCGCGCTGCGGGTCTTTCTTTTTCCGGGCTGCTGTCATTCGCATATGAGGACGGAAGCTGTCCTCAATCGTCGTTTAACATAGATATGTGGATTTCCAGCTAGTCAGCGATTACAAACCGCGCGGCGATCAGGGCCGAGCTATCGAAGAACTCACCGAGGGCATCGGCGCCGGTGAAAAACACCAGGTTCTGCTCGGCGTCACGGGCTCGGGCAAAACGTACACGGTCGCGAAGATTATCGAGCAGTTGAACCGTCCGGCGCTGATCCTCGCGCACAACAAGACGCTTGCGGCGCAACTCTATCACGAGTTCAAGCAGTTCTTTCCGGGCAACGCTGTCGAGTACTTCGTCTCCTACTACGACTACTACCAGCCGGAGGCGTACATTCCGTCCGGCGATTTGTACATCGAGAAGGAAGCGACGATCAACGAAGAGCTGGACAAGCTGCGCTTGTCGGCGACTCGCTCGCTCTTTGAGCGCCGCGATGCGATTATCGTGTCGTCGGTCTCGTGCATCTACGGTCTCGGCTCGCCAGAAGCTTACTACGGCATGCTGCTGTTGCTGGAGAAGGGGCAGAGGATTCGTCGCGAGGACATAACCAAGCGGCTGGTCGAGATTCTGTACGAGCGCAATGATGGCGACTTTCGCCGCGGGACGTTCCGGGTGAGGGGCGATGTCATCGAGGTCTATCCGACTTACGACGAAAACGCTTATCGCATTGAGCTGTTCGGCGACGAGATCGAATCGCTATCTCAGATTGATCCTCTGTTTGGGTCGGTGAGGGAGAAATACTCGCGGCTGCCGATCTATCCCAAGAGCCACTATGTTGTGCAGCCGGAGCGCAAGAAGACGGCAATCGAATCGATTCTTGAAGAGCTAGCCGTTTGGGAGAAGGAACTGGAGTCGCAGGGACGTCTGGTTGAGTCGCAGCGCATCCACCAGAGAACGCGTTTTGATCTCGAGATGATCAAGTCGGTGGGCTATTGCCACGGCATCGAGAATTACTCGCGGCACTTTTCAGGACGGCTGCCGGGCGAACCTCCACCGACACTGCTTGACTATTTTCCGCGGGATTATCTGCTTTTCATTGATGAATCGCACGCGACGGTGCCACAGGTGCATGGCATGTGGCACGGCGACCGCTCGCGCAAGCAGAATCTCGTCGATTACGGCTTCCGTCTGCCTTCGGCAGTCGATAATCGCCCGCTTAAATTTGAGGAGTTCGAGGGCCGCGTGAATCAGGTGATCTATGTCTCGGCAACGCCTGGGCCGTATGAGCTGACGAAATCGTCGGGAGTGGTCGTAGAGCAGATTATCCGACCTACTGGCCTCGTTGACCCGCAGGTCGAGATCCGGCCGATCCGTGGACAGATCGACGACCTGCTTGCCGAGATTCGCGACCGCGCTGCGCGCAATGAACGTGTACTGGTGACCACCCTAACCAAGCGCATGTCGGAGGATCTGGCCGGCTACTACTCGGAGGTGGGTGTGCGCTGCCGCTACATGCACTCCGAGATCGAAACGCTGGAGCGCGTCAGGCTGTTGCGCGATCTTCGCAAGGGCGAATACGACGTGCTCATCGGCATCAACCTTCTGCGCGAGGGGCTTGATCTGCCTGAAGTTTCGCTGGTGGCAATCCTCGATGCGGATAAAGAAGGATTTCTGCGCTCGTCGGGCTCTCTCATTCAGACGATCGGGCGCGCGGCGCGCCATGTGAATGGACGAGCGATTCTTTATGCCGATCGCATGACGGACTCGATGAAACAGGCGATCGGCGAGACGAACCGCCGCCGCGAAGTGCAACACGCTTACAACGAAGAGCATGGCATCACACCGACGTCGATCATCCGTCCGACTGATATGGCGCTGGCGCAGATATTGAAAGCTGACTATGCGGATCTCACAGAGGATTCAGACTCGATGCCGGGATTCAAGTCTCAGGATGAACTTGATGCCTACATCGTGAATCTCGAATCCGACATGCGCGAGGCGGCAAGAAAGTTCGAGTTCGAGAAGGCCGCTCGGCTGCGCGACAAGGTGAAGGAGCTGCGCACCAAGGAGTTCCTCTTCGCTTAGCGATTCGTCGCGCCGAAAACGGAGCAGAATCAGGAACCGTTGGTTGCACTCAGGTGGCGAGTGAGGCGCCTAGCGGTAAATTTCGCCCCGTAGGCAAAACGGGTCAGCGGACCGAAGGAATTCGCCGAAGCCAGGCCGACGATGTAGAGCCCTTTCACCGACGATTCGAAGTTTGTTGACAGCACCGGCGTATCGTCTATGTTGCGGATTTGTTGCCGCAGGTCGTCTTGCAGGAAGTTCCATCGTGAAATGGCAATCCGATAACCTGTTGCGGCGATCACGTGATCGACTGACAGCTCGGTTTGGCGTCCGTCATCTCCGGCAAACATTAAATGCACATGGCCATTCGTAACCGAGGCTTCTTTGAGCGTCGCGCCCACGTGGATGGGGAATTGGCCGACGACCTTATCGCGGATGAACCATCCTCCGGAAGGCCCGAGATGCCGCCGAACGATTTCGAAGCGGAACTTCTGCGGCATGCGGTAAAAGAGAAGAGGCGCGTCGGTGCAAAGCTTCGATTTCCAACCAGCGCCAAGTCCTGAGCGTGGCCGCAATACCTGCTGGAGACGGGGGCGGGGCTCTGTCGAGTATTTATGAAAGACGAGACTGTTTCTGCGCGCGATCAGTTGGACTTCGGCCCCTTGATCGTTCAGTAATGCTGCGAGATCGATCGCGGAAGAGCCTGCTCCAATCACAGCCACTTTTCGCCCCTTGAATCTGCTTAAGTCGTGGTGCGCGGAGCTATGCGTCACTTTCTCTGGCGACAGGTCAGCCAGCATCGGAGGGAGATACCCAAAATGAGCAATTCCGGCCGCGATAACTACCCTGCGAGCACGGAATGTCTCGCCACTTGCCGTCTGCAATTCGAAGCCCTCGCCGGCACGCTCCACTGAGGTGATGTTCGTCTCCTCCAGCGTCGGCACGAGGCGTTTCTGGAACTCGACGCCATAGGCTGCGAAGGTTTCGAGGGGTACTGGTATGCCGACATGCGCGTAGGGAAGGCTGTTTTCGGCGCAATGGTGCTCGAGGGTAAAGGATGAATCCGGATCGAAGAGGAATGAGGCAAAGCCCTCGGATTTGAGATGCATCCCCTTTGGCATATTTTCGCGCCAAACCTGCATGGGCGTTCCGAAGATCCGAAAGCTCAATTTACTTTTGCGCAAATGGGCGGCAATGGAGAGGCCGTAAGGACCAGCCCCAATGATGGCGATATGGGTCGGACGACTCAAGTGTGTGTCCCAGACAGATTTTAGTTAGCGTGGATATCGAAGAGTGTGTAAATACCACTTTTGTGCTTGTTCTTTTGGTGTCTTCTCAAGCATGGAAGATTTAAAGTATCACTCGAACATGGCGAAGTGATACCTCGTCACGTTGGTTACATTTGGCGTGGCAGCAATTTGTTGTCAAGAAGGCGCGGAACGGTACGAACAAGAACGAACGACCTGTGGTGTTACTCGGCGCAAGCAGATGGTGGCCGTTATCGGCTCGCCTGGCAATGGCTCTTATACGACATGGATGCCGAGTATTCGCAGTATGTCCTCCCGGGCATCCGCTGAAGTTTGTTACCGGCATTGAAAATCTATATCCGGATCGGGGAGATGCGCTGAAGACGGCGATCGCCGCTTGCGATCCGGACATTGTTGTGCCGTGCGATGAGGGCATTGTCTGGCAGTTGCATCGCCTGCAAGCCTCCGATCCCATATTTAGGCCGTTAATTGAGCATTCGCTTGGACCCGCGGAGATGTATCCGATCATTCGCAGCCGCGGCGAGACACTGCGGGTGGCGTCGGAACTGGGTATTCGGGTTCCGGAAACGAAGAGCGTTACGTCGGAAGAAGATCTCGACAGCTGGTGCCTGGATAAGGGCGCCGTTTTGAAACTGGACGGAACCTGGGCCGGCACAGGGGTGGAGATAGCTAATTCCCGGGAGGGGATGCGAGCTGCCTATCGCCGGCTGTCCAGATCTCAGCGTGCCGGGATGGCATGGCAGAGATTGCTGTTCCATTACGATGCTTCCGCATTGTGGTCAGGGCAAAGTCGGGAACGGCGAAGCATCACCATCCAGCAATTCATCTCCGGCCGCCCGGCGAATGCGATGCTTGCCTGTTGGCGGGGCGAGGTCCTTTCCATGGTTATGGTCGAGGCGGTCTGCGCTCATGGGTCCACCGGAATTTCTACCGTGGTGCGATTGATACAGAATGCGGAGATTGCGAAAGCGGGCAGATTGCTGGCGCGCAGGTTCGAACTAACGGGCTTCTACGGCCTGGACTTTATGCTCGAGCAGGGAAGCGGTGCAGCTTATCTGATCGAGTTAAATTCCCGTTGCACTCAGCTTGGACATTTACGCATTGCCGGAGAGGGCGATCTGGCCGGCATTTTGGTCGCCCGGTTGAAAGGCGAACCTCCTCCCGCAGAGGATGACCCGATTACGAATGACACGATCGCGTTTTTCCCGCAGGCGTTTCGTCTGAATCCGCAGAGCCCGTATCTCCGAGAGGGATATCACGATGTTCCGTGGCAGGAGCCGAAACTCTTTCGAGAGTTGCTGCGTGACCCCTGGCCGCACCGCCAATGGCCGGCGCGCATCTACCGCATCTTCCGGCCTGCCGAGAGTTGTGTCGAGATGAATTTTGACAGAGCCATGGTTGAACACCTGATTTCTCAGGTCGCTCTTACGACTGTGGGCCACACCGAGGACTGAAATCAGAGGACAACAAATCGGCGTTATCCTATTTGTGGCGATGTGTGCAGGTCCTGCAAAGATTTAGACTCGATGCCGAATTCACCTGCTGCTAAACAGCAGGCAGATGCCGAACTCCTCTATCTGGATCGCACACCCCGCGTGTTGAGAACGGTTCAGCGCCACTTCTTGCGAGGACCGGGTTTCAAGTGTGAGAGATAAGCGAAACCTGGAGACCTCACGAATGAACCCACGAAGAAAGTTTCTCGGCAGAGCTGCGTTCATCGCAGCGATTCCGCTGCTGTTCACGACAACTCTGCTTGCGCAGTATGACGACCCGCCGGCCCGTGTAGCGCGCATGGCGTATATGCAAGGCGTAGTCTCGCTGCAGCCTGCGGGCTTCGATAGCTGGAACGAGGCTCCTCCCAACTATCCAATGATCAGCGGCGACCGCATCTACACCGACCAGAATGCACGCGCCATCATTCAGAATGGGTCGACGGACGTTCGGCTGTGGGGGCGGACCGACGTTACCCTCACGAACCTTACCGATCAGTACGAGCAGATCGGCATAGCGCAAGGGTCCATTCGCGTGCGCGTCTATGGGATCATTCCCGGCAACACGATCGAGGTCGATACTCCGAATGCAGCAGTGTTCATCCAACAGCCTGGCGATTACCGCATCAATGCCTACAATCCGCAGGCTTCATTGGTCGCTGTCAATGCGGGATCTGTGCAGATTACCGCTCCCGGCGTAAACCAGCAGGTGGACCAGGGACTGGCAGTTCAGATAGCCGGCAACAATCCGGTGGAACTTGGACTGGTGGGGATGCCGTACTTCGACGACCTCGATCGCTGGTCGATTGACCGGGATCACCACGTGCTCAATTCCGTTTCCGCGAGATATGTCAGCCGAGAAATTCCAGGGTATGACGATCTGGACGACTACGGGGACTGGAACGTGACTCCGGACTATGGTCCGGTCTGGTATCCGCGCGCGATGCCGGTTGGATGGCAGCCTTACACGATCGGACACTGGGCATACATCCGTCCGTGGGATATACGTGGGTCGACGACGCGCCCTGGGGCTATGCTCCTTTCCACTACGGGCGCTGGGCGATTATTGGCGGCCGATGGGGTTGGGCGCCCGGGCCGCCGGCGGTGGTTCCGGTCTACTCGCCCGCACTGGTCGCCTTTGTCGGAGGCCCGGGCGGAGTTGCGGTCGCGGTCGGCGGCGCAGGGGTAGCGGCGTGGTTCCCGCTGGGAATCGCGGAACCCTACGTGCCGTGGTACCACTGTTCACCAAATTACGTTCGCACCGTCAACGTGACGAACATCAATGTCACGGTTATCAAGAACGTGACAGTGGTGAACAACTACAACGTCTTCATCAACAACACGCGGACGGTCACCAACGTGAACCAGATCCACGTAACAAATGTGAATTACGTAAACCGAGCGCATGTGTATGCGGTTCCTGCTAATGCTTTTGCCAGCGGCGCACGCGTGCAACAGGCCGCGGTTCGACTGAATGAGCAGCAGCGGCAGCAATTGGCGGCCGCGCCAGTAGTCGTTGCTCGTCCTCCGGCTCCTGAGCCTGCCCGCCCTCTACTTCAGCCTCGTCCCGCCGTTGCACGTCCTGTCGCGCGTCCCGCGCTCATGACTCCGCATGGCGTCGCTCCGGCGACGCCCGCCGCCAACAAAGCCAATCTGCGGCCTGTGGCACTGCCAAAGCCGCAGCCTGCGGCAATGATCAAGCCGGCGGCGAAACCGGTTGCTCCGAACCTGAAGCCTGCCGCGCCCGCAGCGAATCGGCCAGCGACGCCGGCTCAGCCGGCGAAGTCCACGCCACCTGCGAACAACGCACGACCCACAACGACAACGCCGGAGACGCGTCCGACACCTCCCGCGCAGCCGGTGAAGCCGGTGCCACCTGCAAATAATACGCGGCCTGCACCGCCACCGGAGACGCATCCGAAGCCGGCACCGCAGCCGACGAAGCCGACGCCACCTGCGAACAACACACGGCCTACCCAGCCACCAAACAACGCACATCCTGCGCCTCAGCAGCAGGCTCATCCGCAAACGAAGGCTTCTCCAAATCAGCCGAAGGCGGAGGAGAAGAAGAAGCCCGAGGAGACGAAGCCTGAGGAGGAAAAGAAGCCGGAGTGATTCATCCGGAGCACGTGAAAGGCCCCGCCGCGGCGGGGCCTTTGCATGTCAAGATCGCGCTCAGTGGATGCGAACATCGCCGGAGCCGGTTTCGACTCGCACAGTGACGCCGCCGCCATTGACATCCCCCATGATGTGGTGACGCTCCAGGCTGCCATGCACGCTGATAGGAGGATCGCTGTGAATTGAGCCGGAGCCGGTGGTCGCGTCGAGGGAAAACTTGGCCCCGCCGCCGGTGTTCAGGGTGACTGAGCCTGAGCCCGTTTCAAGTTTCCAGGCAGAGCCAGGCTGGCCGTCGATTTCAATATCGCCAGATCCGGTTTCCGCGAAGAGCCCGCCGTTCACGCCCTTCAGGCGAATGCTGCCGCTGCCCGTCTGTGCTTTCACGTCTGGAGCCGAGTGCATCTCGGCGCGAATGTCGCCCGAGCCGGTTTCGAGGGCAACGCGTCCGCTCAGCCCGTTGGCGTCGATGGATCCCGAACCGGTGTTGGCCTTCAGCGAACCGCCGAGGTCGGATATTCGCAGATCCCCCGAGCCTGAGTTGGCCTCGAGGTTCGTGCCCTTCGGAGTAGTGACCTCATAATCGATGGAAACGTTGTGATAGCTGGTGTGTTTGCCCACAGTGACGACGTTTCCGTTTTGCTCAATGGGTGGATTCGCTACAACTTCCTTCACGCGATCTTCGGGTGATCCGAAATCCATGCCGCCCCAGCGGTTGGCATGCACGTGGCCGATGATGTGGATCTCGTTATCGGAGCCGGGAGAGACGTGAACGTAACCCGAACCGGTGTTTACGCTGAGGGTAGGTGTGCCGCTCACGTGGAGTGTCTTGTCAAACGTGCCGTCTGCCGCCAGCATCCACGCCGGAGAAACTGCCAGCGCCGCTACTGCTATCCATTGCATTCTCATAACTGCCTCCAGAGATTAACTGAGTTTCCCGGAATATTTCGCTTACTGCTGCAACACCACTGTGTCGCCCTCTTTCAATCCGTCCAGAATCTCGATTCTGCTGCCGTTGGAGATCCCGGCCTTGACCGCGACCTTTCTTTGTCCGTCCTTCTGTTTTGGATCGGGGACGAAGACGGAAGCATTCTTGTCTGCGTCGTACACGACTGCAGCCGCGGGGACCGAAAGCACGCCCTTGTCTTCCTTGATCAGGATTTCGGCGTTGGCCGTCATGTTGGCCTTGAGCTCGCCGCTTGGGTTGTCGATCGAGACGCGCACTTCAAAAGTCGTCACATTATCCTTCTCGACGCCGAGCGGAGCAATCTTGGTCACCTTGCCGTTGAAGACTTTGTTCGGAAAGGACTCTACACGGATGCGTGCCGGCTGGCCGAGGTATACGCTGCCGATGTCGGCCTCGTCCACCTTCCCATTCACATAGACCTGTGTTGTGTCTCCCAGCGTCATCACCAGCGTTGCGGTCGATCCCAAGACGAGGATCGAGCTCACGGCATCGCCGACTTCCACGTCACGGGAAAGAACGACGCCATCCATTGGAGCAACGAGGGTTGTGTAACTTAATTGCTCGTTCAACTGATCGAGGCTCGCCTGCGACTGCTTGACCTGTGCCTGCGCCTGCCGCAGCCTTGCTTGGTCCACTCCGATCTGTGCCTGCGCTCCCTGCTGTTTGTTCTTGTTGGCGAGGTAGTCTCGCTCGGCATTGTCCAAGGTCTGCTGCGATACGATACCCTGCTTCAGCATTTCAAGATTGCGCTGATAAGTTTCCTTGTACATCGGCAGGTCGGGCGCCTCCGCATTCACCTTGTCCTGCGCGATGTTCTGCTGAAAGGTAATCACGTTCGCTTCACTTGATGCGAGTTGCGCCTTCTGGGCGGCGACCTGCGCAAGAATCTCCTGTTGATCGAGCTGGGCGAGCACCTGGCCCTTGTGGACGTGCTGATTGATGTCGACGTACAGCTTCTCGACGAGGCCGCTGGCTTTGGACTTCAACTCGACCTTGGTGATGGGTTGAATTTTCCCGGTTGCCACCACGCTTTTTGCGATGTCGCCGCGGGTTACTTTCGCCAGCCTTCCCGGCTCAATCTTCGTTCCATTTCCGTGTGCGGCAATGGCAATCCCGGCCGCTAAAACAACAATCAGCGCAATGCCTGCGATCCACCACCATTTCTTTCTGCGATTACGCTGATTGGCCAAGCAACTTCCTCCGAAAATGTGCGCGGTTATTAGACGGTCATCACCCGCATAGGGGGATACGCATGACATTTGTCATAAGTTCCGTAAAGGCAGGGTGTATGGGGATCGGGCGCAGCCTGTAGAGGATCGGGCGAGTTGTTCGACTGCGCGCTAGCCTCTAATCCGCGGATTCACCACCAGGTAAAGGACATCGGTCGCAAGATTGACGAGGATATAGGTGAGCCCGACGGCGAGGATGCATCCTTGCAGCAGGGAATAATCGCGATTGGAGATCGCCGATACGGTCAGTTGTCCGATGCCTGGCCAGCTAAAGATTTTTTCGGTCACGATGGCTCCCGCGAGCAGTGCTCCGAACTGCAGTCCGACAAGGGTAATCACCGGAATCAGGGCGTTGCGAAGGGCGTGCCTATAGACCACGCTGCGTTCCGACAGGCCTTTGGCGCGCGCAGTGCGGATATAGTCCTGACTGAGTTCTTCGAGCATCGCAGTGCGCACCATGCGGGTGAGGATTGCCGCCAGCGCGCTTCCCATGGTTACGGCAGGCAGGATGAGGTGGCTGATATCTCCCGTGCCACTCACGGGCAGCCATCCGAGTTTGATCGAAACCAGCAGGATGAGAATGGGGCCGAGCGCGAAGCCCGGGAACGAGAGTCCCAAGAGGCTGACCACTCCGAGTGCCTGATCCTGCCAGCGGTTTCGATGGAGAGCAGCCGCGATGCCTGCGGGAATGGCGAGGGCAAGGGCCAGCAGCACTGCTGCGGCTGCCAGCTCAATCGTATATGGATAGCGCACCAGCACCAGGTGCGTGACGGAATCGTTCAGACGCAGAGAGTGTCCGAGGTCGCCATGCAGGACCCCTCGCCAATAGCGGACGTATTGCTGGCCGAGCGGAGCGTCCAGCCCGTACGCATGTCGCAGCGCAACGATGTCGGCAGGGCGCGCTCCTTCGCCGAGCATCTGCTCGATGGGATCGCCGGGAACGAGGTGGATGAGCAGAAAGACAATCGAGACGACCAGCCAGACGACGGGAACTGTATAGAGCAGCCGGAAGAGAAGCGCGCGCAACGCGCGGGGAATCCGCATCAGCTCGCGTTCTCCATTGCCGCCCGCTCACTTGTCTCGTGCTCGCCCGTCTGCTCCCCGGTTTTCTCAATCCGCACGCGGCTGATTCGGTTCCCGTTCATTTCGACTACGGTGAAGCGCCGCCCCTCATACTCCACGACTTCGCCGCCGCGCGGAATCTTTCCCAGTCGCGCGAGGAGAAATCCGGCTAAGGTTTCGACGCCCGCATCACGCGGCAGGCTCCATCGCATTTGTGTTTCGAGGTCGCGGAGGTTCACGCTGCCGTCAAGTATCAGCTCACCGCTGGCGGTGGTCAGCACTGTCTTCGCGGCGATGTCGAACTCATCTTCTACTTCGCCGACGAGTTGCTCGATGGCGTCTTCTACGGTCACCAGTCCCACCGTCGAGCCGAACTCGTCGACCACAATGGCCAGATGCCTACGCCGTGCCTGAAACTCGTGCAGCAGATCGAGCACTGGTTTGGTTTCCGGAACGACCAGAACTTCGCGCATCACCTGCTTGAGTCGCAAATCCATAAACGGCGCTTCGGCAAAGCGAGTCTTGGCAGAGGCGCGGAAGTGCATCAAGCGAGAGATGTCTTTCGAATAGACGACGCCGACGATGTACTCAGGTCCGCGCGCGGGGTCATAAACGGGCACGCGTGAATGCAGTTCGTCAACGATGCGCGCACTCGCGTCTTCGATGAGCAGGTCAAAGGGCAGGGAGAAGATGCGCTGGCGCGGGGTCATGATTTCGCGCGTGGGCACTTCGTTAATTTCTACCGCTCTGTGAATCAGAGCCTCCTGGTACTCGGGCAGCATCCCAGAGCGGCGAGCGGCGGTTGCGATCAGCTTCAGTTCTTCGGGAGAGTGGACCGAGCCCTCGTGCATCATCGGGGTGCGGAACAGGCGGAGCACTGTGCGCGCGGAGCGGTTCATGAGGCGCACAGCGGGCCGCGTGAGCTGAATGAATACTTCCATCGGGCCGGCGACGGCGACGGCGACCTGCTCGGCCTTGCGCAGGGCCAGCGCCTTGGGTACCAGTTCGCCGAGGAGAACGTGGAAATAGGTGATGAATGCGAAGGCGACCGGGACGGCGATCAAGTGCGCGGAGAGATGGGCGTGCGGCATCCATCCCAGCCAGTTCTCGAACAGCGCGGCCACAACCGGCTCGCCAATCCAGCCGAGAGCCAGGCTGCAAAGGGTGACGCCCAGCTGCACTGCGGGAAGAAAATCGTCCAGGTGCTGTTGCAGACGGCGCACCAGCCTGGCGCCCGGCCGGCGCTGCGCGATGAGCTGCTCGATGCGCGTCTCGCGGACGCTCACCAACGATAGCTCGGCGGCCACGAAAAAGCCGTTGGCCAGAATGAGCAACATGATCGCTACGCCGCGAAAGAGCAGGAACTCAAACATCTGTTTTCAAAAGTTTACAACTGGTGGATGCGATTCCGTTTTTGTGGGCGCCAGCGGGCGGTCGAAGAGCTCCCGGGAGGTACTACTTTTCGAGAGTCTCGTCGATCGCGCGGAAGTGCTTCTCCGGCAGCGGGCGTTTAGCCATCGTCTTATCCACGCTTACATGCATTGTCTCCGCTTCGGCCAGCAATTGCTCGCCGTCAGAATGCAGACGCAGGATGCGATATCCGAATTTAACGAAAGAGCTGCGCAGCCCGGTTACGCGGGTTTCGATGACGACCTCGTCGTCGTATCGCGCCGGTGAGCGATAGCGGCAGCTTGCGTCGACGACAGGCAGGTGGCAGTCGTCCTCGATTTCCATCTGCTTGTAGTCGTATCCGAGTTGGCGGAAGAACTCGACTCGTCCGATCTCGCACCAGACAAAGTAGTTTGCGTAATAGACGACACCCATCTGGTCGGTTTCTGCATAGCGAACGCGGAGCGTCGTGCGCACGGGCATGGGAGGAATCGGAGAAGAAGATTGGGTGCAGCTTCAGAGCGCAGTGATCCATTGGAACGCTGCACTCTGAAAGGTCGGACTAAGATTCTTACGGCTTGAGGATTCTTACGGCTTGAGCTTCGAAAGGATGTTGAGCTTTGCCACATCGTTGAACATCACGAAGGCGGCAAAGAGAACGAGCACCACGAAGGCTACCTGATAGACGCGTTCCTTGAATTCCTGATTCAGATCCCGGCGCAGCACACCTTCGATCAGCAACAGAAGAATCATGCCGCCGTCGAGAATTGGAATGGGAAGAAGGTTGAAGATGCCGAGGTTGAGGCTTATCAGCGCCATCGTACCGATGATTGGCTGCCATCCAGGAGCGGTTACGGCTTCCCCCGTCTCGCGCGCAATACCGATTGGTCCGCTCAGCTGCTGAACATTCGAGCGGTGCGAAACCAGCCGCCGCAGGACATCGATAATCAGGCCCGAATATCGCAAATTCACATGGACCGACTCTTTGACAGCCTTAAGCAGCGGCAACTGTTCGACGTGGAAAGGCGCCAGCGCGGGATGAAAGCCGAGCCGATAACCCATACGGCCCGTACCGTCGTCGCCCCAGATGGGGGTAGCGGTCATGGGCAGTGTCTGGCTGCCGCGCTGGACGACGAGGTTTACCGGTTTTCCATTGGTTTGCTGCAGAACTGCCATGACGGCGGAGACGGAGTGGACCAGTTGGCCATTAATCGAGACGATCGCATCGCCGGCCCTGAGACCAGCGCGCTCGGCCGGATTACCGGGCATCACATCGCGGACTCCAAGGGGGCCGTCCTGCACCCGCGGCAGCAGGCCTACGGATTCGAGCTCGAAATTTTGCCCTTTGCTTGCGTCGGCCACGAACAGCTGAAGGTTCAAGCGCTGGGGCTGGCCATTGACCATACGCTCAACCGTAACCGGAACGTAGGAATTGGCGTCCAGCGCAGCGCGCATTCCAACCTGTTCCCAGGTAGGGTTTATATCTGCGTCGAAGCGCACAATCCGATCACCTGGCTGAAGGCCGGCACGCGCAGCCGGCGTGTCCGGCGGTACGATGTCGGTCACAGCCGGGCTGGACATATAATTCGGCACCTCGTTGTGCATCATGTACAGCCCCGCCATGAGCACAAAGGCCAGCATGAAATTCGCGATCGGCCCAGCCAGACCGATGAGAATGCGCTGCCACCGGGGGTGCGAAGAAAACTCTCCGGGGTCGCCGGTACGCGCTTCGCCGGGAGTCTCGCCGGCCATCTTTACGTAGCCGCCGAGCGGCAGCAGGCTGATGCGGTAGTCGGTATCGCCGCGCCGGAAACCAAAAAGACGCTTGCCGAAGCCAATCGAGAAAACTTCGACGCGAACACCGAAAAACTTGGCGACCGCAAAGTGGCCAAATTCATGCACGAGCACCATGATGCCCAGCACGACCAGCATGGAAACGAGGGCGGTAAGAGCGAAAGACATAGTTAGTTGATGAATACCCACTGACGCAGGAACCGGAAGCTTACGGGCCGCGTCAGTTTCCTAATTCTGCGCTCCTTTATTTTTGCGGTCAGAGCGCAAGCCTACCCGCCGGAGACGCGATCGACTTAACGGCAGATCTCGCCATCTCGCGCGCCTGCTGGTCGAGTGCCAGCACCTCTGGAATGCTCGCCGGATGAGATTCTGGGATTGCCTCAAGTACCTGTTCAATTGTACGCGGTATGCCGGGAAATGGAATGGCTCGTTCGAGGAATGCTTCGACCGCGATTTCATCCGCCGCATTCAGCGCGATGGAGTGCGCTCCGCCCCGTTCCGCAGCCTCGTAGGCCAGCCGGAGGCATGGGAAGCGCTCGCAGTCCGGAGGGCTGAAGTCCAGTTGGCCCAACGCCGCCATATCGAAGGTCAGATCCGATTCGACGCGCTCGGGATAGCTCATGGCGTAGAGGATGGGCAGGCGCATGTCGGTCACTGAAATCTGCGCGAGGATGCTTCCGTCGATGTATTCCACCAGAGAATGCACCGTCGACTGAGGATGTATCGTCACCTTGACTGCCGACGGGGCTAAATCGAAGAGGCGGCAGGCTTCGATTATCTCCAATCCTTTGTTCAACATGGTGGCCGAGTCGATGGTGATCCGGCGCCCCATGACCCAGGTTGGATGTTTCAGGGCCTGCTCGACGGTGATGCCCTCAAACTGGCTGAGCGGCAGATTGCGGAAGGGGCCACCGGAGGCGGTCAACCAGATCCGCCGTACATCGCGCTTTTCCCCCGCCCGCATGCATTGATGGATTGCATTGTGCTCGGAGTCGATCGGCAGCAGCGCAACTCCCTTCGCACGTGCCGCTGCGACGAGAATCTCTCCGGCTGCCACCATGGCCTCTTTGTTGGCGAGGCCGACCGGTTTTCCTGCCTGGACGGCAGCGTAAGTTGCTTCCAGTCCGGAGACGCCGACGATGGCGGAGACCACGAAGTCGGCCTGGGGCATCGTGGCCACCCGTACAGTACCGGCAGCGCCATACGCCACTTCGATGCCTGTGATTCCAGCCTGTTTTAATCGAAGCTCGAGGGTAGCGGCGGTTTCATCCGTGGCCATCGACACGACGGCAGGACGCCAGCGTTTGCACTGTTCAAAAGCTGTCTCGATGTTCTGCCCGGCCGCCAGTGAGGCTACAGAGAACCGCTCCGGATATTTTTCAATGATGCTGAGGGTGCTCTGACCGATCGAGCCGGTCGACCCCAGGATGGCGATCTGCTTCATCTAAAAGTACTGCTGCAAGAGTAGAGCGTACCACAGCACAGGAGCGGCCATGAGCAGAGCATCGATCCTGTCCAGCACGCCGCCATGGCCGGGCAGGAGCGTGCCCGAGTCTTTCGCGCCGGCTCCGCGCTTGATCGCCGACTCCACCAGGTCACCCACCTGCGCAGCGACGTTGAGGATCGCCGCCAGGGCGAGCCAGCCGGCCGTCGAGCCCGGAAACGACAGAAGCGACGACAGCTTTCCGAAATTGCCTCGAGCCAGATACTCGGCCAGCAAGATCAAGAGGAGCGCAATTAATACGCTTCCAGCGATTGAGGCGACGGAGCCTTCCCACGTTTTTGCCGGACTGATGTGAGGAGCGAGCTTTCGCCGGCCCCATGCCCGACCCACATAGAGTGCCGCGATGTCGCCTGCCCATACTATGAAGAACAGAAAGAGCAGCAGCGACGGACCATTTTCCTGCTCGCTGAGCAGAGGCAGGGTGGTGAGAGGGACGCCGATGTACAGGACTCCGAAAGCAGAGAATGCCGTATCCGGAAGCACGCGGTTGAGCGGCGATCGAAAGGCACAGACGATGAACAGCATCAGTGCGAGCGCTCCCAGGACTGGTCCGAGGAAATCCGGGCGGCGGAAAATGCAGGCAAAGAGGAGCCCGACTGCGAGCATGGTCACAAGGCGAGGCGTTTTGGCACCGGCAGCATCGGCCAGAGTCAGATACTCCCATAGAGCCAGCTCAGCTACCAGCACGGCAAACAGGGTGATGAGCCATGTAGGCCCTAGGAAAATCAGGAGCAGGACCAGGGGAACAAGAACCGCAGCCGTCGCGACGCGTTTCATCTCTTTGAAAGCATACACGTTGGCAATTTGGGTCTTTGCTCGCGCTGGCCTCGTCAAAGCAACAAAGTCGAACCGAGGGGGTTGGACATCTTATCAGTAGAAACGACAGATACACCGTCAATCGCCGCGGACGCTTTACATGGCCAAGGGGCGCCGGCGATTTGCAGAAATTCCTGAGGGAAGAAGAATGAAATCGAATCCTATTTTTGCTGCCGCTGCAATGATCGGCTTGATGGCAGCCGTAACGCCTGTGTTTGCCCAGGGTGCCGACGAGGTCTCTGCGCAGGCAGTTATCACCGTGCTTGGAAAAAACAACGAAGCTGCCGCCCCTGTCCAAGAGAGAGATCTGAAAGTTCAGGTCGGAGGCAAGTCAGCCAACGTCACGGATCTGGTTCCGCTGCGCGGCGATCGAGCCGGGCTTGAACTCGTCGTCCTGATTGACGGCTCGGCCCGCACCAGCCTTGGCGCTCAGTTGGGAGATATTGAGCGCTTTGTGAAGTCGTTGCCGCCGACAACCTCTGTCGGTATCGCCTACATGCAGAACGGTGCCGCCGTATTCTCGCAGCCATTCACCACGGATAAGGCCAAGGCGCTGGAAAGCCTTCATCTGCCCGGCGGATCGGCGGGCAGCAGCGCCAGCCCGTATTTCTGCCTCTCGGATCTGGCTAAGAGATGGCCCTCCGCCAATCGCGAGAACCGGCGCGAGGTGGTAATGATCACGGACGGTGTCGATCCCTACAATCTCCGCTTCGATCCTGAGAACCCCTACCTGCAAGCCGCTGTCAATGATTCGATTCGCGCCGGCCTCATCGTCGATTCAATCTACTGGCATGATCAGGGCCGATATGACCGTGGACTCTATCAGAACAACTCCGGTCAGAGTCTTCTGAATCAAGTTTCCCAGGTGACGGGAGGGAAGGCGTACTGGCAGGGACTGGGAAATCCTGTTTCTCTGGCGCCGTTCTTCGATGACCTGAGCCGGCGCCTGCAAAACCAATACGAGCTAGGCTTCGAGGTGAAAGCAAAATCGAAACCGGAGATAGCTGTCTTGAAGGTGAAGCTCACGATGCCGGACACAAAGCTGGACGCTCCGCAGAAGGTTGCGGTCGTTCCCGGTGGGATTGCTCACCAGTAACAAAGCCTTCTCGCCTGGCGTGATACGTGTGGGTGTATCACGCCGGGCTTGCGCTCTGTCGCATTGCCTGGCACGCAAATCTGAGGGGTCAGATGTAACTGTTACCATGCCACCGATTTCACCTATCCTCCACCATGGAGGGCACTTTTGGTGAGGCGATTCTTCGCACTCTGTCTTCTGATCCCGGCACTCGTGGCAAGTGCGCAGGAGTCGCGCTGGTCTGCGGAGAAAGCCAACCAGTGGTATCAGAAGCAGCCCTGGCTGGTTGGCAGTAATTTCATTCCCGCAGATGCAATCAACCAGCTTGAGATGTGGCAGGCTGACACCTTCGATCCGCAGGAGATCGACAGGGAACTAGGCTGGGCCGAGGCGATCGGGATGAACACCATGCGGGTGTTCCTGCACGACCTTCTCTGGCAACAGGACCCGAAGGGGTTCACCCAGCGCATAAATGCTTTTCTGGAAATTGCTGCCCGGCATCACATACGGCCGGTGTTTGTTCTCTTCGATTCGTGCTGGGATCCGGATCCTCGCCTTGGTCCGCAGCATCCGCCGATTCCGGGTGTACATAACTCGGGATGGGTGCAGAGCCCAGGGAGACGGGCTCTGGAGGATCCGGCGGAATATCCGCGGCTCAAAGCCTATGTCCAGGGGGTTGTGGGAGCCTTCGCCAATGACGATCGCGTGCTCGCGTGGGATCTATGGAATGAGCCGGACAATGGCAACAACAGCTCCTACGCGAAGGAAGACCCGAAGAACAAAACTGAGCTGGTGCTCAAGTTGCTGCCTCAGGTCTTTGCCTGGGCGCGGGAGGCCCATCCGATTCAGCCGCTCACCAGCGGCATCTGGCAGGGCGATTGGTCTTCTCCAGAGAAGCTCAGCGCGATGGCTCGAATTCAGATCGAGAATTCGGACGTGATCTCCTTCCATAACTATGGCTGGCCGGAGGATTTCGAACAGCGTGTTCTGTGGCTGGAGCAGTACCATCGCCCGTTGATCTGTACGGAATACATGGCGCGCGGCGCGGGCAGCACGTTCGACAATACCTTACCGATAGCGCAGAAGCATCGGGTGGCGGCGATCAACTGGGGCCTGGTGGCAGGAAAAACCCAGACGTGGCTGCCATGGGACTCCTGGTATCGTCCCTATACGCTTGAGCAGCCCACGGTGTGGTTCCACGAGGTATTCCATACGGATGGGAAGCCCTACCGGCAGCACGAAGTCGACC
>Ga0206998_1069_pt1 | contig 28005 bp, 27 predicted proteins | sample Alteio_BWMinCont_FD_153309 | JGI IMG/M metagenome (GOLD analysis project Ga0206998, IMG submission 153309) | Enriched cells from forest soil in Barre Woods Harvard Forest LTER site, Petersham, Massachusetts, United States -... | ecosystem: Environmental > Terrestrial > Soil > Temperate forest >... | reverse complement strand
GCGCTCTATGACCGGGATGAACAAGCCAGGAGAAACGAGGCCCTGCGTGGGATGGTCCCAGCGCGCGAGAATTTCGAAGCCGTGGATCGTGCGGGCACGAAGGTCTACCAGGGGCTGGAAATAAGGAACAAACTTGTTGCCTTCAATCGCACGGCGGATGTGTTGTTCAGCAAACGGCATTCGATGCCTCTGAGTAATCTGACCGCTGGGTACTAACGAGAGTTACCGCAAGAATATCGCGTCGGCAGGCGGGCACCATACCACCTTTGTATGAGTGTAGATGCGGGTTCTGATTCCGGGAGACGAACGGCGTCAGAGCTGACTGGTGGGCTCGGGAGCTTCGCGGGGCTTGATTCTTCGGGCGAGGACGAGGATGCCAATGAAAATGCCGGCGGCGGGGAGTCCCAGGATGAGGATGGCCCGGCGGAGAGACTGGCGGACGATCGGGGCAGAGCCGGCGGTGGAGTCTTTACAGAGGCTGCAGCCCTGGGCGTGAGTGAATGCTGGCATGACAAGAGCCATGGCCAGCAGGAGGATTCGAGGCTGGAAAAGGAACAGCAGGTCCTTCGACTTCGTCTGGCGCTCAAGCGCCAGACTTCGCTCAGGATGACAGCTCTTTGAGTTTAGTGCCGGATTCACTGGAAGAAGGTGAGGAGGCCGAAGAGGAAGATCCAGAAGATGCCCATGGTGTGCCAGTACCACGCGGTACAGTCGACGACGATCTGGCGGAGCTCGATGCGGCGCAGGACGAACATCGCGCCGAGGGCTGCGGCGAGCGCGAAGACGCCGAGCAGGAGGTGGACGCCGTGGACGCCGGTGATGAGATAGAAGAAGTGGCTGCTGGGGTCGGGCGAGTTGAAATAGAAGCCTTGCTGGACGAGCTGCTCCCAGGCGATCCACTGGCCGGCGAGGAAGAGCGATCCGAGGATGAAGGTCGCGATCAGCCAAGGGGCGGCGCGTTTGACGGCGGGGCGACCTAGGCCGAGCCACTCGTCCATGACATCGATCTCGCGGAAGAGCTGGCGGCGCGCCATTTCCATGGTCAGGCTGCTGAGGATGAGGATGGCGGTGTTGATCCAGAGGATGGGCGGGACAGCGAGCGGGTGCCAGTCGGAAACGTAGTTCTCGCGGGCGTCGAAGTGGCCGGCGCTCTGGCGCACGAAGAAGGCGCTGACGAGGGCGACGAAGAACATGAGGTCGCCGGCGAGAGCGAAGAGGACTCCGAGGCGGTAGCGGGTGAGGAGCTCGCGGGGGCCGCGGCGGCCATGGGGACGATTGTCCCAGTTGTCGCCGTCGCCTCCACCGCCGGTAGGTCGGCGGTCGAGTGGAGGTTTTCCGCCTATGCCGGTGTCTTTGCGCTCAATCTCAACGGGGTGACGAGTAAAGGTGGCGGGCATGGCGGTCCCCTGACAATCGGCATCTTCGGAATTACTGTGCGTTCCGGATACACCAATTCCGAAAATGCTACAGAACAGCTTACTCCTGTTTCGATGCGCTTTCCCACTGCGGATTAAAGTTCATTTCGTTCACGGCAATTTCATATTCGTACGGACCACGGTTGATGGGTGCGTACGCGGTGGGGGGCGCCCATTCGAGAGTGGTGGCCTGCCAGGGGTTGGGCGAAGCGATGCGGCCACGGAGGGCGCTGACAAAGATGTTCCAGAGAAAGATGAGCTGAGCGGCAGCAAGGAACAGAGCGGCGGAGGTGATGCCACGCTCGTTGGCCACGATACCGGAGAAGGACGTAGCGGGTCCGGCGAGGCGCTCGTAGTGGCGGGGCTCTCCGGCGAGCCCGGAGAAGTGCATGGGGAAGAAGGTTCCCCAGGCGCCGATGATGGAGAGCCAGAAGTGGAGCTTACCGAGGGTTTCGTTCATGAGGCGCCCGGTCATGAGGGGGAACCAGTAGTAGATGCCGGCAAAGATGGAGAAGCATCCGGCCATGGCCATGACCATGTGGAAGTGGGCGACGACGAAGAAGGTGTTGTGCAGGTAGGAATCGAGCGCGGGCTGGGCGAGGATGGGCCCGGTGAGGCCTCCGGCGATGAAGAAGGATAGGAAGCCAAGGGCGAAGAGCATGGGGGTAGGGAAGCGCAGGCCGCCGCCGGCCCGGAGTCCTGCATCCCAGAGCATGCTGAGCCAGCCGAGGACCTCGACGGTGGAGGGGACGGTGATGGCCATGGTGGTGAGGGCGAAGGCGGTACCGGCGTAGGGATTCATGCCGCTGACGAACATGTGGTGTCCCCAGACGACGAGGCCAAGGAGGCCGATGGCGACGAGCATGGCGGCCATGACGCGATAGCCGGGGACGCGACGGCGGGCGAAGTTGGCGAAGAGGGAAGTGGCGAGCCCCATGCCGGGCAGGACGGCGATATAGACCTCGGGGTGTCCGAAGAACCAAAAGAGATGGAGCCAGAGGAGTGGGGAGCCGTCTCCGCGGCCGACGATGCGGCCGTTGACCAGATCTCCGGCAGGGATAAAGAAGCTGGAGCCGAAGTGGCGATCGGAGAAGAGCAGGACGATGGCTGCGAGCAGCACGGCGAAGACCAACAGCGTCAGGATGGAGGTGACGAGCCATGCCCAGACGGTCATGGGCAAGCGGGACCAGGTCATTCCGGCGCGGCGCTCGCCGAGGATGGTGGCCAGCAAGTTGACAGCGGCAAGCCATGACGAGAGGCAGAAGAGCCCGATGCTGGCGAGCCAGAGGTCCATGCCTGCGCCTTCGCCGGGGCCGGCGGCGGGGACGGCGCTTAGCGGAGGATAGGAGGTCCATCCGGAGATGGGCGCGCCCTTGGGAACGAAGAAGGCGGCGAGAAGAAGAACGAGGGCGGCGGCGGCGATCCAGAAGGCGATGGCGTTGAGGCGCGGGAACGCCATGCTGCGGGCGCCAATCTGTTCGGGGAGGACGAGGCTGGCGAATCCGATCTGCGGCGCAATGGTGAGCACGAAGAAGATCATCAAGGTGCCGTGCATGGTGACGAGGGCCAGATAATCTTCAGGCTTGAGAAGGCCAACGAGGGGCAGTGACGAGTCGGGCCACACGCGATGGATGCGCATGACGAGCGAGAGCAGCGTGCCGATGGTGACAGCGGCGAGGGAAAGCAGCAGGTAGAGGATTCCGAGGGTTCGGTGATGAGTGGTGAAGAGGCGGAGCTTCACCGGGTGGGCGCCTCGGCATGGGCGTGGGCATTGGAACGGGTGGCGAGCCAGGTGTCGAATTCGGCCGGGGAAACGACCGAAAGCACGGCCTGCATGCGCTCGTGTCCCAGGCCGCAGACCTGGCTGCAGAGGATGGGGTACGTTCCGGTAGTGGTGGGCGTGAAGTGGACGTGGAGGACGAGTCCGGGAACGGTGTTTTCCTTGAGGCGCATGCCGGGAACGAAGAAGCCGTGGATGACGTCGATCGAGCGCAGGCGGAGGTCGACCTGGCGACCGGCGGGGAGGACAAGCACGCTGGAGACAACGTCGTCCTGACCGCGGGCGTCGCGACTGTCGATGCCGAGGGGATTACCGGCGGCGGCGTCTACGAGATTGGGGCGCGTTGAACCGAAGGCGGCGTCTGGTCCGGGATAACGGAAGTACCACTGGAACTGCTCGCCGACGACCTCGACCTGCATGGCTTCGAGCGACGGGCCAGCGTAGCGGCTCGCGGCCCAGAGATGCTGGGCGGTGACGGCCATCCAGATGTACATCGCGCACAGCGCGGCGAGGATGGTCCAACGGAAAGCGGTCGATCTTGTCTGGTCGCGCTTGTGGCGCAGCATCGCGGCGATGAGCCAGAAATGCGCGGCCAGGCAACAGATGCAGATGGCGATGAGGTTCCAGCGCATAAGGCGGTCGACAGCGACGCCGTGGAGTGAACCGTTGGGTGGCAACCAGAGGTGCGACTGGGCGATGCAGAGGGCTTCGAGGAGCATCGCAGGCATGATCTCGATTGTCTCAGGAACGGATGGCAGCGTGCTGGCGTACGAGATCGACGAAATGGCGGTGCACGCGGCGGTCGGCGGAGAGCTCGGGATGGAAAGTGGCGGCGAGGATGTGTCCCTGCTCGACCAGGACGGGGAAGCCGTCGCGCTCGGCGAGGACGTGGACACCGGGTCCGGTCTTCACGATACGCGGGGCGCGGATGTAGACGAGCTCCATGGGGCCGCCTTCGAGTTTTGTAGGCGAGGTTTCGATGGCGCTGTCGATCTGGCGTCCATAGGCGTTGCGCTCGACCGTTGCGTCGAGGACGGCGAGGCTCTGTTGTGAAGGGTTGGTGACTTCTTTCGCAAGAAGGATGCAGCCGGCGCAGGTGCCGAAGGTGGGGCGTGTGTGGACGAAGGATTGAAGGCTGCCGAGGAAGCCGTCTCGCTCGAGGAATTTGAGAAAGGTGGTCGATTCGCCGCCGGGGATGATGAGTCCGTCGATGCCGTCGAGCTGCTCGGGCTTGCGGACGAGGACCGGTTCGGCTCCGGCTTCACGCAGGGCAACGGCGTGCGCCTCGAAGTCGCCTTGGATGGCGAGGACACCTATCTTGGGGAGTTCAAGCAACGGCTTCGCTTGTGCGTCCGAGAGCGCGTCTCCCTGATTTCCGCTTTCCTTCATTCGTTCCAATATCTTGATGTTCGCCGAAGCAGAGGGATTCGCATTCGCTGTTCAACAGCCCCTAGAAGCAGCGCCGAACGCACGTACCGCTGGACGCGCAGTCCTCACCAGCCGCGCGTCTGGAGGAGTTCCTTCTCTTCGATGGCGGCGATGGCGAGGCCCTTCATTGAGCCGGTGACCTGCTCGCTGGCTTCGGCGAGAATCTTCGGGTCGTCGAAGTGGGTAGTGGCGATGACGATGGCCTTGGCGCGCGACTCTGCCTCTTCGCGCTCGGAAGGATTGTTCGGCTCACCCTTCTCGTTGACGGAGACGTCGAGCGGCGTGGCGCGCTCCTTCATGAAGATTCCGGAGCCGACGAAGACGGATTCGGCGCCGAGCTGCATCATCAACGCGGCGTCGGCAGGAGTGGCGATGCCTCCGGCGGAGAAGTTGGGCACGGGCAGCTTGCCGGTCTTCGCGACCATGCGGACGAGTTCGTAGGGGGCACGGTGTTCCTTAGCGGCGTGGTAAAGCTCCTGCTCACTAAGCACGGTCAGGGCTCTCATTTCCTGCACGATCTGGCGCATGTGCTTGACGGCGTGGACGACGTCTCCGGTACCGGCTTCACCCTTGGTGCGGATCATCGCAGCGCCTTCGGCGATGCGGCGCAGGGCTTCGCCGAGGTCGCGCGCGCCGCAGACGAAGGGCGTCTTGAAGGCATGCTTGTCGATGTGGTGAGCTTCGTCGGCGGGAGTAAGGACCTCGCTCTCGTCGATGAAGTCGACGCCGAGCTGCTGCAGGATCTGCGCTTCGGCAAAGTGGCCGATGCGCGCCTTGGCCATGACAGGGATGGAAACGGTGGCAATGATTTCCTTGATGAGGCTGGGCTTGGCCATGCGGGCTACGCCGCCTTCGGCGCGGATCATCGCGGGGACGCGCTCGAGGGCCATGACGGCGACGGCTCCGGCCTGCTCGGCGATTTTCGCCTGCTCGACGTTCATGACGTCCATGATCACGCCACCCTTCAGCATCTCTGCCAGGCCGACCTTGAGGCGCAAGCCTGTGCTGCTGTCGGAATAATTGCCGTTTTTCGCTGCGTGATCTGCCATGATGGGCCTCCCGTTCGAAACAGCGCTCCAGTGCCGCCCGAGCGAGGGATCGGCAGCGCTCACGTAAGATAAAACCTGAAACACCAGTTTAGCAGTTTCATGAGGCAGTTTACGCGGGCGCCGTGAGCATGATGGTCCGGCGTTGATGTGATCGTTGATGTGTTCAGGGGCTGTGGCGAGTGAGCTTCTTGTTACACTTGCCAGAAGCACACACGAACTGATTCCAACTTTCAAAACGGTCGGAGATCCACTTATGCCAAATCCCCCTGGCCAGGCGCCATCGCATCTCCGCAGCCCGCACGGAGCGGCTTCTGTGCATCTGGATGCGCTGCGAGGTATTGCCGCGGTGGGCGTGTGTTTCAGTCACCTGCGCGACTTTTTCTTTCAGGATTATCCGAAGGTGCCGCATCACAATCCGCTGCTGGCGGCGGGGTATCTGGCGACCGGGCTGGGACATCAATGGGTGGTCGTGTTTTTCGTGCTGAGCGGATACCTGGTGGGGGGCAGCGTGCTGCGCTCCTTCGCTCTCGACCGCTGGTCGTGGCGGACCTATCTGCTGAACCGGATGACGCGCTTATATAGCGTGCTGATTCCGGCGCTCGTGTTGGGCGGCTTGCTGGATGTGGTGGGGATTCACATGTTTGGCGAGGGCGGGATTTATGGCGGCCATACCGGTGCGCACGAACTGGTATTCAGGGTCAGCAGCCATCTGACCCTTCCGATCATGATCGGGAATTACGCGTTCCTGCAGGGAATTTACGTGCCGACCTTCGGCTCGAACGGGCCGTTGTGGAGCTTGGCCAACGAGTTCTGGTACTACATCGCGTTTCCGTTTCTGGTCCTGGCGTTGTGGCGGCGGCGGTCGGTACCGCTGCGACTGGTGAATGTGCTGCTGCTGGTCGCGGTCGTGGCATTCATGCGGCCGCCGATCGCGCTGATGGGAATCATCTGGCTGATGGGGGTGGCGATCCATTATCTGCCGCACCTGCCCGCCGAGAACGTGCTGGTGCGGAGACTGCTGATGGTTGCAGCGGTGATCGCATGCTGCGGAACTCTTGCGTGGTGCAAGCAAAGCCACGGCGCGATTGCGGATTACGTTCTCGGTATAGCGATTACGGGACTGATTTATGTAGTCCTAAGCTGCTCGCGAACGCCCATGCCCAAGGCTTATAACTGGACGGCGCACGCGCTTTCGCGCTCGTCGTACACGCTGTACCTGGTGCACGTTCCGCTGCTGGTTTTCATCGCGGCGTGGATGGCGCATGTGCGGCAGCTTCCGAATGCGCAGTCGGAGCTTGAGGGCGCGGCCATATTTGCAGTGGTGATGGTTTACGCGCAAGTGGTGTGGTTCTTCTTTGAGAAGCGCACGGATGCGATAAGAGGTTGGATCAAGCCCTGGGTGATGGGGACAAACAGCGGCCAACAACGACCCTTGAATAAGACGGAGCCGCGGAACGCTTCCAAGGAAAATGTCGGTTTGCCCACCTGAAGCACCTAACTCTGCGGTTTGGCGCCGAGAACAACCATACTTTTCCAAAGGTAGGGATATCGCCCCGCGCCTCGGAACTCAATGTTACGGAAACCGGTCTCCGTCATGAGCGCCGAAAGTTTCTTGTAGCTAAAGAGCTTGATGTGACCGCCATCAAACAGGGGGTCAGCATGATGGTCCCAGCCGTCCATAACAGAGATGGCGAGATTTTTCAGGTATCCATGGTACGGCGTGGTGCAAATGAATCGCCCGCCCGGCTTGGTAGCCACAAAACAGCCCTGCATGAAGCTTCGCGGGTCATAGAGATGTTCGATGACTTCAACGCTGTACACGAGATCGAACGGTTCCTCATGGAGCAGTTCGAGAATGTGACGATCCGCATTTACGACTTCGAATCTCCCTTCGGGACAGCATTCTTTTGCGATTCGGATACCTTCTTTCGCCATATCCACACCGACTATGCGGTGTCCGCATTGCGCAAACTGTAAAGCGAGTGAGCCATTTCCACACCCGACGTCCAACACCCTGGACCGGGGTTGAAGATCAGCGCAGAGGCTTTGAAGACAAGGGAGAATATAGCCGTGGCAATCTCGAAGCCCACCTTTCGTATAGTTGCTCGATGGGAGGAAGGAGGTCGGCGCCATGCCCGGTAGCCTAGCACAAGCACCGGCGGACAGAATCAATGCCCGGTCAGTTTCCGCCACCGACCTTACGGCCGGCTACCGATGTCACCTGGATAAACAGAGCTTTGCCAGCGGCCAAAATCACGCCCCGATCCGAAATCTGAGCCTCGCAATGATGCTTTCTTCCATTCGATTGGACATGTCTCGCACTCAGTTCGAGCGGCGTTAGTAGCGGCACCGGTTTGAGATATTCGACTTCCATGTGGCGTGTCATGGCGACGATGCCGAATTGGCGGTTGGCCTTGCTCATGGCTTCGTCGAGGAGTGTCACGATAACGCCTCCGTGTACGTGGCCGGGAGGGCCTTCGAAGCGCCGCGGGACGCGCACGTGGCATACGATGCGATGCTCGTCGTCGACGAAAAATTTGAGGCGAAGGCCGGTACGGTTCTCCTGTCCGCAGCCGAAGCAGTGGTTCAGGGTGCCGTGCTGAAGGGGCACCAGCTTCTTCGCGGTCATACCGCGGCCGGCTCCGCGTTCAGGGCCTCCTGAAATACTTCACGGTCGACGTTGCCTCCGGTGAGTACCGCACCGACGCGCTTGCCTCGGACGGCGTCGCGCTCCTTGAGCACTGCGGCGATGGAAGCTGCGGCTGCGCCCTCAGCTACGTTGTGGGTGTCTTCGTAGACGGCACGCATCGCGGATCGGATCTCGTCTTCGCTTACTTCGACAAAGCGGTCGACGTTCTTCAGGATTACGTCGAGCGCTTCCGCGACGGGTAGGCGGCAAGCGAGACCGTCGGCGATCTTCGTTCCCGCTGTATGAGGCACGACACTGCCGGCGGAGTAGGACAACGCATATGCGGGAGAGGCTGCAGCGACTACACCGACGATCTTCGTCTTGAGCCCCAGGGCGGCGCGGGCGGCGGTGACACCGCAGATGGATGAGCCCAGGCCGACGGGGACGAAGACGGTGTCCAGTTCGGGCGCGGACTCGAACATCTCCAGGGCGTAGGTGCCGGTACCGACTACGAGCAAGCGATCGAAGGATGGAACCTTGTGCAGTCCGCGCTGGGCGGCGAGCTCGGTGGCGTACTCGAGCGCGGCCTGGAAGTCGTCGCCGTGCTCGATGAGCTCGGCACCGAGAGCCCGCATAGCGCGATTCTTCTCCCGGCTGTTGCCGTGCGGGACGACGATGGTTGCGGTCAATCCTCGGCTGCGGGCGGCGAGGGCCACACCCTGTCCGTGATTTCCGCGTGTTGCGGCGATGACGCCAGTGAGGTGGGGCTGCTCGCGGGTGAGCCAATCCATGTACACGGTCGCACCGCGCAGCTTGAATGCGCCGACCGGGGAGTGATTTTCATGCTTCACCCATACTTCGGCGTCAGCCCGCGCATTGAGCAGCGGCCAGCTGTAAGTGGGCGTAGGAGGCATTACAGTGCGCACCAGATCGGTTGCGCGGCGGAGCTCTTCAAGTCCGGGAAGGTCCATTCCGGGTAGATCCATGAAGACACTGTACCTTGCCGCGTACGGCTTGAGTCTGGGCTTTGTTTATGGCGGTATACTTAGGTTTGAATATGGCAACTTTCGTAACACCCGACGCGACCGCCGAGGAACTGGAGCAGGCTGCGCGCGGGCGAACCTTCTATTTCGAAACCTTCGGCTGCCAGATGAACGTCCACGATTCGGAAAAGGTAATCGGGACGCTGGAGCACCAGGGCTATACGCGCGTCGAGACGGAAGAGGCGGCTGACCTGATCCTCTACAACACGTGTTCGATTCGCGACAAGGCGGAGCAGAAGGTTTTCAACCGGCTCAACGACTACAAAGCACTGCACAAGCAAGGGAAGCGCTTCGCGGTGCTGGGCTGTGTCGCGCAGCAGGAGGGCGAGCGCATCTTTGAGCGGGCCCCTTATGTATCGATCGTTTCGGGATCAGCCTCGTATAACCGGCTGCCGGAAATGCTGGTTCAGCTCCAGCAGGGAACCAAACGCATTACCGGACTCGACGACCGCCAGACCGAGGAGACATTCGAGACGGAGTTCACGGCGCGGTCGAACCCGCATCGGGGCTATATCACGATCATCGAAGGCTGCGACAAATTCTGCGCGTACTGCGTGGTTCCTTACACGCGCGGCAAAGAGCGGAGCCGGACGTCGACGTCGGTGCTGGCCGAGGCGAGGCGCATGGCAGATGGGGGCTACACGGAAATTCAGCTGCTCGGCCAGAATGTAAATTCGTACCGCGACACGGAAGGGAAGCGGAGCTTCGCGGAGCTAATGGCTGCAGTTGGCGAGATTGCGGGCATCCGGCGGGTGCGGTTCACGACTTCGCATCCTCGCGACTTCAAAAAAGACATTGTCGACGCGATCGACGCGGTTCCGTCGCTATGCGATCACGTACATCTGCCGGTACAGAGCGGATCGTCCCATGTACTGCATCTGATGCAACGGGAGTACACGCGCGAGCAGTATCTGGAACGCATCTCATGGATCAAGGCAGCGAAGCGTCCGATCAGCATGACAACCGATATCATTGTCGGCTTTCCGGGGGAAGCGGCGGCCGACTTCGAGGCGACGATGGATCTGCTGGCAGAGGTGCAATACGACGCGGTATTTGGCTTCAAGTATTCTCCCCGGCCAAATACGCCGGCCCTCGAGATGCCGGATTCGGTGGCCGAGGAAGAGAAGTCTCTGCGGCTTCAAGTATTGCTTGACCGCCAGCGGGAGACGCAGAGAGCAAACTACGCCAAGCATGTCGGCGAGGTGCTGGAAGTCATGGTTGAGGGCTACAATTCTGCACGTGGACAGATTGTGGGGCGGACGTCGCAAAACAAGACGCTGAACTTTACGACAAAGCAGCCCATATTGCCTGCGCAGGGATCTTATCTCCCTGTGCGCGTCACTCAGAGTTTTCCCAACAGCCTGGTCGGCGAGGCTGTTTAAGAGGTCAGCGATGGAAATCGAAATGAAAATTCGCGGTCTCATGGTCGACCCCTCCACGAACATGCCGATCGTTCTGCTGAAGGATCCGCAAAGCGAAGCGCTGCTGCCGATCTGGGTCGGCTTGTACGAGGCGAATGCGATTGCGCTTGAAGTGGAGAAGTCGCAGACACCGCGTCCTCTGACGCATGATCTATTGAAAAACCTCATCCACGGCTTGAATGCTCACGTGCAGCGCGTTGTGGTGACAGAACTTAAGGACGACACGTTCTACGCTGTGATATGGATGGAGCAGAACGGGGAAGTCGTAGCGCTCGATTCCCGCCCCTCAGACGCACTTGCGCTCGCGCTGCGCACGGACTGCCCGATCTTTGTAGATGAAGATGTACTGCGTGCAGCCAAGGTCCTGCCTAACCCCGAGCAGGCCTCGTCACAGGATGTACGCAAGTGGCTCGAAAGCCTGAATGACGAGGATCTGGGCCGATACAAGATGTAGTCGTTTCCTGTTCAGCTGGCGACGATGGTTGGCGCCGGAGCCTCTTGCACAACCGGTTGAGTCTTCCTCATCCTGCGTGCCAACTCTCTGCCTAGATTCATGGTCGGTACTTCCACGCCGCGGTAGAACGCGGCGGTGGCAACGATCGTCAGCAGGAAGTAGAGTGGCGCGATCAGGTAAACATACCTGGTGCCAATGAGTGCGTAGGCGAGAGCAAACAGCACCGTCGCGTGGACGAGGTAAAGACTGTATGAGGCTCGGCCCGTCCACAAAACAAGATTGTGATTGAGCACAGCTTTGGTGCGGCGGTCGGTCAGGGCAAAGCAGACCGCGATGGCTGCACCGAAGGCGGCGATCCAGTCTCCCAGCCATATCACCTGGTAGCTCACGAAGTCAGGATTGGCCCAGCGCGCGACGAAGGGCAATCGGGTAACGTGCGCAACGACGTGGTTCTGGAACTGCGCTCCCCACACCGTCTTTATACCCATGGAATAGAAGAGAAAAGTAACGATGGCGATCGATGCTTTCTGCCAGGAGCGAAGGGATGACATCCATGTGCGCACCTGCTCGCGTCGCAGAGCAAGAAATGCACCGAGGATGAACATGTTTGACCAGTGCAGCATGGCGGGAAAGCTCGCTAATCCCATGTCAATGTGAGGGAAAAAGAGCGGAAGACCTGCCACGAATGCTTCGATCGCAACTGCCAGCCCAAGGAGGGCGCGGGAGCTTAGCCTTAGGACGGCGAGAGCGATGAGCGGATAGAAAATGGAGATGCGCATCTCCTGCACCAGAGACCAGAGCACCGTGTTGAAACGCGCGGTCGGAAATGTACCGAGCATGGCGATATGTTGCAGTACGACCTTGGTGGAAACAGGCTCTGACCAGGTCTCATTGACCGCCCCACCGAATCCCGGAAGGGGATGACCGCCGAGCACGACGTTTCCGAGAATGGCAATGGCCACTGCGGCAAGATAGGGAAGATAGATACGACAGATGCGCTTTACGAGGTAGGGAGCATATGGATTTTCTTTGTGGCGCAGATATGGGAGCATCAAGACGAAGCCGCTGAGCACGAAGAAAAAGCGCACAGCGGAGCCGCCGCCCATTAAGAAGGTCAGAGGGGTGCGGTTGATGAGCTCAAGGATATGTCGCCAGTGGGTCCAACCTGAGCCGGGAACAACGGGTGCGTCGAATACGAGTGACTCAAGATGACCAAAAACAACTGTGACGGCCGCCAGTCCACGAAGAGAGTCGAGTTCGTTGTAACGAGGTTCGCCCGTCGCCATTCTGCTCCTTAAAAAACTTTAGCGTTGAGTTGTCGCCGTCTGGGTTCGGTGGAAATTGCTTCAAACCTGTGTGCGATACAGCTGCCAGCGTCCGTCGTTCAGAGACATGGGACAAGCATCCATATCGAGAATCTCACACTGTGGCGGCAGAGGCAATTGCGGGTTATAGACAAGAGACAGAGCAGAGTGCTGGATCGTGCTCGTCGTATACAATCAGGAAAGCAGCTTCGCAACACGTGCCCATTGAGTTAACGACTGCAGGGGCACAAGTGATTTCCCAATCCTGACTCGGCCGCGGGCCAATGGCGGCTCCAATCATCTCGTTGCTGTCTTCGATAAACTACGGAGTTTCATTAAAGAATGAGCCGCAGCGCAAGAGCAGCCAAGGGCTTTGCCGCATCTATTGTCCAATACTGCACGCAAATTATTGTGCAGATTCTGCTGGCTCCGATCGTTCTGCGGGTTGCCGGGCGGGAGACGCTCGGCGCATATGCGGCGATCATGCAGACTCTCGGCTTTCTGATGCTGGTGGATATCGCCGGCTCATGGTCGCTGGAGCGATTTCTCGCGCAGGCAAGCGGACTCGACGACAACGGGACACGATTTCGTAATATTTTCATCACCGCGCGCACGATGTTGCTGGTGACATACAGCGCGTTTGCGTCACTCGTTGTTATTTTCAGCTGCTTTGTTGGCCGACTGTTCCATCTGAGCCCCAGTGTTGCGCTTGAAGCAAAACACGCCCTTTATGTCATTGCCGTCTGGTCTGTAGTACGTACCCCGCTGGTTGCTTACTCAGCAGCTTCAACTGCGACGCAGGACATAGCCGCCACCAATCTCATCGGAGCGTTGTCTGGCGTGCTTCGCACCGTGGCATCGCTCGGCTTTGTGCTGGCCGGCGCGGGGCTGTTCGGCCTCATGCTTTCAGGGACCGTTGCGGAAGGAATCGGCTTCCTGCTTTACCGCACCCGTTTCCGCAAAATGAATCCTGGGTTCAGGGCAGCCTGGGGTGTCCCGGACAAAGCGCTGCTGCGGGAGATGCTGGGATTTGGAGGCCATACAGCGTTTCTCAACGCAGGGAACATGCTGTTCTTCACCTCAGGAAACATGCTTGCCGGGTTAACAAATGGCGCGGCCGCCGCGAGCAGCTTCTACACGACGCAGATGCCGACGACGACGGTCTATAACATGATTTACCGCATGACGGAGGCGGCGAGCCCGGCGGTGAACGAGCTCTACGGGCGAAAAGAGTACGAGAAAGTGCGCGAGGTATTCGTTCGACTCTGCCGTCTATTGCTGCTTTTCAATCTACCGCTTGCAGTTTGCGTGTTGATCTTCAACAGGGATCTTGTGGTGACCTGGGTGGGCGCGGGGCAATACGCGGGAACGCTCCTGACCGCGTCGCTGGCGGCGTTCTGCGTGGTGAATGCCATCCAGAAACTGGTCATTCTGTTTTCGTTTATCTTCGGGTGGATTCGATTGCTTTCCATGACGGCATTTGTGCAGGGAATCGCCAATTTCGGTCTGGCGTTCTACCTTGGCAAGCACCTGGGACTGGGAGGGATCACGCTGGCACTGGTGATTGTGTTGCTGCCGCAACTGGTGATCCTTATCCGCAAGATCAACCAGGAACTTACATTGAATGTTGCAGCAGTGCTGGCCAACAGCGCGATTCGATCGATCGTCCCGCTGGCCGCAGCGGCCGCCTGCGGGCTGCTGGTGCAGGCGCATGTTTTGATTGCGCGCCGGCATTTCATTGGCCTGCTGGCAGAACTCAGCACGTTTGCGGCAGTGTATGGCGTCCTGGCCTGGTTCATGATGATGACCGATCAGGATCGCAACGATCTCCTGCGCTTTGCCAACAGCGCATTGTTACGTTTGCGCAAAAGATCAACCCGAATTACAGAAACAGCAGCGGCGGATGGTTCAGCCAGCTGACTCCTGCCTAAGGGACGACCAAGGATGACTGACATCGAATGGCCGGTGGTATCTGTTCTTTTCGTCACATACAAACGGATCGATCTTCTCAAGAAGGCTGTGGAGAGCTTTCGTCAAAATACGGACTATCCGCGGCTGGAACTTGTGATTGCCGATGACGGCAGCGGGCCCGAGATGCAGGCTGAGATACGTAGGCTGCCCGTCGATGTGTTTGCTCTTGCTCCGAAGAATCGCGGCCTGGGTGCGAACAACAATAACGGCATTCGCCACTGCAACGGGAAGTACGTCCTGATGGTGCAGGATGACTGGGAGTGCCGCGGACCGGTGGACTATCTGACCAATGCTGTATCGGTTTTCGAGGCGAATCCACAATTAGGCTTTATCAACTTTGCCGGAGCTCCGCATCCCGCGGATTTGAATCTGCCGCTGAAGGGAAGCGCTGAGCCTTGTTATGTGACTCCGCGTCCGTATGAGGGCAGTGACAAGGAAGAGTTCCTTTATTGCGACCAACCGCATCTTCGGTCGCGAACATCGCTGGACGCGATCGGTCCATATATTGAAGATCGGGACATGGAAAAGTGCGAGACCGACTATAACTTTCGCTGGAGAGAACAAACGCAGTTCCTCACTGCGGTCTTTCCCGGCTACTACATGAAGGTCTTCAGCAATGAGGGTATAGCTCAGCAGAAAAGTTTCCGCACCACGCGCTTCCGATATAAGGTGGCGAGATTTCTCCAGCCCGCGAAGCCATTTCTGGTGAAGCACGCGAATCCCCTCTTCAGATTGGGCAAGGCGGTCGTTCAGGGAAGCGTGAATACCCTAGAAAAACTCCGTATCGTGCGTTAAGCCGGGCGGCAGTTCAGGCGACGACGGCCTTGTCCTGTGCGGTCAGCTCTTTGAGGAAGGCGGCGTACTGAAGGCCGTAATCTGCCCATCCGCCGAGGTTCTTCACCCGTTTCAGGGCGGCTTCGCTCATGGACTGGCGCAGGGTCGCATCATCGGCCAGGCGCTGGAGGCCTTCAGCAATGGCTTCAGTGGAACGGATCGGCACAATGAATCCTTCGACGCCGTGTGAATAGAGGTCCGGGCCTCCGGTGTGATCGGAGCTGATAACCGGGCATCCGCACGCCATGGCTTGGCCCATCACCATGCCCCAGCCGTCTTCGACGGAAGGCAAAACCATGACGTGGCTGGTACTCATATAGCGGCTCACGTCGCTCTGCGGGACCGCGCCTACCAGCTCGACGTTCTGCAGATCCAAACGGGCGAGAACGGGCCGCATCTCGGCAGGGATGGCGCCCACGATTCGCAGGCGCTTATGGGGATGACGCAATTTCTGAAAGCCCTGAAGGAGGTAGGGAATTCCTTTGCGGACGGTTACGGATCCCACGAAGAGGACGTCGAAGGCCTCAGGGGACGGATGGCCCTGGGGCTTGAAGAGCTCTAACCGCACCCCGAGGGGTATTCGCCTGAGCTTCGCTTCCGGGAAACCTTTGGCAATAAATGACCGGTAGGCAAACTCGGACGGTACAGTGACGGCGTCGGCCTGTTCGTATTCCACCTCCTCACGCTCGATCATGAAGGGGTCAACGCCGCGGACTTCAAGCCCCCAGTGCCGCATCTCCTCCGAGACGACTTCGTCCTGATAACGAATGTGTGAGGATCCCCGGTCACAGATGTAGCGTGCACCGAGCTCCCGGGCGCGAGGCCCGCTGCTCAGGCCGGAGCCTGACAGGGCGACATAGGCATCGCAGGCCGTCAGATTTTTGGCGACCCAGGTGTCGAAAGTGCGAAAAAGGCTGCGGGTAATCTGGCGGTTCAGGCCATACGGGATAGGCAAGCGTTTGCCGACCACCAACTGAGGGGTGTGAATCCACGGAAAGGTGCGAACCCGGTCTTTGGGTAGACCTTCGCGCTGGAGGCGGCGCCACGGAAAGGTGGAAAATATCTGTCCGGTGTGGCCCTGAGCATCGAGCTGGCGGGCCAGTTCAAAGTGATGGAAGACGCCATTCGCGGCCTGGAGGATGTGCATTGGGGAAGAGGATTCACTGTCAGTGTAAATGACTTGGGATCCGCGGCCATTCGAAGGGAGGCGCCCTGGCAGACTCACGTAGTTAACAGAATATACGTTATCAGACATATTAACTCGATGCGCTTTCTGCAGCGTCTGCGCCCGACAATCCGGTCAATTATTGTTTTTAGAGCGGGTTGGGGGTGATATGTCGAGTCACACATGAAGGCATCTAGTTGAATAACCGGCCGAGGGGGCGGAGCGTCTGGGCCGTCCTGCACGCGGTTCGTCGGCGGACCAGCTCAGACCCATCGGAAGTCGATCGGCGTAAAAAACGGGAGAGACGAATCTCTCCCGTTCATCGTTAGAGTGCGTTTACGACTTGTGGTGTGGAGTGACCCGCTCCAAGAGCGCCAGCAGCGAGTGCGCTGCCGCGGGAGACTTAACCGCGCCGCCGCGAACGATCTCAGTCGCAGTCAGTTCCTTCCCGTAGAGCTCCTTGTTGGCGCCGTCGTCGGAGCGCATCGTGGAACCCGAGAGGTCGATGCCGGCGAAGACACCGCGAGCGCGGGACCAGGAAAGGATCTCAGCCTTCAAGACGATATCCGTCTCGGCGCTGGTGTCTCGGCCTACGGGGCCAGCAGCGATGGAGGCATCCCCGCCAAGCTTGACCTTGCTCTTCAAGACGGACTGTGCCCCCTGGTCGTTCATGATCAGAAGCACGAAATCGGTCGCCTGTCCGCCAGCCTGGAGTCCGAAGCTGCCACCTTCGAGAGCGAACATGGCTGGTGCGCTCCAGGGGCCGTTCAGGTTTGCGCCGGTACGGCAGGTAATGACTCCCCGGCCGTAGCTAGCGCCCACAATGAAGGCGGCCTTCTTTACGGAGGGATAAACGATGACACACTCGGACTTGTCCAGCAGATCGCGTGGAATGCCCTTATCCGGTGTGGCGAGAATCTCTTTGAGAACCTGATAGGCCGCAGTCAATCTCTCATCTTGCTTGCTCTGCGCGAACAACGGGACGGCCAGGCCTAAACAAACAGCGGCTGCCAGAATTCGTTTCATTACGCTGCTTCTCCTTGTGGCTTGCTTTGGAATTTTCAACTCGGATGCGCTCATTCGTTCTTTGCCTCGCCGTTGCCAGAGATCGGGTCTGATCCGACGACAAACATCCAGAACAAGTTGCGTAGCTGATCAGTACCCTTGGGTGCACGCGAAAGAGCTGTGGTTGCCTCTCTCACTTTCCCAAGGGGCTAGCCCTAAGAGATTAAGACCTCCATCACGGCTGGGAAGCGCGAGTTGATGAAATGTTATCGGGAGAAGTGATGCACAAACACGAACGCCGCCCCGAAAGGCGGCGTTCAAGGAACCCGGAATATCTCGGCTGGCTACAATGTAGACTCGATTTCGAAGCCCCACGCCTCCAGAAGCGCCTCGGGGATGTACTTCGAATTTCGATTGCGACGAGCCCATTCACGCAGGCGGGTGGAACGGATGTACTGGTCCGGCGTCAGCTTGAACTCCTTCACCACCTGTTCGAATGAAGTCACAGTAGGCACGACCGGACCGATTGGCTCCGGCTTACCCCAGTTTGGATTGCCACGACGTTTTGCCATTTTCTTATATCCTCTAGCGTAGAGTGACGTACGGAAAGTCCGGGGCCGCTCGGCCCGCCACAAGCAGGCCTCCCCAGCAGGTCACAAACTCTTCTATTATAGGGATTTGTTATCCATAAATCAATAGGAAATCTTGACAGGTAGTGGGAGTTACACGACCGCACTACCGCGGTCCGATACGCCAATAAGAACTAGTTCATCAATGAATTGCGCGGAATACATCAAGCAGGGCTTGACGGAATACTCACGTCATTATGCCCTGCTCGATGGTGTTTTAGCTGAAGGGAACTGCGATGGCGGGTTGTTCTGCCAAACGCTTCTCGCCGCATTTATGCCTGACCTCGATAGCCCTGCGCTCGACAAGACTGGACGCGGAGCCGAGGGCTTCGAAGCAATGCGGACAGGTAACGATGGTGGTCCGGATGGACACGCCGGCAGAGAGTATCCGCCTGGGGATAGCGTGTGTGGTGGTAATCGCCGGAAGCATCGGATGACACTCCTTCCAGGTTGAGCCGGGACCGCGGGTAATGGGTTCAGAAGCGAGACGCCGAACATCAAATCAGCTGCAGACTATTCGGGGGATGCTGCGTGCAGGAACGGCGCTCGAAATGACACTAGGTGACTGAAGTGTGCACCGAAGTCGCATATTTGTCAAATTATTTCAAGTCTTTTTACTTAAGACTTACTAATCTTTTCCGATAAAGGGCTTGTACAGCATTGTGAGCCCAAGATGACACTTCCCTCTCCCGCCAGCCCCCGGATCCTGATCGTATCGGCAGATGAAAAAACGACAGCGGAGCTGAGAGAGATGCTACGCGGATGGGGGTACCCCGTCGAGGTGGCGACCGACGGGGTGGATGGGGGGAAGGTGCTAACCGGCCAGACGCCCCCGGGCATTGCCCTGATCGATGCCGCTCTGCCGTCGCTGGGAGGAATTGACCTGGTGGCGGAGGTCAGGCGGCGGACGCGGAAGAGTGTGGCGTGGACGATGCTGATGAGTGAGCAGGTGGACCTGGATACGGTAGCGAGCGCCTCGGAAGCCGGAGTCGACGATCTGCTGCTCAAGCCGGTCGACGCGCTGGACCTGCGGGTACGGCTGCGCGTGGCGGAGCGAGTGCAGGTACTACGGAGTGACCTCGAGGAGCAGACAAAGGCGGTGCGGTTCCACGCGTCACATGACAGCCTGACGGGGCTGTGGAATCGGGAGTCGATGCTGAACCAGCTCTTTCCTGAGACGGACAGGGTGCAGCGGATGCGAACGCCGCTGACTCTGTTGCTGCTCGATCTCGACCGCTTCTCGAGTGTCAACTTCGAGTACGGTTACGAGACCGGTGACAAGATTCTGCAGGAGCTGGCGAACCGCTTCCGGCGCTTTCTGCGCAGTTATGACCTGATTGGCCGGTGCGGCGAGGATGAGTTTTTGATTGCCATGCCGGGGTGCACGTCGGAGCAGGCGCTGTCGATGGCGGTCCGGCTCAAACAGACAGTTCTGCAGAGGCCGTTTTCCGCGGGCCGCGACGCTCTGACGCTGACCGCGAGCATGGGGATCGCGCAGAGCAAGGGGCGGTCTCCACTGGTGGTGCTGCGCGAGGTGGAGCGGGCGCTACAGGATGCGAAGGCGAGCGGGCGGAACGCGATCCGGGAGTACTCGGTGGTGAGTCCGGTGCGATCTGAGGCGGAGTGTTCGCTGGCGTCTACGAGCGAAAGGACGCTGATGCCGTTTCCAACGGAGCGGTGAGGTTAATTCCCTACCCCCTCCCCCTCCTTTTTCTGTATTTTGTTACTCATTCATTCCATGGGAGTTAGGTTGTAGATCGCATGCAAAGATTTCATTCTACGATACTTAAGGGCAAAGATCAGAAAACAAACAATTTATAGAGGTGCAGCGGGTCCAATGTTGGGAGTTCGTGGGCCCCGTCCAAATGAAGATGCCCGGCCGCAATTGCAGCCGGGCTTCTTCTTCCCCCTATTTTTATTGTAGAGGGGCGGAGGAAATTGTCGGCCAGGAAAGAAGGCACCTGTTCAGCGATCAACGTTCTTAACAGCGGTGATCGCGTGAAATGGTGCCCGCCTTCTCCCTACTGGGCTTGAAGATGGTCCAGCTAGTCCCCGCTGCCGCAGGAGCAGATTCCCTGCCCACTTCCGAGGATGTTGATGAAGGAGCACTGCGCCTGCAGATTTGCAAGTTCGGTTGCACCGAGGGTGGAATCAGAGGATTCGGTTTCAGTAACCGGCCAGGCCCCTCCAACCGCATTCTGGATGTGAGTGACCCAGACGCGGAGGTTAGCCTTCGGAGTTACGTTTGCGGTGGGATCGCACGGTGCGTTGTTAACGGCCGCCGAAATGACCTTGATGACGCCGTTGTTGGAGATGACGCCGGTGAGCGGGTTGGACGTCAGGTTTCCGCGGACTGACAAAGTGCGCAGACCGTTATGTGTTTCAATGCATCCGCAGCATTCCGACATCTGCTGATCGGCGTCAAAGACGTAGACCATGGCGCAGAGGTTTCCGTAGGTGAGGCCGGGGTTGTCGATGCGGACGGTTGCGTCCGGTCGCGCGACAACCGCGTTAGCAGTTAACACTGGTAGGAGGGGAGCGTTGTTAGAAAAGTAATTGACCTTGTAGACATCCTGAGCTACGGCCACGCCGGCGCCCGTGACAACGAGGCCAACGAGTACCAAGGATAGGAACAGAATTTTGTTATGGGTTTTCACGGGTGTCTCCCAAGCGCCTTATTTGGGCCCGGAGAAAACTGGAGGACGCTTGCGGCACAATGGTGGACCTCGGCGGACGGCTCGACAATTACCCAGTGGGATTAGCCCGCAGTTGGAACCAGATTGAATTCTTGTGAGCGGGTAAATCGGGTCCGGCCAGCGCGACTCCGCCCTGCAAGCATGCCGGGACCCAGCCCCGCGGGATCGTGGGTAAAACAGTCGCAATGTGCGACCGAACTCAACCAGCTCACTTAGTCGGCTTTACTTTCACAGCTTCAGCCGAGGCAATAGGTCCTAGAGTGAATCACTAAGAAAGATTTCGACTGGTGATTTGTGTGCGCTTTAAACACGCGAAAGAGAAATATGTTTCTAGCTCGCATCTAGTCAGCAGCGAAGGGCCAAAATTAAACACGTGAAGGACAGATAAGTTGCTATTTAACGCCTAAGAAATTGATTAGTGCCTAAGGATGGCCTCCATTACAAATATCGTTGCGAAAGCATTGAAATTGGGCTTGACGGCGAGTGCGCGCCGCCTCATTATGGAGGCCCTACGAATCGCAGGCCCTAGTTGCCCGGCAAATGGATTTATAACGATGTCCCCAAGGGGCGGCTCGTGGGAAACGCAAGGTAGAACGGCGCAATGCAACTTCTAGGAGGTTCTGTATGAAGTGCAAGGTCTCTACTTTCCTGATGCTCCTGCTAGTAGCTCCACTTAGTGGTTTCGCGGAGCAACTTATCCCAGCCGGCTCCCTGGTATCGTGCACAGTGTCTGAGCCAAAGCTATCGTCGAAGACCGCAAATATCGGTGATCCTGTAATGTGTAAGGTGAGCCATGTCGAGTTATATGGACGTTCTACACTCCCATACGGTAGCTACATGGTTGGCCGCTTTGAGGACTATAAGGATCCGGGTCACTTTGTAGGTAAGGGGTGGATGGAGCTGAGATTTGATCGTATGGTGATCGAGCCGGATACTATTATCCCGGTAGATGCGCGGGTAGTTGCCGTGCCCGGCTATAACGTAGATCGGTATGGACGCATTCTTGGCAAAGGGCACACGACGCGCGATATCATCGAGTGGTCGATTCCGATTCTGTGGCCGATCGACTTACTGAATCTTCCGCGGCGCGGTCCGAGGCCAACCTTGAAAGAAGAGACCAGGTTAACGCTGAAGATTCTTGATGACCTGGGTGTGCCGGAGCGGCAGCAGGAACGATATCCGGACGACACGCCGAGGCTGCTGCATCGGCCATCGTCGTATCAGCCTACGCAGTATCAGGAGCAGGCACCCCCTCCGCCTCCTCAACCGGTCGCGCAGACATACGCGCCCCAACCGGTCTATCAGCCGCAGCCAGTTGTGCAGACGTACGTGCAGTATGTTCCGCCTCCGCCCGTGTACTACGTGCCGCCGCCACCTCCGGTGTACTACTACACGCCGCCGGTCGCGGTCAGGGCCTCAATTCCGTATTGGGGTTACTACGCGCCGTACTGAGTTCCCTGCGCCTCAATCCCTTGGAATCGCAGCGTTTGGTTCGGGACGCTAACGGACAGCTACTCGTAAATCGCGAAGTGAAACGCCCGGTCACTGGTGACAGCCGGGCGTTTCTTTGTCTCTGTTTCTATTGGTTCCACAGATGCAGATTCCCTGCCCGGTCTACCTGGCCGGATGGCACCTCATTCGCGGCGAATTCGCCCAAACTCTAAGGGTGGCCGTCGGGCGCGTCCACATGAGAGTAAGGTTGGGGGAAGGTTAACGATGACTACCTCTGAAGTCGTGGCGCTCGTGAGAAGACTTGAACCAAGATTCCTCGAAGGACTGCCTCCCTCCGCACTTACCTCGATCATCGCGGCCGCGACCAGGCGTCAATTCCTGGCACATTCCGTGATCATGCACGAGGGATATCCTGCCGACCATTTATTTCTAATGCTCAGTGGGCGCGCCCGCGGCTTTTGCATGACAACCCGGGGCGAGAAAGTCCACGTCTTGTGGTTTCCCCCGGGCGAGATCTTCGGCGGGGCGACATTCTTGTCCAGACCCCTTGACTATCTTACGAGCACGGAAGCCGTAACCAAAAGTACTGCTCTGATGTGGGATCGTGCGACAATCCGATTGCTTGCCGCTCAATATCCGAGGCTGGTCGAGAATGCGCTCCTGATAGCGTACGACTACTTCGTGGCATATCGGGCTCTCCACATTGCCGCGACTTACCAAACTGCCCGCCAGCGACTGGCGCAAGTGCTGGGGAATCTGGCCAGCGGCATGGGCCAGAGGGTTACTGAAGGCGTCGTGCTCGATGTCAGGAATGAGGAGTTGGCCAACGAGGCGAACATCACGATATTCACCACTAGCCGCCTGTTGAGTGAGTGGCAGCGCAAAGGCATTCTTACAAAGCGCCGAGGAAAGGTCGTGCTTCGCTCGCCAGAAAACCTGATGTCAAGCGAAGCCTGATTGTCGGCTTCGCGTCCTCGTCTGACTTGTAGTCGCACGCCATCATTGCTCGCGAGCAATGATTGAGGCGGCCTCATGTGTCACCCTAAGGTAATTAGTTCAACACGCCAATTATGGCCGTAGGTGAACTTTACCCGAAGGAGGCCATTAGAAGTTGGCGGCAGTTCGAGTTCTTATCGTGGATGATTCTCAGCCATGGCGCTGTGCGGTTTGCTTGCTTCTCAAACAAAACCTGGATCTGGTACTTATTTGCGAGTGCTCGGATGGGTTAGAGGCAGTTCGGAAGAGCGAAGATTTACAACCTGACCTGGTTTTGTTGGACATCGGACTTCCGAATCTCAACGGCCTGGAGGCCGCTCGCCAAGTCCGCAGAGTTTCACCGGGTTCAAGAATCCTGTTCTTAACGTCATACGATGATCCAGAGTACTTGCAGGAAGCGCTAAAAATTGGCGCGCTGGGATTCATTGTCAAATCAAACGCTGCAAGCGATCTGCTGCCTGCGGTGAGAGCCGTCATGAATGACGAACGGTTCTTCGGCAGCGGGGTGTAAGTCGGTTAATCCTTCGGCTATCTCCGGTATTTGACGCCGCGCCACGGATGCCAACTCGCTTGGCCTTCTGCCCGAGTGCAGGATCGCTTGGGACCAGGTTGGAACGGGGTCATCAGAGTCAAATCTCCTGATGTCCCCGCCTTCGATGCAAACTTACCTGGACGAGGAACTCATCTTTTGTGCTGGCGGCGGCTGAAAACCGGGAGAGCCTAATTGCCAGAACAAAAAGGCCATCTCATCAGCCAGCTCCTCGTCACGCTGCGTCTTGGTCGAGCCCATTCCGTGTCCCGCATCGTAATCAACGCGCAGCAGCACGGGTTTGCCGCTGCTGGTGGATGCCTGTAAACGTGCCGTCATCTTGGCTGCCTGCCAAGGCGCAACACGAGGATCGTTGGCACCGGTTGTGAGCAATATCGCGGGGTAGGGTGTGTCTGGTTTTACGTGCTGATAGGCATCCATGCCATACAGCGCCTTGAAGCCATCAGGCTCTTTTACAGTGCCAAACTCGGGAATGTTTGCCGGGCCGCTGGCCATGAGTTCGGAACGCAGTGAGTCAGAGTCACCGACACGAATCAAGGCAGCGCCGAACAGGTCGGGACGCTGGGTAATGGCGCCCCCTATGGTGATTCCTCCCGCGCTGGTGCCCTCGCCAGCGAGGTGCTCCGGTGAAGTGTATTTGTGATCGATGAGATACTGAGCGCCGGCCAGCATATCGTCGATGGTGTGCTGCTTGGTCAGCTTCTGCCCGCCCAGATGCCAGTCTTCACCGTATTCCCCACCGCCGCGAACATGAGAGACGGCGAATACTCCGCCGCGCTCAAAGAAAGCCAGCAACGTCGGACGAAAGTTCGGATCGAGCGTGATTCCGTATGCGCCGTAGCCTTCCAGCCAGGTGGGATGCGATCCATCCAGAGCTATTCCGCGCTTGTGAACGATCGAGAGCGGTACCATGGTGCCGTCCGCACTCTTTGCCTTGACCTCTTCGGATTCAATCTGTGAGTAGTCCACGGGAGATGGCGCCACCAGGCCGGTGTCAGTGAGCTTGCCGGAACTCGCATCGAGGGAATACCACAACGGCGATTTGGTCCACGAGGTGAGCTCCAGCCATGCTCCCGATTCAGTCGGATTTCCGAACAGCGACTGAATGGCTCCTTCGAACGAAAGCTTCACTGACTGGATAGCGCCACCGTTGTAGGGCAGCCGTCGCAGCCGCCCGATGCCGCCGTCGAGATCCTGCACGTAGAGCGCGTCACTCACGGCAGATATGCCGACGATAACTACATCGCTTGCCGGAACAACGGCAGTGGCGTGGGGCAAGTCGGGGCTTTCAAGACTGGTGCGCAAAACCTTGAAGCGGGACGCGTTTTTATGTGAAAGGAGGTAAAGACTATCGCCGTGCACGTCGAAGCCGGTAACGGCATCCGCTTCATCTGCGACCTTCTTCCACGTTGTCGTCGCGCTCACGTCGCCGTGAAACTCGGTGACGTATAAGTCAATCTCGCGCTTGACCCCGTGAATTACCAGTCCGAGGAGATACCCTGGAGCGCCTGGCGAAAAAGCGAGGACAGAAAAATCATCCTCAGTTACCTTTATGCCGGGAGATACCTGATATCCAAAGACAGCAACCTCTTTGTCCGGATCGGCGCCTAACACATGGTGATATGCGCGCAATTTTTGATACTTCGCTGTGGGTGGAGCGTCAGGCGCTAACTTCTGAGTTCGGGTGTAGAAGAATGAGCCATCAGGCAACCAGTTGGGTTGTCCAAACTGGGCGCGATCGATGGTGTCGCTCAATACCTTGCCGGTAGAGCTCTCGATTACATGCAAGATACTATCTTCCGAGCCGCCGGGAGATATCCCATAGGCGACATACCTTCCGTCGATCGATGGTTGAAAGTAGTCAATGGAGTAGTGTTTGCCATCCGGGGTGGTCAGTTTCTCAGGATCTACGAGCAGTCGCTCTGCTGCGGTGACGTTGTCCCGCGTGTAGAGCTTGCGATTGTCTGAGCCGGGCTCGGTCTTGAAGTAGAAGTAGCGGCCGCCCCAGACCTGGAGGCCAGAGACTACGCTGCCGGCGTTGTCCAGCGCCTTGATGCGATCCAACAGCTGATCACGGCCGGGAATCTTCGCCAGGACTGCGCGGGTGTAGTCGTTCTGCGCCTTCATCCATGCTGCTACCTCGGGGGCACTTGTATTCTCGAGCCAGCGGTAGGGATCCGTTACCTTTGTGCCGAAGTAGTCGTCGTTCACTTCACGCACGGGTGTGTTGGGCAGCTTGGACTGGGCAAAAGCAAGACCAGAGTCAATTACGGCTAGAACAAGCAGGAACTTCATCAGGCGGCGCATGGCAATCCTTAATCCCTTTCGCAAATCTGACGCGGGAATTTCCTTTGGATTCAAACGGATGCCATTCTACATGCCGCTGACGCGACATTGCGGAATTTAGTGACCGCCGGTCCTCTATCAGGAGTCCGCTGGCGCCGATTCGATCTCTGTATTGAGTAATTCGCGGCCAAGAAGAGGGAAATGCGCCACGCAATCTGAAGACGAGACGGGAGCGGAAATGCCGGTCACTGCCGGATCATCCGCTCCCGATTCGACTCACGTCACTGGCCAATCGAGACGATTCGGTCGATTAGTCGCCGGAACCGCAGCTGCAAATGCCCTGGCCGCTTCCCAGGATGTTGACAAATGCGCACTGCGCTTGCAGATTGGCGAGCTCAGTTGCACCCAGTGTGGAATCCGACGATTCGGTTTCAGTAATCGGATACGCAGTTCCAACCGGATTCTGGGTATGGGTCACCCAGACACGGAGGTTCGGCGTTGGCGCTACGTTAGAGGTCGGATCGCACGGAGCGTTATTCACCGCCGCAGATACGACCTTGATAACACCGTTCGTCGCAACGACACCGGTAAGGGGGTTCGAGGTCAGGTTACTGCGAACCGACAATGTACGCAGACCATTATGTGTCTCGATGCATCCGCAGCATTCGGTGAGCTGCTGATCCGCCGCGAACACATAAATCATCGCGCACAGGTTTCCATACGTCAGGCCGGGATTGTCGATCCGGACTGTTGCGTCTGGTGCCGGGGAAGCATTATTTGCGAAGTAGTTGACTTTATATACGTCCTGGCCAGAGGCAACGCCAGCGCCCGCAATCACGAGGCCAACGAGTACCACCGTCAGGAACAGGAGTTTGCCGTTAAACATTTTCATTTGTGTTCTCCTAAGTGTTTCTGTATGACACCCAGGAAGGAATTCTCCGCAAGGATCGATCTTTGACCCCGTAGTCACAACTACCCACTCGGACTAATCGGTAGTTAGTTTCGCTCTCGATTCGCCTATCTTTTGGCCAAACGGTGCTATGCCGTCTGGAGTCAGCGTCAAGCAGCAGCTGTTATGAAGCTGCGGGACGGCTCTCCAGAGGCCTGCACAAGCGCGATGGACCCGACCCCGCTCCGGCAATTACTCAGTGGCATTAGCCTGCGGCTGGAGGGTCGCGGCGCGGAGGTCTGGTCGGCTCGGGGAAGGTGCTTATCTCTTATGAGGCGCGGACCACCGGCTCTCACTTTGTAAAGATATTGTGTCCTTCGTCGTAGCGGTTCTCAGCTTTCCCAGCCTCGCCCGCCATCTCATCGGCGACTTCGTCCAACTCTTTCGAGAGGTCAGCTTCGTCAGAGGGAGATTTGCTGGCTGGCTTTTGCGATGACGTTGTTGCGTCTTTCTTGATATCGGACATGATGACACCTCTTTGAAGTCTTTGATGCCAAGTTCGGAGACCGGTCTCATCAAACTGCGTGCGGCCGGCGGTGTTGACTATACGCGCGGCTTCCCGGGTCTCTCGAAGCGGCTTGATCGCCGCGAAGGCCGGAGGCTTCACCTACACATCATGGTCCCGCAGGGGTATGTTTGCAAGCTGTGAAGGCTCAAAAACGGCGCTTGTGGCTGATACCACCCCGGATTAGTTGTGGGTGTGCCAACACTCTGCATCGGTGGTGATCGTTCGGGGAGGGATTGCCGGCAGGCGAAAAATGATCGCGTGAACGAGGCGTCCGGTCATGATTTTCGACTCTGTTGACATCGCACCCGCTCCGTCGTGATGAACGCTGAGAACGAGCCGGTCGTGCCAGAAAGCAAGCGGGGCGTCATCGTTGGGTCGGGGATCGATCAATTCCGCAGCATCCATTCCACTCCTCACATTCACGATCCGGAGACCGAGCGA
>Ga0206998_1051_pt2 | contig 28026 bp, 17 predicted proteins | sample Alteio_BWMinCont_FD_153309 | JGI IMG/M metagenome (GOLD analysis project Ga0206998, IMG submission 153309) | Enriched cells from forest soil in Barre Woods Harvard Forest LTER site, Petersham, Massachusetts, United States -... | ecosystem: Environmental > Terrestrial > Soil > Temperate forest >... | reverse complement strand
ATCGGATTATTGATATGGAAGATTTATTAACACCACAGGATTAATTTAAAAGTACATACTTCAAGATGATGATGGGGTGCATTTCCGTTTTAATGTATAAGATAATATAAAGCCAGTTAAATTTATAAAGGATAAGATAATTTTACGTCCTATTTTACGTCCTATCCTTGACATTTTTAACAAAAAATGTTTAAATTTTTTACATTAAAATCCAATTTAACATTTGTATTTTATGTTATTGATGATTAACGATTATTAAATAGGAGAAAAAATCCATGAGCAGTATTATTTCACCCGAAACGGCTTTAAAAAATAAAAAAGCAGCATTACACGAACAACTTGCCAAAGCTAAAGATGATGAGGAAAGAGAGGCCATCATCAACAAGTTAAAAAAAGATAATGCGGATGATGTGGACGTCATGCTTTTAATTGCTGCAGTTCTAGAAGAAGGTATGTTTTTAACGACCAAACGAGCGAAAGAAAATAAAGAAGCCGCTGCAAAAAAAACTAACGATGATTCAGAAACCAACGCGAAAAAAGCACAGGAAGAAAATGAAGCCAGAATTATGGCATTAATAGCTGTAATAAACAATAATGAAAGTCTTAGTGAAAAAAGTAATAAGGAATTATTAAATCGTACTCAAGTAAATACCATAGTAAATTACCAAGGCTGTAGAACAACACTTCTTTATAAGGCTCTTAGACGCAGGAGTGTAGGTGCAAGATTTGATCTTGGATTACCCATACCTTACATCAAAACTTTGGTGGAGGCAGGCGCTAGTTTTCGTTTTGGAACAGGATTAGGACGACCTTTTACAGAAACTGAACATCATGATGAAACGTGTTTGGAGTCGTTAGTAGATACTGTTAGTCTAAGCTATTCTGAAAATGAGCTTTCACACTTTGATTTTTATTCCAATCAGTTAGCCCTAGCTCTAGAATCTTTACCCGACACTTGCAGTGCAGAAGGGTATTTAAAAACTACGTTCGTTAGTCCACAAATTTCCAAACATATTATGGCAATCTTAGAAGAGGAACATAGTAGAGGTTATCTATTAGCAAGTGGGGATGGGTTTAGTGGACTCCCTTTAACTCAGGGACTCTTACTCCTTATTGTCCAATATTGTGGAGAGTTAGGAGGAAGATTAATTCAACGTGGATTTATCTTAAGACAACATTTGTTATTTCAACAATTATCAGGTGAAGAGAGTAGATCTTACCATAACAAACTTTATACTCTGAGTCTATCAGTAAAAATTATTCCCCACCCATTGGAAACCGTTTGTAAATTTATTGAATCTAACCCTACTTTTTCAAATACAAAAATTGACCAAGATTTAATGAATACTGAAATAGGCGCAACAGCCATTTGTCGTTTCAATGGTCCTGTGGATTACCCCACCACCACCACTTACACTGTTGTCGGTTTGATGAACAACGCTCCTCATCCTACTGCTGACGCTCTCAATGAAAGGAGGCTTGTTGTGAGAAAACAGGAAAACGAACGACATTACAATTACCGTTCTCGACGTTCTGCAGGCGAAGATGATAGAACTCTATTCCGAGTTTTACCTAGTCGTTTTACGAGAGACAACACAGTTATCTTGATGCACCAACCAGAGAGTACCTTAATAAACGTAACTCGTGTTACTATAATAACGCCAAAACCTCAAGGGTTTCTTTATTTATACGAAGGTCGTGAATTAGCAATAGGTTTGAGACGGAATAAACCCCATATGTCAATAACTATAGATTCTAGTAATCAATTTATTATTCCTAGTACCGCCGAAGCCGGAGCCGGAGCCGGAGCCGGAGCCGCTGGGGATGATGCTTCAACTGCGAGAAGACTTACAGGTAATACGTAATTTAATTTCTAATTATTTGTTTTTAAAGCAAAAAATCAGACTCTTTACAGAGAGACTGATTTAGACTAATCTGTCCTTCTATAGGAGGACAGATTTTTCATGGGCGACCTACTTACTTTAAGAGAAGAATTTAAGCTAAAGCTTAAGACTTTTGTCGACGGTACCGAACGAGAATATCGGTTTCCAGACACACTCAATAAAATACAAGTAGCCATTGGGATACGACGTGGTGGAAAAACCTATTTTTTATTCCAAAAGATAATCGCACTATTAAAGGATGTGCCATTTACTAGGGTTTTATATTTAAATTTTGAAGATGAACGTTTATACCCTATGGACCAAAAAAAATTGGGGAAAATGATAGATGAATTTTATACTTTACACCCTGAAAATCATGAGAATCTCTGTTATCTTTTTTTGGATGAAATTCAGCATGTCGAGGAATGGCCACGGGTTATCAGAAGGGTGTTTGACAGTAAAAATGTTAAAATCTATCTTACGGGTTCTTCCGCGAAATTATTGAGTAAAGAGATTGCGACTTCTTTGCGAGGTCGATCAATCCCTATAGAAATATGGCCTTTCAGTTTCATGGAAGTTTTACAATCTAAAAAAATACCCTTTCCACCACCCCCTTTCGGAAGAATTTCACTCGATAAATTACAAGAACAATTACGTCTCTATATTGAAGAAGGCGGATTTCCTGAAACTCTTTTTTTGAATCCATCCGAAAGATCGCAAATCTTACAAGATTATGTTTCGGTTGTCGTCTTACGGGACGTTATCGAACGCCATAATATTAGCAATATTGCCTTAATCCGCTATATGATAAAAACATTGATTAAAAATGTAGGGTGTGGATTTACGGTTCATAAATTTCATAATGTTTTAAAAAGTCAGGGGTTTACTGCAAGCAAGATGACCATACATGATTACTTAGAATATTTGGAAGATGCTTATCTCTTATTTGCTGTCCCTTTATTTTCAGAATCTCTAAAGAAAACGCAATCTAACCCTAAAAAGATTTATGCTATTGATACGGGATTAATCAGAGCTTATACGATGGGCATGAATCAAAATATTGGTCATCATTTTGAAAACTTATGCTTTTTGGAGTTGAAAAGAAAAGGTCACCAGATCCATTATTACCTTACTGAAACAAGAAAAGAAGTCGATTTTTTAAGCCTAGATTTATTTGGCAAGTGGCATCTCTATCAGGTTTCGTGGGACACCACCGATTCAGAAACAGAAGAAAGGGAAAGACTGGCTTTAGAAGAAGCGGAAAAAGAATTAGGGATGAAAGGAATGCTGATAACGCCAACTTCCTATTTTACCTCCTTTTTGCCCAATTTACAGCATTAAAACCAAAAAGCTACGGCGCGCAAGCCCGCAGCAGCTACGCTCTGCGACCCCCTTTTTACATTTCCTACGTAAACTTCCTTTCTGTAGTAAATTGTAACATCAATTTATTTCTGCACGAATATAATTTAATATATCTGTGACAAAAGGGTTTAAATCTAATTGACTCAATTTTTGATTATCTTCTTGATGCGCTAATTTAAATATGGATAGCCAATATTGCCATTTTGGATGTGATATTAATTTTTGACAATTTGGCTCTTCTGAGTTCTTTAGAGTATCAAAAAAACCAATAATAGGATTCTGCACCCAAATTCTTACTAAATTTTCTAGCAAGGTACCTAATAAAACAATGGCTAGCCAATATTGTTTTTTTTCTAGTAATTTAGAAATATTATCAAATGAAGTTGTATAATTAGAAAAATAAATAATACTTCTAGTTTCTTCTTCCATAATTTCATGAAGGCGACAAGATTGATAGCCTAAAAATCGCCAGCTAAAACTAGAAAATTCTCTTTTATTAAAGAAGAAAGTAATGCTTGCTGCTGGCTTTTCATAAGTATGCACTTCATGCCACCAGCCTGGTGGGATATAGAGCACATTACCTGGTTTTAAGTCAACTTCGTAAGTTGTGGCTTTATAAAATTCAGGAAAACGACCATCTTTGCTTAAGAACTTTCGAGAGGAAATTTCACTAAAATTAAACCTTCCCCCTGTATGAAGGGAATGAGGGTAAATTAATATTGTTTCTAGATGGTCATACAAAATAACTTTTTTTTCACCCATGATTTGTACTAAAAAATTATCAACCGCATCAAAATGAATAGGTGTTATATTATTTTCACTTCCAAACCATAAATCTGTTGAAAAAAAAACATCTTCTACCCAAGAAGGTTTTTCGAGATCCTTCCATAATGTAGGGCTACTATTAATTATTGGGTCACGAAGAATATAATAAGTGTGTGTTGGTTCCTTGTTATTTTCCATAAGTTGTATAGCTTGTTTCATAGTCATTTTTGGCAATATCGTACGACGCATTTCATGGGGAAAATGTTCAAATAAGTTAAGCACAATCGGAATGTCGCCAACTACTTCATTTAAATATTCAAAAGACCACTTTTGTAACGCCGGCCAGCTTCTTGCCCCATTTAAAATTAATAGGGGTTTATTTTTTTTATAAAAGTTATTTTTAAAATCTAGATTAGAAATTTCTGGAACTGATTGCACCATTTTTAATTGCCATCTAGAGCAGTACGCCCAGTGTCAGGAACTATTCGACGCTTTTCAATGCCTTCAATCCAAGAAACCGCCATATAAGAAATAACAGCCATTCCCATGAGGGTATAAGGAACAATATAAGGCGTTTGGAATTTACTTAAAAGGAAAGTGAATATCGTTGGAAGTGTTCCCATCGTTGCATATCCTATATTATAGCACAACGCTGTCCCTGTATACCTTACCTTAGTAGGGAAGAGATTAATGATAATTGGAAAATAACATGAAGAAAAAAGAGCAATATAGAACTGATGAAGGAACATGAATAGAATAAGTGAATAAATGCTTTGATAGGATAGTAAGTTAAATAAAAGGTATGAAAACACTAAATAGCTCAATGTTGTCCACTTTACTAATTTATGTTTAGAGAATCGATCAGATAATCGACCGGTAAGAGGAAAGATTAATGCCGAAAAAGTCAAACTTAAAGTTGCTGCAAAATAAATATTTTTTTCAGGAAAACTAAAATAATGTTTGAGGTAGTAAGGGAAATATATATTACTAATTACCATTGCGGAACTAAATGCAGTGAAAAGAATACCTGCAATCACGGAAGGTCGATGATGATAAGTTAGCTCTTTCAAAGGGGAATTTTCTTTAGCAATAACGGCAAGTGATTGAAACTCAGGCGTTTCTACCAGATTTTTTCGAGCCCAAAAGAGCGCAATTCCAAAAAAGCCCCCGATGATAAATGGGATCCGCCATCCCCACTCTGCCATTTCAACTTTGTCTAAAAGCGTTGTTAAACTGAATAAAACAAAACTAGCAGCTAGGGCACCCACACTTACCCCTGCAATTACAAAGCTAATACGGGTTCCTTTATGTTTAAAAGGAGTAAACTCTGAAACAATGGTTGTTGCACCAGGTAACTCTCCACCAAAGGATAAGCCTTGTCCTATACGGCACAATAACAATAAGAACGTCGCTAAAAACCCAACCTGTGAATAAATCGGTAATATTCCAATCATTAAAGTACTTATTGCCATTATGGTTGTCAAATACAGAAAAGCAGGTTTTCTTCCCAATTTATCACCAATAACGCCTGCAATTATTCCACCAAATGGACGAATAAAATACCCTATCGCAAATACTGAAAAGAATTGTAAAGCAGCCGCAGTTTCATTTTCCGCTGGGAAAAAAGCCCCTTTCAGATAAATTGCTAACATACCGTAGACAACAAAATCATAATATTCTAAAACTGATCCCAAACTTGTTAATAACAAAATTTTGCGTTCAACCGAGACATTCTTACCCATTAGTCGCTTCCTTCAAAAACTCTTGTTTCCTCACTTTAATATTTAATCTCTCTAATAGATGTGTCATCAACACAGTTCTTTCTTTTTCCTTTGATAAAAGCTTTTTTTGAATTGGAGCTAAAAATGGATCTTTTTTATTTAAAAGATAGGGGGAATATTCACAGTGAACACCTGATAAAATCACTTTGCCTTTACCAACGGAAACCTCGACGATGGCAGCTTTATTTTTTGAGGAAGATCCATACCAAGCAAGGGTTGTTACATTTTTATAAAGAGACACATTTTCAAAATGGCCTCCACCATTATAATATACTAAAAAATTTTTGTTTTTTGGGATCGACCCCGTTAAAGAATCCCATCGAATTTCTGCTGCTCTTGCACCAGAGGCTGATTTATAATCATAGTCAGCCAACGTAGGTCCAATCGCTTTACCTGGAAAAAACGAAAGCTCTCGTAAGCCAACGACTTCTAATGGTGTGTGGAGCGCGAACTCGACTTTCGCACTACCATAATAAGCTCCTGCACAAAATCCAAGAAATGCCCCTCCTTTTTCCACATAAGATTTTATTTGTTGATTTCCACCTAATTTTAAATGCTTAGAGTAAGGAATATCTGCTCCTCCAGGAATAATAAACATCGCTGCATTCTGAACCCACTCTCCCCTTGCTACCTCCACAGGACCAATCTTTGTTATTTTATATTTCTGATCGACAAGTGTTCTTATCGTAAATTCGGTATGCAATACAGATTCTTCAGATGTGCCTGGACCATTATAAAGGTAAATAACAGAACCAACGTAAGACCATGCTTTTACTGGAAAGCTAAAAAATCCTACTCCTACAAATAAAAAGGGTAGAATATAACGATTAACAGCTTTGAACATTTTCGCTTCTTCTGCTCGGCGTTTCTACGGGAGTTGTTTGTTGTTGCGGATAATGAAAGGATAATATCGATGCACATAACGTACTATCATATGATGCAACCAGTTCTACAACATTTTTTGTCGCGTTCACAGGAAAGTTTAAATCTCTTAATGACTTAACCATTGTTTCAATTGAATTCACTACTCTTTGAGAAATAATATGACCTGTCATCATTTTAACTTGGCCTGTGCTAGTATTTAACAATAGCTGTCCTTCTTCGTCTACACCTACCATTGTGCCTTCAATGATAGAATCTGAAGTATCATCCTTAACCTTTATTAATTCTCCAAGGTATTCCATTCTTTCTGCTATTGCTTTTCTGAAGTAGTTAAAGCCATGTTGGATTAGTAATTTAATGCTGCTAATAAAGTGACGCTCAAATATCCTTAAGACATCATCTTTATTAAAGGAGCGGTTTGCTTCTAACATCAAAGAGGTAACAGGTTGATCAACTGAATCACAGATTTCTTGAGACATATTAACATTAATTCCAACGCCTGCTTTTACTGCACAATAATTTTCTAAGTCTGGTGGAAATTCAGCTTGGCATAATATACCGCAAATCTTTTTTCTATTTAGTAAGACATCGTTAACCCACTTAATTTTTGGTCTGAACCCCAGTTCTACTAATGTCAGAATAACTGCATAAGAAGTGACCTGAGGTATATTAGGTAATAACGCCATTCTAGTCCTTGGAAAAGGAAATAGAAAAGTCATGTATAAATTGACCTGAGGGGGAGAAGCCCAACTTCGATTGTGAGTCCCTTTTCCTCTTGTTTGTTCGTCTGCCGTAATTAAAAACCAATCTCTGGTATTCATTTGTGGAAGTAACTCTGTAGCAACATCAAGAGTCGAAGTTGTCACCGCATAATGATGGTGAAAAACAGTGGTTTCTTCAATTATTTTCTTACTTTCAGAAGCAGCTTTCATAATTTCCTCCTTTAAACTATAAACTGAATCATAAATACTATATATACTAGTGTCAATCATTCAAACTTCTTATTTTCCATTGAGGAAGCTAGTCGACTTTATTTTAACTCTGCCATGAGTAATTTTCCTGCAAAGCACTTGAAATTCATCGTTTTCCCGTCAATTGCTATAACTTCCCCTTTTTCGATCTTAAATGCTTTTCTGACCCATTGAATATTATGTGAATAGGATAATTTTATAAGCGTCTTATTTTGTCCATGACAACTCTATTTTAATTTCATCTAATTCTAAGGCTTTAGCAATCTTAAGTAATGTTGTTCGATGGGGCATCGCATTAGAATTAAAGAAACGAGAAAGAGAGGGTTGGGGAATGCCAGTCAATTCTGCGAGATGACCAATACCCCCATGCTCGGTGACTACTTGTAGTAAACTGTCTTTAAAAGCACGGATATTATGCGCAATAGCATCTAAGTCGTTAAATTTTACATAAATTTCATCTGCTTTCCCAGTTTGATTACAAGCATCAAGCATATCCTGAATATCAGCAATAATTTCCCCTCTTTCCTTTTTATCCTTTTCATTTTCCCAAAGCTTCATTAAATCAGAAATTCCTTCAAAATCCAAAGCTGCTCTTACAGTATTAACGATAAAGGTATCGGGAAGAGCTGCATACCCATTTAGTATATGTTCTTTTAAAACGTTGTTTGCCCATTGACGAAAACGTGTACCTTCAAGTGATTTAACCCTGTAACCAACTGAAATGACGACATCTAAATTATATGTTTTTACTGGCTTGTCTGAATTAGGAATGTGCATATTTTGCACATTGCTTTTTTCAACTAATTCACCCTCACGAAATATATTATTGATATGTCTCGTAATAACTGTTCGATCTCGTCCAAATAAGTTGGTCATTTGTGCCTGTGTTAACCAAACCGTTTCATTACTAACTCTAACATCTAATTCGACATCTTTACTTTTAGATTGATAAATAACAATTTGTTCGTAGTGTTTTTCTTTCATTATAAGGTTACCCCGCCTTTTTTAACATCCAAAAGCCAGCACTCCCAAATAAAATAATGGGTAATAGCACCGCAATATAAGGCGGAACCTGATAAACCAACGCCAATGGTGCCAACATACCATTTAGGGTATGAAACAAAAACGCAACAAAAATACCCACCAAGACCCGATATCCCGTATTTGCTGTTCGTAAGGGGCCAAAAACAAAGGGCACCCCTAACACAACCATTAAAATAATCACTAAGGGTTGAAAGATTTTTTTATAAAAAGCGAGTTCATAATTTTGAGCATTTAATTCATTTTTAGCATAATGTTTAATAGTATGAAAGAGCGCTTTTAAAGATAACCATTCCGGATGTTTAACGGCCGCGGTTTCTAAAATACGAGGATCGAGCAATTCAGAAACGAGTTGTTCATTTTGTTTAACAACCACTGTTTTATTAGGTTCAAAACGCGTGGCTTGAATGCCTTCCAAACGCCAACTTTTGCCTTGTCGAATGGCTTTGTTTGCAAAAGTCACATTACTTAGTTTTCGCGTTTCATCGAACTGATATCGCGTAATACCATATAATTCCCCATTGGCACGAACGGATTGGATATGAATAAAATCTTGGCCTTGACGCACCCATAAACCATAAGCGGTTTCAATGGTTTGGCCGCCACTTAAGGCAAATGTTCTCTTCTGTTGTGCTAAACGTTCTGAGGCAGGGGCTAGGACTTCTCCTAAAAATACGGCAAAAACTGTTAAAATTAAAGCCGCTTTAATCACCGCCCAGGTAATGCGTAACACGGATAAAGACGAAGCACGCATAACCACTAATTCGCTATGATTTGCAAGAGAGCCCAAGCTGATGAGCGATCCAATCAAAGCCGCCCACGGGAACATCACATAAATACGTGTAGGGGAAGATAATAAAAGATAAATAAATAAGGTTTTTAAGGTGTATTGTCCCCTACCCACCACTTTCAATTCATTCACCACATTAAAAAAGATATCCAATCCTAACAAAGCGACTGCCACAACCAGAATGGTTAGGATAACTTGTTTTGCAATATATTTATCTAAAATAGGCAAAGATGAGATTTTCATTTAACTGATGCCCGTGACGCTCGATTGATCCATCCTGATTCTTTTGCGATTAAAACAAGGCCTAATATTAAAAAGAACGCATGAACCCACCAAACACCCAAATAACTGGGTAAGGAACCATTGGATACCCAGCGTTTACAAATGGTAAATAGATTGTAATAGATAATGTAAACGACAATGGCCGGTAAGAATTTAGCATATCTCCCATGTCTCGGACGTACTCTGGAAAGCGGTATTGCCAATAGCGCTAAAATAGGCACCGAGAGTGGCAAGGACAATCGCCATTGAAATTCAGCAGCATCTTCCCGTGTGGCATTCATCAGATCATGCGTGTCTTTTTGTCGTAATTCTTGTGTGGGTGCCGCCTCAACCATAGGAGGCGTACTGCGCCCATACTCATCAAATTTCACCACGGTATAGCTGGCAATCCCGGGAACGCCTTGATAACGATAACCTTGCTTAAGAACCAAATAAAAATCTTTTGTTTTGGAATCACGCTTTACAAATGCTTCATTCGCGGTAATCAATGTCCAACCATGGTCAATAGCAGCAGAATCTAATTTGGGTCGTTCCGCAATAAATACCCCTTTTAAGGTATGTTTATCTGTCACATCCTCCAAATAAAATACATGCTCACCTTCCCCCGCTGTTTGAAACCTGCCTGGCAAGATAGATTGTAACATCCCGATGGCTTCCCCTTCGGAAATCGCTTTCTCACGACTTTTAGTAATTTGAGGGACCCACCATAGAGACAAAGCACCCACTAAAAACATAATAAGCAGCGCTAAAATTAAAGTGAGTCGACATATATATTTCCAACTGATCCCACAAGCCATTAATACAGTCATCTCACTATCTGCATAGAGCCGACCAAATGCAAATAATAAAGCAATAAAAAAACTTAAGGGTATTAGATAACTTAATAGTTCTGGAATATATAATCCAACGACTCTAAACACCAATCCTAAGGGTAATTCCCCTGTCGCTGCTTTTGCTAAATACAGAGCAAATCGATTGCTTAAAGCAATTAATAATAAAACGGTCAGGGTGGCCAAAAAAGTCCAAAGTATTTCTTTAGTTATGTATCTAGCAATTATCATAGCCCCACCTTACCCTAACCTCATTGCATATCATGTCCCCAACATCCCCCCGCTGCTGTGCCAGGCTACTCCATATTCCATAAGAATTATCGATAAACAGCATCGGCCCCCTTCAAAGGGGGCTTTTCCTACCTCCGAATGGAGCAATTGCCCCCTTTGAAGGGGGCCGGTGTTGCTTATGGCTCAACATTTTGGGTAAATAAGCAGCCTGGTGCAACACCGGGGGGATGTAGTACACTATCAATTTCCTTTGGTTCAAGCTACACATTTAGTCGTTGGAGACAATTATGGAATTCGGTGTAAAAAGTGTTCATCCTGAAAAACAACGGACCCATTGTATCATAGTGGGTGTCTTTGAGGGACGTAGGCTTAGCCCTTTGGCTGAACAATTAGATACCCTGAGTGGGGGCTACCTTAATAATTTACTCCGAAAGGGAGATCTCGATGGCAAAATAGGGCAAACCTTATTGCTTCATGCTGTCCCTAATTTAATATGTGAAAGAGTTCTTTTAGTCGGGTGTGGCCGAGAAAAAGAATTAAATGATAAAGAATTCCGCGATATTACAAAAAAAATGTTCAGCGCGTTAACTCAAACCGGCGCACAAGAAGCAATGTCTTTTCTAACCGAACTCAATATTAAAGGTCGAGATATTCATTGGAAAATAAAGACATCGGTAGAAATTATTTCAGACGCTAGCTACAGTTTCGATGAATATAAAAGTAAAAAAGAAAAAGAACGACGACCTTTGCGAAAAATAATATTCTGTGTCTTAAACAGAAAAGAGTTATCGATTGCTGAACGGGCTATTCAAGAAGGACAAGCCGTTGCCAACGCGGTTAAGATAGCAAAAGATTTAGGCAACACCCCTCCCAATATTTGCACACCCAGTTTCCTTGCAAAAGAAGCAGAGCAGCTCGCCTCTAAATTTTCAACCATCAGCACTGCCATACTCGATGAAAAAGATATTGCGGCCCTTAAAATGGGATCTTTTCTGTCTGTGGGTCAAGGGAGTAAAAATCCCCCTCGTTTAATTACGCTTGAGTATCGAGGCCGGAAAGATAAACGAAAACCGATTTGTTTAGTCGGAAAAGGCATTACCTTTGATACTGGCGGCAATTCTCTTAAGACACCCCTCAATATGATTGGAATGAAATTTGATATGTGTGGGGCAGCTGCCGTTTTAGCCACACTCCATGCGGCTGCAGAATTAGAGCTTCCCTTAAACCTCGTCGGCATTATTCCTTCAGCAGAAAATATGCCTGGAAACATGGCTTCCAGACCGGATGATATCGTGACCAGCATGTCTGGCATAACGATCGAAATTTTAAATACCGATGCGGAAGGACGTTTAATTCTCTGTGATGCGCTTACCTACTGCGAGCGTTTTGACCCTGATGTGGTGATTGATATTGCAACACTAACAGGTGCTTGCGCATTAACATTTAGTTCTCATATCAGTGGGCTTTTAAGCAACCACGAACCGCTTGCAAATGATTTATGCAACGCAGGCCTTGTGAGTGGGGATAAATGCTGGCAACTTCCCTTAGGCGATGAGTATCAAGACGCTTTAAGCAGTAATATTGCTGATATTGCCAATATTGGTTCTCCTCCGGAAGCAGGAACTATTTTAGGGGGATGCTTTTTGTCGCGCTTTACCAAAAAATATCACTGGGCTCATCTGGATGTTGCAGGAACGGCCTTCCGCGGAACAGGATCAACCCGAGGCGCAACGGGAAGACCGGTCCCTCTTTTAATGCAATATTTACTTTCTCGGTAAACAAATTTTTTCCTTATTCCCTCTCCCGCTTGCGCGGGAGAGGGTGGCACATAGTGCCGGGTGAGGGAAATGGAGGTTATTCATGATTCAAAATAAAGTTTATGATCCAAAAACAATTGAAAGCGAATGGTATGAACAATGGGAAAAAAATGATTATTTCTCCCCAAAAGAAATCGGGGCACCCTACTGCATAATGATCCCCCCCCCCCAATGTAACAGGAAGCTTACATATGGGGCATGCTTTCCAACAAACGCTTATGGATGTTTTAATTCGCTATCATCGTATGAAGAGCTGTAAAGCACTGTGGTTAGTGGGAACCGATCACGCAGGCATTGCCACTCAAATGGTGGTTGAGCGACAACTCCAAATCAAAGGACTCTCCAAAACAGAGTTAGGACGCGATGCTTTTATTGATCAAATCTGGTCTTGGAAGAAAGAATCTGGGGATAATATTACCCGACAATTACGACGGTTAGGGGCCTCTGTAGATTGGTCTCGCGAACGATTCACCATGGATGAAGGACTCTCCAAAGCCGTAATAGAAGCCTTTGTTCGTCTATTTAATGAAGGGTTAATTTATCGTGGAAAACGCTTAGTCAATTGGGATCCCATCCTCCATACCGCGGTTTCCGATTTAGAAGTAGAGTCTGAAGAAGAGAACGGATTCCTCTATTATATTCGTTATCCCTTAACGGATGGCACGGGTCATTTTACCGTTGCCACCACGCGTCCCGAAACAATGCTAGGTGATGTTGCGGTTGCCGTTCATCCTATGGACACGCGTTTCAATACACTCATCGGCAAACAGCTAAAGTTACCCCTCACAGAAAGAACAATCCCCATTATTGCCGACACAAGCATCGATCCTGAATTTGGCACGGGATGTGTTAAAATTACCCCTGCCCATGATTTTAACGATTATGCCATCGGTGAACGACATCATCTCCCTCAAATTAATATTTTTACGCTGGATGCCACTTTAAATACGAATGTACCCTTACCCTATCAGGGCTTAGATCGCTTTGTTGCCCGAGAACAAATTATTAAAGACTTAACGGCCCTCGATTATATTGAAAAAATTGACAATCATGTCTTAAAAGTCCCGCGCGGAGACAGAAGTGGTGCCATTCTTGAACCCCTGCTGACCGATCAATGGTTTGTTAAAACCGAAACGCTCGCAAAACCCGCTATTGAAGCCGTTGAAAAAGGGAAAATACGTTTTATACCCGAAAATTGGAGCAAAACGTATTTTGGGTGGATGCATAATATTCAAGATTGGTGCATTAGTCGTCAATTATGGTGGGGACATCGCATTCCTGCCTGGTATGATGAAGCCGGAAACATTTACGTTGCCCATAATGAAATGGAGGTCCGTGCCAAATATAATTTACCGGAGACGATTAGGCTTTCGCAAGACGAAGATGTTTTAGATACCTGGTTTTCCTCTGCTTTATGGCCTTTCTCCACATTAGGATGGCCCGAAGCTACATTAGATTTCAAAACCTTCTACCCTACTCAAGTGTTGGTAACCGGCTTTGATATTATTTTTTTCTGGGTCGCCAGAATGATTATGTTCGGTCTTAAGTTCACAGGTGAAATTCCTTTTCACGATGTTTATATTCATGGCTTAATTCAAGACCAAAATGGCCAAAAGATGTCTAAAACAAAAGGAAATGTATTAGATCCCATCGATTTAATCGATGGGATTGATCTTGAAAGTCTGGTTCAAAAACGAATTTCTGGTCTTATGCAACCGCAATTGGCTAAAAAAATAGAACAAGATACGAGAACACAATTCCCCAAAGGCATCTCAGCCTATGGAACTGATGCTTTACGATTTACTTTTTGTGCTCTCGCGACCACAGGTCGCCATATCCGTTTTGACTTTACTCGACTAGAAGGCTATCGCCATTTTTGTAATAAACTATGGAATGCGACTCGATATGTCTTGATGAATATTGAAGGAAAAAACTTTAATATTCATGATAATAAAGAATTCTCCCTTTCTGATCATTGGATCTTTTCGCTCTGGCAGCGTACTAAACAATCCGTACAAACACATATTCTGCAATATCGATTCGATTTAGCAGCCCAAGCACTTTATGAATTTACTTGGAATGAATATTGCGATTGGTACTTAGAACTTTCAAAACCCATTTTAAATAAACCTCTCAATACCCCAGAAGATGGCTTAAAGGCCAATGGGACACGGTATACATTAATAACCATTTTAGAAGAACTCTTAAGAGCACTGCATCCTTTTATACCTTATATTACTGAAACACTCTGGCAATTCGTTGCCAAATTTGAAGAAAAAAATAAAGAGACCATTATGCTTCAACCTTATCCTGATTATCGGGAAGATCTCATCCATTCTACTGCAGAAAACGAGATTACCTGGCTAAAAGACATTATTATAGGCATCCGTACCATTCGAGGTGAGTTGAATGTATCCCCCGCAAAATCAGTGCCCGTATATCTTTATAGTGACTCTAAAGAAGTCCTATCACAAACAGAAACTCGTATTACTCAACATGAACCATTATTAAAAGCGCTCGCAAAAATTGAAAGCATGGAATGTATAGATTATAAGGAAGACAGAGCTCCTGTCGCGACAGCCCTTATAGGGAATCTAGAAATTTTTATTCCTATGAAAGGCTTGATCGATATCGAGGCAGAAATTAAACGTTTAGAAAAAGATCATACAAAACATCAAAGTGATTTAGTTTTAACTGAAAATAAGTTAAAAAATGAAAATTTTATAAAAAATGCTCCCCGCGATATCGTACAACAAGAAAAAAATCGTTATGAAGAACTTAAAAACACACTCCAGAAATTGGAAGAACGCCTAAAGGAGCTAGAGAACATTGTGTAGTGGAAAACCCTCCTTTGAAAAAGGAGGGTCGCAGGCGAAGCCTGCGGGGTGGATTTTAAACAACGATGGGGCGTGCGTTAGGTTTATTAAGTAGTCGTAATATCAAGATCTAGAATTTTAGTTTTTTCTTGCTCAGCTACTCCCTTTTTTTGCATTTGTTCTTTTTCAAATTCGGTGAAATTTCCTATAATTTTAAAATTTTGTGTTAAACAATCTATTTTTCTGTGTAAGGCAAAGGGAACCCCTAATCCAAGAGAAAAGAGAATAATGAAAAAATTGGCAATGCTTAAGCGAAATAGTTTTTCACCCGTAATCGTTGTTGAAAATTTTATTTCCCCTATCGAAAGATGTTCTGCTTGATAACGAAGTAATGCTGCTTCATACCAAAAACGAGAATAACCCAAGGTAGGAATACTCAATAAAAGGGTTATAAAATTAATAGACTCTAATTCTTTAAAATCTCCATTAAAACTGACCTTCGTATTTCCGACATACAGGTTATCATAGACATATGCCATTTTTCTGTAGTCAGAACGAGGCTTCGTGTATCCCAAACTAAAAACATTCCAAAGCGTGCACTTAAAAGACAGTAACCCGTAATAAAACGCAGATCCTGTAAGATGACCTTGTAACCCTCTCCATTTTAGATGCGTTACTCTATAGTGATAAGTAGAATAAACAGCAACATTGAAAAGATAGTATATTATTAACACGTAACAAATATTAAGCGGTATCTCTAAAAAAGAAGCAAATTTTAACACAATCATATATAAACCGGCACAGAGAATAAGTGATGGCAATAAAACGCCCAAGGCTTTTAAGGAACCTAAAAATAATTCTTTTCCTTGACCTGTATACTCTAGAGGGGAACCTGATAGGGTCGTATTAGCAAAAAGGTAGCGTTTAATTTTTGTTCTACCCCAAAATGCATATACCCCCAATGTCAAAATATTCAAAAGTATATTCTTTGACTCTATCTTGTAGAGGTCATCTGTTTTTCCATTATAGATAAGGGAATTAACTTCATTACCCCCCAATTCTTTGCTATTTTTCTTCTTACTAGAATACCCCATTGTAATCTCAACTTAATTTGCTAGATCGATATATGAAGTATAGTAAAAATGTGGAAACTTACTATCGATTTATTTATCAATTAATAAATTGATTTTCTTGCTCTCTTGTATCATGAAATATAATATCTGGCCATCTTTCTTTCGTTAAGTGTAAATTCACCATATTAGGGGCTAGATAAGTTAAATGTTCCCCCCCATCCAAGGCCAAATGATCATTCGCTTTTTGTTGAAATTCCTCTAATTTTTTCTTATCCCGACAGGCGACCCAACGGGCAGTGGCAACATTAATAGGTTCATAGATACAATCTACTTTATATTCATGTTGTAACCGATGTGCTACAACATCAAACTGCAAGATACCCACAGCCCCTACAATAATTCTATTATCGTTTAACGGCCTAAAAACCTGAGTCGCCCCTTCTTCAGAAAGCTCTATTAATCCTTTTTGTAGCGCTTTCATTTTTAGAGGATCTTTAGGACGCACCGCTTTAAAAAATTCAGGGGCAAAATAAGGAATTCCAATAAATTCTAACGCTTCTCCCTGAGTAAAACTATCCCCTATTTTAATCGTGCCATGATTATGCAAGCCGATGATATCGCCTGCAAACGCTTCATCAACGAAATCTCGTTCCCCTGCCATAAAGGTTAAGGCATTTGCTATGGTTAAATCTTTTCCTAAACGCACATGCCGAATCTTCATGCCATGTTGATATTTGCCTGAACAAATCCTTAAAAAGGCAATTCTATCCCGATGTTGAGGGTCCATATTGGCTTGTATTTTAAAAACAAAACCTGTGAATTTTTCTTCTTCTGCTGAAACAATTCGACTTTTTGTTTCCCGCCCTTGAGGCAGGGGTGCATATTCAACAAAAGCATCTAGCAGTTCCCGAACCCCAAAATTATTAAGGGCAGAACCAAAATAAACCGGCGTTAATTCCCCTTTTAAAAAAGCTGCTTTTTCAAATTCATGGCTTGCGCCTCTTACTAGACTTAATTCTTCCCGAAATTCTTTTGCGATATCTCCAATGGCTTCGTCTAATTCAGGGTTGTTTAGCCCTTTGATAATTCGTCCTTCTTGAATACGTTCACCATGCCCTGGTTCGTAAAGTCGAATAATATCCAAGCCTAAATGATAAATGCCTTTAAAAAATTTACCCATTCCAATAGGCCAAACGATAGGGGCACAACGGATCTTTAAAATATGTTCTATTTCATCCATTACATCAATAGGACTACGACTGTCTCTGTCCATTTTATTAATGAAGGTAATAATAGGAGTATCTCTAAGACGACAGACTTCCATCAATTTAATTGTGCGAGCCTCTACCCCCTTTGCTGCATCAACCACCATTAAGGCAGAATCAACCGCAGTCAGTGTTCTATAGGTATCCTCAGAGAAATCTTCATGGCCTGGCGTGTCCAATAAATTCATAATGCGATCTTTATAGGGGAACTGCATCACAGAGGTCGTTACCGAGATCCCGCGCTGTTTTTCTAATTCCATCCAATCTGAAGTGGCATGTTTTGTCGATTTACGACCTTTGACGGTGCCTGCAAGCTGAATGGCCCCCCCAAATAATAATAATTTTTCAGTAATCGTGGTCTTTCCCGCATCTGGATGAGAGATAATCGCAAAAGTACAACGTTGTTTAGAATGTGAAGCCATGTGTCATTATAACATAACCTTATCTACACTCTCAAGCTCCGGTACACATTGATGTAAAAGTTCACGTAATTTTCTATCTTCATATTTATTGGCATTACAGACCTTTTCCATTTCATCCAAAATATCACTTAACCAAATCCAATTGATTTCTTTTGCCATGGCTTGGAATATTTTCTTATGGCTCGTCGCATCTAAAGCTTCGCTGGGATAGAATAGTTCTTCATAGAGCTTTTCACCCGGACGCAAACCGGTATAGCGAATTTCAATTTCTTCACCTAATTTTTTGCCCGACAATTGAATCATTTGTTCTGCTAAAAACTTGATTTTAATGGGCTCCCCCATATCCAAGACAAAGATTTCGCCCCCCCGATCCAATGGCTAAAGCCTGTAAGATGAGTTGGCATGCCTCTGGAATGGTCATAAAAAAACGGGTAATCTCTGGATGGGTAACGGTAATCGGCCCGCCTTGTTCTAATTGCTTACGAAAAATAGGCACAACGCTCCCTGCTGAACCCAACACATTCCCAAATCTAACTGTAATAAATTGGGTTATTCCACTTCCATTTAAGCTATGACAAATCATTTCGGTTGTTCGTTTGGTGGCACCCATCACATTCGTCGGTCTCACCGCTTTATCGGTTGAAACCAGAATAAACTTTTTCACCCCATGGGCAACCGATAATTGAGCTAAACATCGTGTGCCTAATATATTGTTCATAATGGCTTCACGAGGCTGTGTTTCAAGCATCGGAACATGCTTGTAAGCGGCTGCATGGAAAATAATATCTGGGTGATATTGCGAAAGAATTTGATGCATGGCTGATTTATCGCACACGCTCGCCAAATGTTTCGACAATTTTACCTTGGGAAAATGTTCAGAGAATTCTTGTTCTAACATAAACAGGTTATATTCTGATTGTTCCACAACAATTAATTGCTTCGGATTAAGTCTTGCAACCTGACGACATAACTCAGAACCAATAGAGCCCCCGCCCCCACTCACTAATACTGTTTTTCCCTGAAGGGCAACGTTAATTGCTGCCCAATCTAAAGAAACCGGATCACGCCCTAATAAATCTTCTAATGAGACTTCTCTCAGTAAATCAATGTTGACACGGCCGGATACAAAATCATCTAATCCCGGTAAGGTACGAACAGGGCAACTCGTTTTATCACAATAACCCATAATACGACGCATTTCTTTTGCAGAAGCATGGGGTATCGCGATAATGATTAACTGAATATCATACTCTTTTACGATGCGTGGAATATCAAGGCATTTTCCCACCACCGGAATCCCATGAATTTCATGACCCGCTTTAGAGGCTTTATCATCTACAAACGCCACAGGTTTGTAGTGACGTTCTCTTTCTCGCAACAAATCTCTTACAATACCTTCCCCAGGTCCATCAGCACCCACAACTAATACTCTTTTTTCTGTTACTTGACTTCGATGGTAATCTTTTAACCACCGTACAGCAAATCTGGAACCCCCCAAACCAATAATCAATAACATGCCATAAATGGGTAAAACAGAACGGGGAAACCCTTCTAAACGGGTGACTAAAAACAAGATTAACATTGAAAGTCCACAGCCCATTGCTGCAGCTCGAAATATACGCATTAAATCGGGAACCGAGGCAAATCGCCAAATTCCCCTATAAAGACCGACTGTCCAATACGCTCCAGTTTGAACCACAAGGACGGTTGGAAAGGCAGCAAGGGCCATGGGCAACGCTTCTTCAGGAATGCCATCTAAGTTAAAACGTAACCAATAAGCGCCAAACCAAGCTAAAGGAATCATTAAAACATCATGTATAATGGCTAAAAATCTTCCGCGTATCTTAATCCAATTTGTTATCATACACTCCCCACCATAGGTTTTATTTTCTCAATACAAAGATAAACGGCGCTTAATAAGCTTATCGTCACTAACAATGCGACCCCCAAATAGGCGGGTTGAAAATAAGCAAAGAACACTATACCCATTAATGCACTATTTAACAAAATCACCCGCAACAAAACTTGTTGATGCGTATATCCCGCTTGATGTAGACGCTGATAAGCATGCGATCGATGACTGCTCATTATATTTTCTTTTTTCAAAAATCGCCTTACTAACGTAACCGTTGCATCAAACCAAAAAACCCCATACAAAATAATCCAAAGCGTAATCGGGATGTTGTACCAAACATCCCCCACTAAGGCAAAAATCGCCACTAAAAACCCCAGGAAATAACTGCCTACATCGCCCATAAAGACACGTGCTTTAGGCCAATTCCAAATTAAAAATCCAGCAACCGCAAATACTAAAAATCCACACAACGCAGCCATTGCATTGGCATCAAAAGCCCAAAATAAGCCCCCCCCCATACCAAATAGAAATAAAGCTTCTATCCCCGCTAACCCATCTAATCCGTCCATAAAATTAAAAAGATTAATAGACCATATCACCCCAATAATCGCCAAGGGCACCGCAAACCAACCTAAATAGAGCGCCGTTTCATTTAATAAATGAAATGAATGTACTTTGCCCATCATAATAATACTTAAAAAAGCAATGATCGCCTGAGCAATAAAGCGATTTTTAGCAGACAATTGAACAATATCGTCCCAATATCCTAAAAAGGAGATGATTAAAGCACTGGGGAAAAAAATGGCTAATTCTCTAAATGAAAGCCCTTCCAGAACAAAGCTTAATAATAAAGCCAAGTTCCACAATACCACAAACACGATGCCCGCCCCCCTCGGGGTAACAATTTGATGTGAAGAACGATTATTAGGAATATCAACTAACCCACGACTCATTGCATATTGGCGATACCAATGAACGAGTAAAAAAGATAAGAAAAAGAGGGATATCCCCAGGGTTATTACAATTTTGTTATTCAACTAATTACCTCTTGTCACATCCCTTATAAATAGACAGGGGATTGTAACATCAAATTAACAACAAATTCATGTGGAAATCAGCATATAACTATTAGTTATAAAAATAAATTATATTTACTAGCGGGCTTTTAAAAATATTATACATTTTCATTTAAATAGCTTACAATATATTTCAAGCTTATACCTCCATTTCTAGGTGTAGCATATTAAGAATTCTTAAATTAAAAAAGTAGGAGATAATGATGAGTAATCCAGCACCTAACGTAACTAATTTTTCTGAAGAAGATAAAAAACTTTTTGAACACTATTGTACTACTCGAACGGTTAAAAGTCTTAAAGCCATTATTGATGCAGGCAGATATAACTTATTAACCTGTTTCATCCCAAATCCAAATAGTCCAGGAAATTTTAGTGTTACCATGCTGTATGACGTAATCATAAATAATTATCAGGACTCTGCGCCGAGTTGTGTAGATTATTTATTGAAATTTTATGAAAACCAATTACAGTTAGCAAACCAAAGAAACAACAAGGATAGTCAAGAAAAACGTCAACGCGTTCGGACGGCTCTTTTAACTCAAGATCCCTATCTTCAAACCCCTTTATTACTTGCCTGTAAACAGGGCCATCAGCCATTGGCTTTAAGATTAATCAATTTGGATATAACGCAAGAAACCCTTAATATTTCAGATAATAGGGGAAATTTTAGATTAACGCCATTACATGTAGCCTGTATTTTTGGTTTAAGGAAAGTTATTGAAACCCTTATTGAATTAGGCGTAGATACAAACGCCCACGATGCTGCTGGGAAAACACCTTTTAGATATCTTATTTTTCCTTCCTCTCCTGTGTATGGTAATTTTGAATTGATTAGGGAACAGTTTATACGCTTCAGTGACATATTCCTGTCGGCGTATAACCCTACATCTCTACCCTCTGTTGATTTAACAAATAGGATTAGGGCTATTCAGGACCATTCTATTATACATGACGTTACTATGGTATATTTTAATACATTAGCAAAAAAAGCTCTAGATACTCCCTTTATAACAAAGCAATTATTCAAAGCAATCTTAGAAGGTGATATAGGTAAAATGACAGGATTATTCAGACGAAACGCTGATAATCCGTGGAAACATACGTTTGATAATCGGATCGTGACACCTTTACTTTTTGCGGCTTTTGTCGGTCACATTCCGGTAGTAGATTATCTGTGTACACAGGGTGCAAGTCTCAAAGAAGAAAAAGATAATGAGGGTAATACCGCTTTACTTCTTGCTGCTAGTAAGGGTCTTATTGAAATGGTTGACCATTTGCAAACATTAGGCGCAAGTATTACTGAGAGAAATAATAATGGTCAGGATGCTTTATCCCTAGCGGAACATCACGGTCATCCTACTATGGTTGCTCATATTAGAAAAATTCGTCTTTGGGAAAATATTTTTACTAGAATTCGAGCATGGTATGGGATTGGTAATGCAATTATTGTTCCTGTTGATGACTTTAGACATCGACGATTACGCGGAACTGATCCTTTAGCCGTACTCACATTAGGCAATGAACGAGAAGATTTCACCTTAACACCTAGGGAACTTAACCAATTGCGTCATGAAATTTTAAGGAATATAAATCAATTTTTAAACTTAGAAGAAGAACCATTGAAACAATTAGTTCTGGTAACATTGATGCCTATTTTAAGTGAACGAACAGCCATAAAAGAACAGATAGAAAAATTAATTAAAAAAGAAGAAGAGGAAAAAGAAAAATTAGCACAAGAAAGAATTAAAAAAGAAGAAGAGGAAAAAGAAAAATTAGCACAAGAAAGAATTAAAGAAGAAGAGGAAAAAGCTAAAAAAGCAGCGGGTCTTAAAATATTCAATGAATTTTCGATTGTACCCAGAAATTTAGAAACGGCTATTCAACGATTTCACTCTCATTCGAAAAGATTTAAAGAGCTCTTAAAATCCTTTAAATCTTCAGCGCAAATAAGACAAAATATCTTACAAAATCCAAATATCCATTTAGGAAAAACCAAAAAAAGTGCAGAACTAGCAAATAGTTTAGCAACTTGTTTGAAAAAAGTAGAGGCAGACGCGCTCCAAATAGACGCTTACAGCACTGAATTTAATAATTCTCTTAAAAAATTAATAGCCGAATATCGGGAAGCTCAGCGGGAGATAACAAACTTTCTTTCCCATTACGACATTGATTCAGCAGAAAAGAGGTGGGCTCCCCTTCGCGAATGGATGACTAAATGTACCACCTCTGTAGAGAGTGTTGTAAGGCTTTGCACCGATCTCGAAACAATTTGTGAGAACCTAAGCGCTGGAAATAAAATTTACGAGGCAGTCAGAAATAAGAAGGACAACGCTGAATATAGAAAAAACAAGAAAGATGATGATAAATTTAAACAAATACTTGAAAAACTGGAGCGCCTTGAAACTAAATTAAACGAAGCAGAAGATTCATACCGTCAAAGAGAAAAAGAAGCGAAAGAACACAGTACCCAGTGGGAAGCAGAGCAAAAAAGAACGCTCGCCGCCATTAAGAAAAAACGAGAAGACAATAAAAGAAGGATGGAGGCCAGAAAAAAAGCAGAAGAATTAGATCGGGGGGCTCAAGGTAACGAAACCGTCCATTTTAACTTTTCTCCTAGACCTCTCACCTTGGGGACTAAAACAGAAGTCGCTGAAAAAATGAATGCATTTACTCAAATACAAGAGTTTCATAAAACCATACAAGCCCTTTGTAGCATAGTGCCTCGCTCAGAAAGAGAGATTCGCATCGAACATTTTGCTCACTTAGGCGTTTTAGCGCGTTGTACACGGGCCATCAGTGAAATTCCGTCTCTTCGAAACGTGCCCCTTTCATCCGCTGAAATCGCTAATATCGCCAATGTTATCTTCCATCATAATAGGGATTTTCTAAAAATAACAAAAGAATCCAATGAGCAGTTTCGAAATTTAAACTTACAGTTTTGCTTATTTTTGCAGGGTCAAAATGTACCCTCTTCCCCTCTTTTGCGTAATATAATTAATCATCGCTTACAAGAACGAACGGCGGCAGATTGTTTAAAGCAAATTCAGGAATATGAAGAATATTTAAGAGAACTTTATCAATATCAAGCCAGTGATGGAGAATATGCCAGCCAAGAGGGCGATCGGATCCTAGAGCACGCCTTTGGCTATCTTCATGCACGCCTCGGGGAAACCGTCAGTGAACTCTACCTTCGTGACCCAAAAGCCTATGGAGAAAGAAGAAAAAGATTTGATGAATTCCGTCACCTAGGGATACCCTATCGACATGAACTTAGCTTTCCCTTACCAGAGCCATCTAACACCAATGCTGCCGCTGCCACCGACGGATCCGCTAGCCAAAATGTATCAGCAGGTGTAGGGGGAGGAGTAGCAAGAGCAGGAGCCGAGGCAAGTGTAGGAGCCGGGGCAGGAGCTGGTGCAGGAGCCGGAGCAGGTGCAAGGGTAGGTGCAGCAGGAGCAGCAGGCACAAATACTGCAAATGCAGAAGATGGAACTTCAGGCGTAAGAACTGCAAGACCAAGACCCTCCCCTGGCGCAACCTGAAAATCAATGTATGAAAATGAAAAGTTACTTTTTAATTAAAAAGTAGGAGATAATGATGAGTAACCCAGCGCCCGACCTAACGAATTCTTCTGAAGAAGATAAAAAACTTTTTGAACAATATTGTACTACTCGAACTCTTGCAAATCTTAAGGCCATTATCGACGCCGGTAAATATAACTTATTAACCTGTTTGATCCCAAATCAAAATAGCCCAGGAAATTTTAGTGTTACTATGCTGTATGACGTAATTACAAATTATGACTCCCCTGCGCGAGGTAACGTATCCGATGAGGAGAGAGATAAACTTAATGCTGCCTCCCCAGAGGGTGAAGAGGGACGAAAATGTGCAGACTATTTATTGAAATTTTATGAAAATCAATTACAACTAGCAACCCAAAAAAACGATAAGGATAGTAAGGATAGTCAAGAAAAGCGTGAACGAGTTCGGACGGTTCTTTTAGCTCAAGATAGATATTTTCAAACCCCTTTATTACTTGCCTGTAAAAAGAGCCATAAGTCATTGGTTTTAAGATTAATCAATTTGGATATAACACGAGAAACCCTTGATATTGCAGATAAGAGGAAAGATTTTAGACTAACACCATTACATGTAACCTCTATTTTTGGTTTAACACAAGTTATTAGAACGCTTGTTGCATTAGGTGCAGATAAAAATGTTCTAGATGCTTCTTCGAACACACCTTCGCATTATTTTTATGCTCCAACCACTGAGTCCATCGAACGAATACTCAGTTCAGTGTATGAACATAATACATCTTCTTCTATTTCGGATATGGCTACCTATATTTACGAGCATATAACATCCTCTAGTAGGATGGCATCCAAGAGATTAACCCGTGGATCATTATCCCGTATGCCCATAAGAAAACCCAGATCCGAGCCCGAGCCCGAGCGCCTTATACTCAGTAAGTTCAGTAATGAGCTCAGTAATCAGCTCAGGATGGATGATGCATTAAAACAATCATTATTTAAAGCAATAATAGAAGGCAATATAACTAATCTTATAAGTCAACAAAACGCTAATATTCATTGTAAATTTACACTTGATAATCGGATCATGACCCCTTTACTTCTTGCTGTTTATCACGGTCATATTCCTGTAGTAGATTATCTGTGTACACAAGGTGCAAGTCTCAAAGAAGAAAAAGATAATGAGGGCAATACTGCTTTACTTCTTGCTGCTAGCAATGGTCTTATTGAAATGTTTAATCACGTGCTAAAATTAGGCTCAAGTATTACTGAGAGAAATAATAATAGTCACGATGCTTTATTTCTAGCGAAACATCGCGGTCATGCTACCCTAGTTGCTCATATTTGCAAGATTCATAGGAAAAATATTGTTACTAGAATGAGAGCATGGTATGCGATTGAAGATACCATTGTTGTTCCTATCAATGAATTTAAACGACAACCTCCATTATTCCTTAATACTAATACTCATCCTATAATGGACATCTTAGAAGAAAATGAAATAAGAGATATTACATTAACACCTGCGGAATTTAAACAGTTGCGTTATGAAATTTTAAGGAATATAAATAATTTTTTAAACTTAGAAGAAGAATCCTTGAAACGGTTAATTCTGATAACATTGCTTCCTATTTTAAGTGAGCGAACAGCAATAAAAGACCAGATAGAAAAATTAGCACAAGAAAAAACTAGAAAAGAAGCTGAAAAAGCAGCGGGTCTTAAAATATTCAATGAATTTTCGATTGTACCCAGAAATTTAGAAGCGACCATTCAGAGATTCAACTCTCATTTGAAAAAATTTGAAGAACTTTGTAAATATTTTAAAGATTTAGCGCAAGCAAGACAAAATATCTTACAAAATCCCGATATCCATATTGGAAAAACCCAAAAAAAAGCAGGGCTACAAAGTAGCTTAACAACTTACTTTGAACAAGTAAATGCAGATGCCGCCCAAATAGAAGCTTACAATACTGAATTTAATGATTCCCTTAATAAATTAATGGCTGAATATCCGGAAGCTCAGCGGGAGATAACAAACTTTCTTTCCGATTACGACATTGATTCAGCAGAAAAGAGGTGGGCTCCCCTTCGCGAATGGATGACTAAATGTACTACCTCTGTAGAGAGTATTGTAAAGCTTTGCACCAATCTCGAAACAATTTGTGAGGACCTAAACGCTGGAAATAAAACTTACGATACAGTCAGAACAAACAAGGCGCGCCTTATACCTAAAGCTTACAAGGAACACATTGTACATAAAACTTACGATGCAGCCAGAAACAATAAGGAGCACATTGTACATAAACAAAACAAACAGCAGTATAATGCTGAAATTAGTCAAATATTGGCAAAAATTGAACTCATTGAAACTAAATTAAGAGAAGCAGAAGTTTTATACCGTCAAAGAGAAAAAGAAGCGAAAGAACACCGTGCTCACTGGGAAGCAGAGCAAAGAAGAACGGTCGCCGCCATTAAGAAGAAACGAGAAGAAGCAAAAAATAAAAGAATGATGGAGGCCAGAAAAAAAGCAGAAGAATTAGATCGGGGGGCTCAAGGTAACGAAACCGTCCATTTTAACTTTTCTCCTAGACCTCTCACCTTGGGGACTAAAACAGAAGTCGCTGAAAAAATGAATGCATTTACTCAAATACAAGAGTTTCATAAAACCATACAAGCCCTTTGTAGCATAGTGCCTCGCTCAGAAAGAGAGATTCGCATCGAACATTTTGCTCACTTAGGCGTTTTAGCGCGTTGTACACGGGCCATCAGTGAAATTCCGTCTCTTCGAAACGTGCCCCTTTCATCCGCTGAAATCGCTAATATCGCCAATGTTATCTTCCATCATAATAGGGATTTTCTAAAAATAACAAAAGAATCCAATGAGCAGTTTCGAAATTTAAACTTACAGTTTTGCTTATTTTTGCAGGGTCAAAATGTACCCTCTTCCCCTCTTTTGCGTAATATAATTAATCATCGCTTACAAGAACGAACGGCGGCAGATTGTTTAAAGCAAATTCAGGAATATGAAGAATATTTAAGAGAACTTTATCAATATCAAGCCAGTGATGGAGAATATGCCAGCCAAGAGGGCGATCGGATCCTAGAGCACGCCTTTGGCTATCTTCATGCACGCCTCGGGGAAACCGTCAGTGAACTCTACCTTCGTGACCCAAAAGCCTATGGAGAAAGAAGAAAAAGATTTGATGAATTCCGTCACCTAGGGATACCCTATCGACATGAACTTAGCTTTCCCTTACCAGAGCCATCTAACACCAATGCTGCCGCTGCCACCGACGGATCCGCTAGCCAAAATGTATCAGCAGGTGTAGGGGGAGGAGTAGCAAGAGCAGG
>Ga0206998_1067_pt1 | contig 28127 bp, 24 predicted proteins | sample Alteio_BWMinCont_FD_153309 | JGI IMG/M metagenome (GOLD analysis project Ga0206998, IMG submission 153309) | Enriched cells from forest soil in Barre Woods Harvard Forest LTER site, Petersham, Massachusetts, United States -... | ecosystem: Environmental > Terrestrial > Soil > Temperate forest >... | reverse complement strand
GAACTATAATTAACTCATTATATGCTTTGGCATTTTCTAGATTCAAACAAAATATTTTTTCCAACCAAATTATTCGTAATATTCTTAACAAAATTATGGCATTATTATTTGGTAGCTTTGCCTTTAAATTGATTATGGATTAATAAGTATAACCCTTATCATATTTGTTTCCTTTGTTTTTATTCACAGAGGCTATACTTTTCTTTTTAACTTCATTAATGAAATTTTCTACTAAAGGGGTTATTCAATAATTGTTTTGCCTTCCTTTACCAACTCCGGCAAATCCAATTAGATAAATTATAACCGACTGACTCATTTTCATGCCTTAAAGTGTGATGAAGTCTTACACTTAATAAACAGCTTATTTCTATCAATATCATCAAATGATTATGTAATAAATAGCGTAACTACTACACTGATAAAGATTATCAGCCGTTTTCTTGGATTTGAAAGGATTAAAGGTGAGAACTTATACTTGTTTTTTGATATTGATGCTTAGCTTAATGGTGCCAAAAAACACCATGGCATATAACGAAAAAATGGGTCCAGAAGCTGCCCTACAGCGATTGATGGAAGGCAATCAACGATTTATGAAAGATAATACCTTGTGTCCTGACCGCACACAAGATAGACGAACAGCTTCTGCGGCCAAACAAAAACCATTTGCCATTGTACTTGGCTGTTCAGATTCTCGAGTACCCCCTGAACTTGCGTTTGATCAAGGGGTTGGGGATCTATTTGTGGTTCGTGTTGCGGGTAACGTTGTAGGCCCTACAGAATTAGATAGTATCGAGTATTCTGCTATTTACAATGGCTCAGCCATTATTGTGGTTTTAGGACATGAAAATTGTGGTGCAATAGAAGCAGTGTTAACAGGAAAAACCAAAGATATAGAAGCCATTGCTGATTTGATCAAACCCGCGGTAGAGATAGATCATACAATGGTAACTGCCGTTCAGGCCAATATTCGAAATAGTGTTATCAGAATCAAATCATCTCCTCCTATCGCTAAACTAATAAAAGAAGGTAAAATTGATGTAGTAGGGGCCCATTATGATCTATATTCTGGAGAAATAAAACTTTTACCTATTGAAAATTGAATCAATTAATTCTATCCTTTGAAATTGACTATACCGAAGCCTGAGAAAGTTAAGAGCACGGGCGAATTTCAAACCCCGTTTGAAAAAATCTTTTGCATCACCCGTTGTTATTAAGGTTTTAATACTTCTGTTGTTTCGCTTGTTCATGGAGCACATGCCATGTCAAGCGACTTAACCATATAAACCATATTCCATTCATAGCCCTGAGGTTTTAAATTCAGGAGGGGCGAAAAACCGACAGATTGATAGAAATTATAGGTTTTTAGGTAATTTTCATCAGACTCGAATGGAGCAAGCGTTTCAACCGTCATCGTCGTTGCACCACGTTCTTTTGCATGTTTACAAGCATCTTCAATCAGCTTATGTCCAATACCTTGCCCCTGAAAATCTCGCAAGACTGCCATCCAATAAAGATTACAATTATTTTTGTATGGAAAATCTATGGAAATAAGCCCAAGATAATCCCCACCCATCTTTGCTGCTAAATTCGTGCAAGAATGAACTCCAATCGCATAATGTTCATTGGCATCGGGAAGCCCAAAATACTCAGGTAAATCCGCAGTGATTTTTCGACATAAATCTTCAGCAACTTCTTGAGATACTTTTTCTATTTGGATCATAATTGTTTCCCCACGGCTATATCGTCAACACCCCCTTCATAACCATCGGGATCATTAAATGGCATTTCGATATAACCATTTTTTCTGTAAAATGCTAATGCCGTAGGTGTTGATTCCGCATGGATGCTTTTATATCCTTGGCATTTAAGCCATCTCTCACATAAAGCTAAAAACTTTCCACCAAAATTATTATTTCTTTTTGCTTCATCAATGACAATAATTCGAATTGCAGCTCTTTTATCTGGCCATAATTGAATATGCGCATAACCAATAATTTCTGCGCCTTGGTATAAAACCAAATGCTTGTGCTGGGGATGATTAAATGTCCATGTATAAGGATCATCAATATTATGAGGGGCGAAGAAATATTTTTGGCGAAAATACTTAGCTGCATTCCATTCAGAGTGATGTGTACATAGCACAAATCTGTGTTTATTGAAACCAGCTTGGTTTAATATATTTCGGATAAAATCATGCTTACCCAAAGTGTAACCTGTATAAATAGAAGCGTTTTTCTGATGAGAAGATTCTTCTGAAATCAAATTATATTTTAGTGCCTCATACTCATCTCTGGCATCAGGATGCTTACGTAAATAATCCCTAAATAAGATATTTGATTCAATTTCGGGATCATTTTCTTCAAAAACATGAAGATTAACATTTCTATTATCTGTTCTTATTGTAAAGCTTCTGCGGAAGGGAATATTGAAACCTCCCCTATATGTGTACCCTATAGCATTCAATTCGTTAACTAGAAAAAATAAATCCCGAACAACAGCAATAATATCTATTTTAGGTTTTGCTGAAAGTCCTGGAACCGACGTTGAACCGACATGATGAATAGCAATACAATTATCACCCAGTGTTTTTTTGATAATGGCTGCCTCAATCTCAAAAATCTTGGGCCAGTTGGGATCATACGGTACAACTTCGATACGTTTAATCTGTTCCATAGTACTTAATCTCTGATAAAATAAAGTCAATCTTATTAAAATTGCTAATGCCTTTGATACGTAGTGTCATTCACTGTTCAGTTACAGGCTTCATCTTGACATACCTTGTTTTTATATGCAAATATAACCGGTGTGTAACCCAGTATTTTTCATAAGGGATGTCGAAAATCAAAGTTGCCATTTCTTATACTCACGTCTTTGTTGGGGAATATATAAACATGACTAAACCTAAACGTATTTTCATCGTCGGGCATATGGGTGCAGGTAAATCATTACTAGGAGAAGGGTTAGCTAAAAAACTTAGTTGGCAATATATTGATGCCAATCCTGGTTTAGAGCGTTACATTGGGCGAAATTTGAATGAAATTCTGGGTAAACAAGGTGAAGAAGCATTTCATCAGTGTGAAGCTGAAATAATATCTCATTATATCGACAAAGAACATGTTGTGCTAGTAATGGAAGAAGCTGTAATCGTTACAGAAAAGAATAGAAAATTGTTATCCTCAGAATTTGTTGTTTATTTAAAAGTGTCAACGCCGGTGCAAATAGAACGATGGTCAGAGGGACGATCTCCACTTCTCCCAATCACTGATCGAAAAACATTTCTAGATAAACAGCACCTTGAACGAGATAGCTTATTCGAAGAAGTAGCTACGCTAACCATAGAGCCGTCTTTTTCTATTGAGAAAGATGTGAATAAAATAATACAAGCCCTTGAGCTGAACCGACCTTACTCATGAAGAAGCTAATTTTGAGGGAGAGAGTTAATTAACTATTTCGAGCAATTGGCAAACTACTCTGACAAAAAACCCTGTTGCAAATTCCACAATTGAGGATAAATTATACCTTTCTCTAATAGATACAGATGGGTTCCTTCCTCTACCTTATGCCCAAATGATAGGGACGTCATATTTACCCATGCGACCATCTCGGGTAATTAAGGTACACCCCTCAACCTTAGATTGAGAAATTAACATCCTATCAAAAGGATCATGATGATGGGGAGGTAAAGAGGTAATACCAACTGTATGAAGAATGGTGATTGATAATGGATGAAAATGACTTACTTCAATTGCTTTATCAAAATCATCAGGGGCTTGTAATTTACCAATTGCTTTTTTGATTGCAATTTCCCATGCGCTCACTGCGCTCACAAATATAACATTTTTTGGATTTTCAATAAATAATCGCGTATCACTTGATAAAGTTGCATCATTCATTAGCCACCATAAGAGAATGTGTGTATCAAGCAGTATTTTCATACTTCATTCCCCTCTAAAAGCCTTAATGATAGATTCAGGCAATTCATCGAAATCATCAGCTATCACAACTTTTCCTTCCCAGTAGCCCGGCTTTCTGGGTTGCTCGCTTTCTTCATATCGCACCAGCTTTACCATAGGTTTACCGGCTTTACAGATGATAATTTCTTCACCTTCAAAAGCGAGTTCAATATATTGAGACAAATGGGTTTTTGCTTCATGTATATTCATCATTCTCATAGTTTCCTCCTATTAAACTTAGTTTAGTTTAGTCTCCATATTTAAGTCAAGGGTTTGTGCATTGCGAAATGTACACAATCGAAAATCGTACCAAATGATTAGAACACCTTTATTCTGCAAGTCGTTGAAATTTATTAAAAATTTTTGCGCACCCGGAGAGATTCGAACATATTTTTTGCTTTTTATATTCATCTAAATTGATATTGGGACTATTCTTTTCCCTAACTTGTATTACAAATTAGGGACAATTGGCTACATAGCGTCCGGTCTTAATGAACTTACGCAAAAACGGGTTATTCCATTTTTGCGTAATTTTAAGAACCCTGTTAAACTTACGCAAAAATGACCTAATTTATTTTTGCGTAAGTTAAAGGAAAAACAGATGGAAGAACCTTTTGTTGGAAGAAAAAGAGAATTTCATGAGCTTAATTCGTTATTAAGTAGACGTACTGCTAGTCTTGTAGTCATAAAAGGCAGACGACGGATTGGAAAGAGTCGTTTGGTTGAAGTATTTGCGAAAGATAAGCCATTTTATACGTTTACAGGACTCCCACCAACCCCGGAAACTACCGAAACGATGCAGCGTGAAGAATTTGCAAGGCAATTGGGGGAACAATTTGGATTTCCTAAATTTAAAATGGATGATTGGGGAGATTTATTCACATTTCTTGCTAAACAGACTGCAAAAGGAAGAGTCATTATTTTGTTGGACGAAATTTCTTGGATGGGCTCTAAAGATCCCACGTTTTTAGGAAAGTTAAAAACTGTTTGGGATACTTTTTTTAAGAAAAATCCAAAATTAATCTTAATCTTATGTGGTTCTGTATCAACTTGGATTGAAAAAAATATATTAAGCGGCACGGGTTTTTTTGGTAGGATATTACATAAGATCACTTTAGAAGAACTTTCTTTGCCTGAGAGCCATCAATTATTGCAACAAATGCATTTTAAATGGTCTCCTTTCGATGAGTGCATGCTACTGGGATTAACAGGCGGGGTCCCTTGGTATATCGAATTGATGGATCCAAAATTTCCGATACAAGATAATATTAAACGTTTATGCTTTAACAAGGATGGAATTTTTGTTGATGAATTTAATAATATTTTTCATGATTTATTTGGGCAGCGCGCTCTAATTTATAAAAGAATCGTAAAGGCCTTAGCCAAAGAGCCAATTCAATATTCTGAGCTCAGCAAAGCTATCCATTATCCAAGTGGCGGACCTCTTAGTGAATATTTGGACGATTTAGTCACATCTGGATTTATACGTAAAGATCATTCATGGAATTTTAGAACAGAGAACGAATCCAAGATAATTCAATATCGTTTGCGGGATAATTATTTACATTTTTATTTAAAATACATTGATCCCAATCTTGTTAAAATAAAAAGAGGGCAATTTGAAAATATTTCAATGACTTCTTTTAAAGGGTGGAATGGAATTTGGGGATTACAGTTCGAAAAGTTGGTTTTAAATAACCGATATCTTATACAAAAAACACTTAAAGTGTCTCCTGAAGATATTGTATATGATAATCCATATTTTCAAAGGTCCACTAAAAAAGTACCTGGCTGTCAAATTGATTATTTAATTCAAACAAAATCAAATAGTTTAATTGCATGTGAAATCAAATTTTCAAGGGACACCATTAAGACAAACGTTGTGCAAGAAGTTAAGGAGAAAATTAAAAGACTTGTATTGCCTAGAGGATTTTCGTGCTGTCCAGTCCTTATTCATATTGGAGAAGTATCTGAGAGTGTGATTGAAAGCAACTATTTTGCCAACATTATTAATTTCGAGGATTTGCTTTTGCAAGTTTAATCCGATACGAATGTTAATACATAGCAAAAATAGCGAGTTGTTCTCGAAATCCCCACAATCGAAAATTGTGTCGAATGGCTAAAATCAGTTTTACAGTTGTAACCTATGTGTCCGGTACGGACCGAAGAATTTTGGCGCGCCCAGAGAGATTCGAACTCCCGACCACCTGGTTCGAAGCCAGCAGGTCTAATTCTAACTACTTGATTTCATTACACATTATACCTGGCAGTCCCGCTACAACTGCCTAACAATGCAGGACTTTTCATAGCTGATGTACACAAAATGTACACAATGAATTTACAGCATCTGAAATTAAATAACAACCTCAAATCCCCAAACAAATTTATGAATTAAATATAATAACGGCTCAACTATAAAATTTATCTGTCTCTTATATATTTATACTATACCCATTGCGAATGAGTTTTAGGTCCTAAAATCTCCTAACCAGTGTCGTATGCCTCCAATCCTTCTCCCATTAGATCACTTATTGCATCCAGATATTTATCTTGTTCTTTAAAAAAATTGGTGCAGGCCTCTTTAAATTTCGAATATTTTTCATAGTATGTATTGTGCAAAACTGTTTTCTTAAAAAAGCCCCATAACCTCTCGATCAAATTTAATTTTGGAGAATAAGTTGGCAAAAATACCAATTTCACCTTGGAAACCTTTAGATATTCCAAGACAGCATCGGAAAAATGATATTTTGCATTATCTAATATTACATAGATGGCAGAGGCCCAGTAGTAAATTTGTTCTAAATTTTTTAACAAATCAATTGTGGTGTCACCATTGATAGAACCCTCAGTAATAATTGTAGTCGTTTCGTATGTTTCGGCATTCATAGCCCCATGGATGTTTAACCTGTCTCTACCTGAATTGGTTTGCAATTTTTGTTCTTTTCCTTTTTTGAACCATCCGTATGCAGCTTGCGCATTATGCGTAGGATGCACTGCATCCATAAAAAATACCAATTCATCCTTTTTTTTCTGTTCCATAAATTCTAAATAGGCTTTCACAAAAGTTTCTTGTTTTTCTTCATCAGGATTGCCTGGTACTAATTTTGGTTTTTTATAAACGAAATCCAGTCGCTTCAGTAAATCAGCCATACCGCTTTCTGTATATCCTACTCCAAAACGAAGTAAAACATAGGCGCATATTTGTTTCGTTGTAAGGTATATTTGGCTCTCCAATTCTAGGCATAATAGTTCTTGTTGTTCTGACGTTAGTTTAGATACACTACCTTTATAATGAGTTTCGGCTAATTCTAATACGCCCCCCTTTTTGTATTTTTCAACATAGTTTCTTAAAGTTTCATCATCAAGAAATAAAGCCTCGACGACTTCGTCGAGAGACCATCCACTACCCAACAAAATGACTGCATTTATTTTATAAGCCAAATTGACATTTTTATCGAGCTTAGCTGCTCGATGTATTGTGCGCAATTCTTGCAATTCTGTTGGACTTAATTCAAAATTTCTCATAAGGCAAATAATGTCATACAATTTTAAAAATTGCAACTACACCTAAAAAGATTCATTCGCAAGGGAGTTCGAGGATATATAAGATAAATAATTGAATGTAATAGGATGAAACCTAATAGGGGAAGTATTAGAGGCATTAGTAAATTAATTTTAACTTAGCTGTGACATTTTATAATGGTAGCGAGGGATCTCAACGCAGAGATCCCTCGCTACCATTTTTCATGGTTATCATAAATCTAAAGCATCTACCTTAAACAATTTTCTGAGTAAAGTTGAGATGCTCGGGATGACGCCTCAGGAAGTTTTTTAAGAGATTTTAGGACCTAAAACTCATTCGCAATGGGTATACTAGCCATTTTACTGACATTTTCTATTATCAAAAAGCTTATGGTTTCGAGTTTCCTGGAACCTACGATAGAAATTGTCACAAAATAGTCTCTTTTTTGGAAATAAATTAAATGGGGTAATAACAAGCATGAAATTACCCCATTTATCATTTATTACCCTATTTAATACCCCATTAAAATTCTGGAAAAAATAAAGGCATATTTGCGATCTTTATTCTTCATCGACAGATGGTTGTAAAAAACGTATCGTTTTCCGGTCTCCATGAAACTGCATAATTCCTTCTTCTCTGGCATATACCAAACATTTTAAAGTCAGATCCATGTTTGGATTTTGTTCGGCAATTTTCTTCCCAATATCAGAAGAGGGATCAATCATCTCAATCTTAGGAGCAAACAACCTCTTTATAGTTCTCCAAACAAAACTGGCTTTTGGAATGAGAAGAAATTCGCCATTTTTCATGTGACGATTAAAGTAAACGTCGATTTTTCCTAGTCGCCCGGCCCTTCCTGGTTGTAACGAAATTCCCTGTTGCATCTGATGCTCCCTATCTAAGTACTTGTCCCAGTAATACCAGGGAATGGAAACTGGACCAGTTAGGAGTACTGTATTAGCATTTCCAATCTCTTTGAGAGAATTAAATATGGTCTCAAGTTCTTCAAACTTATACTGTTCCGCTGTAACTAATCGTAAAGCAGCCTGTACAAGTAACTGTTCTCTACCAAAAAGAATACTGTCGGCCCATTGTTCACCCATTCCACAAACTGTCATACCTCCTATCTTTTCTAGAAACCATATTTTATCGTAGATACAATATGAACCAATATAATAGGGTGTTTTCTTTACTGACATTTCTTCTATAAGATAGAGGACACCCTCAGGATCTTTAGCCTGGATCTTACTTGAAAAAGACTCTTGAATAGTCTTCAATTTACATTCGGAAAAATCAGACTGCCGTATTGTGTCTTTCAAGACTTCTAGAATGTAGTTTCGAGCTGAGGCGAGAATCTCCTTTACCTTGACGAAATCATTACTTGAATTGTGACCAAGGCTACTAAGAGTTTCTTTTAACTGCTTTAATTCTTCTATAAATTCCTTATAGGACGACTCAACTTCAAGTAGCCGAAGCGTATAAAGATCTTCCGGTACTATAGAAAGATATAGAATTGCTAATTGTAGAGAATCTCGTACGTCGTGATCTACTCTGGAAGACCAGCTCGTTCTCTTACCTTCTGGATTAAACCACCAACCAAACCAGCCATTTTTTTCATTAAGTTTTGACTGATATAGTTCAATGATCGATTTTGCAGGTATTTTTTTCAATAATAAAAGAGCGAGAGAAGGGTCGGGAGATCTTTTTTTCCGTTCGAGAAACCAAGAATAAGTCGCAAGAGCGTATACGAAGTCAAATCGTATTTCATTGACTTGTCTTTCAAAGGATTTCTGCAATTCACATCTAACATGCCAGTTTTCAAAATCTATCTTCGCATTATGAAGTAGGTCTTGAAATTGAAGTGATGTACTTTTATCAATAAGAGATAGCAAAGAATCAAATGATAAATCAATCTTTTTAGATAATACTAATTTCCCAAGTTCTGCAATGTATTTGGTTACAGCCTTGGTAATTCCAATTGCCCATTGAGCATCTTCTTTTGACTCAATCTGATGTTCGATATCACCAACAGCGATTGTGAGATCATCTACATTATCAAGAAAGTATTTTAGATAAACATCATTTTTCTTATTATTTAGCACACGAAAAATAACATGAGTTGCGGCTAATTCGGCTTGGAACCGTTCTTCAGGCAACTTATTTATAATTGCGTCAATACATAGGTAAAAGGGCGCACGAATCAAACGACGATAAAGATCCGGTGGGTGTAAACCAGAGAATGCTACTTCAGCAATGTTTGTTAGAATATTTTCCCAAAGGCTACTGAAATCCCAACCGAAAACAGGCTTTAAACCAAAGGCCCGCATGTTTGGATAGAAGGCTGTTGGATGTTGCCTTTTGTGATGGGAATATTCTCGCCTACCTGCAATCAACTCGCCCACTCCTTCTTCTGCTTCAGTAATTCGATTGTTCTTAACATCAGTAAGGATTTTCGATTGAAGCTCCTTTAAACACCTGTCTACAATGAGGTGAGCTGTGTTTTTACCCTGCACGACTTTGAATAATTTTTTCGTGACTTCTCTGATGAGATCTACTTTATCCGGATGACATAACAAGGTGGCGATATTCTCGTCTCGCTTAGTTTCTTCTCCCAAATATCTCTCCCAAAGAACGATTCCAACATTACGCTGTATTATTTCATTGAGAAAATTGCTAAGAACTTTCTGACCCTTAGAAAGAACGAGGATGCCATCCTTAGGAGATAGCACTTCAATTTTTATCCAATCTTTTGGAGCTTTAAATTCATTCTGTTGGTACCCAAGCTGACCAAAAAATTCTTCATTGGTGCGCAGAAACGAAATTTCGTAATCAACAAGTTTTTTCACTGATGATAAGAATAAAGCCTCGGTTATCCTCACTAGGTTTTCTGGCTTGGATCTCGTCTCTTTAGATTTAGCTTTAGAAGAATCTTTAATAAACGATTGATTCCCTTGTATTGCAATGGTGAGCTGTGCTATATTGGTACTCAGATTGGAGAAACTTGGAAAGAAGGCACTCTGAAAACCAACATTACCATGGACAAAGGAAATTATTTTTTCCTCTCCCCAACATTCAAAGTGTGAAAAATATTTACCTAAAGCCTTTAGAGATTTCTTCGTACTCATCTTGAGATTTATATTGGTTAAGAGAATAAAGTGTGTGGGTTTGCGACCACGCTTTTTTTTCCAAGCACTAACCTCATTTTTCATCGCACTAATAATTGTCTTCTGACGATCTTTTTCTCTTTCTTGCCGAATGTGCTTAACTTGAAAGATCCAGATATGTTCACTACCATCAGATACCTTTGAATTAATAGGACGATTGATAATCTCACTATAAGAAGTGAACGCTTCCTCTATTAATTCAGCGTCAATACCTCCATCACGTCCAGGACGAACGTGTGGTTCAATGAGTGGGCTGAAGTTATTTACAAGAATAGCGCAACAAAGCTCCTGAAACCGTTCCGGGACTAACTGATCTAAATTAAAGGTCGAGTAAACACTCAATTTTTCTCTGTCCTATAGTTGCTCATTGATATCTCCTACCAATTTGATCTCTTACAATACTAAAAAAGTTATACTCGGTCTTTTAGTAACTTACTAAATACCTTGTTAATATCTAAGTGGATGATTTTTTCGAACTACTTCATTACTTTCTCCCATAAAGCACTCCGACCTTTACCTTTAGGAATAATCAACCCTTCTTCTTTCATTTGTCTTAAAACTAGACGAATCATATCACGGCTAATACCAGGACAATCCGATTCAATCTCGCTAATAGAAAATGTAACAATTTTACGATTAATGGTGGAACGAATTAATTCTGTTTTTGAACCTCTACTAGTAGTAATGACTCCTACCCTATCTTCAAATTCTCTATAAGCACGAATTAATGAACCCCAAAAATAATTTAGCCATGGCTTAACATCTTGCTTGCCCTCATGCCAATTTTTAGAGCTCGCTTCTAACGTTTCATAATAACTTTCCTTACTATCTTCGAATATTCTTTCCAAACTAATGTAATGGCCTACTTGATAATCAAAATGATACAATAACATCAAAGTTAATAAACGTGACATCCTACCATTACCATCAGAAAATGGATGGACACATAAAAAATCAAGAATTGCTAAAGGTATCAATATTAAAGGATCTTTTTGATTTTGGGCAATAGCAGCAGAATAATTTTTTGTTAATTGTTCCATAACATTTTGTGTTAAATGAGCTTTAGTTGGTATAAAACGAATACGCTTTGTACCATCAGGGTGAGTTTCTATAATTTCATTATCAGTAAACTTCCATCGCCCCCCCGGGTTTGACATATAACGATATAATATTCCATGCAATTGTAAGATGACACCCATAGTAAACGGCATGTGTTCACCTGAATCATGAATTAAATTGAGGGCATCACGATATCCTGCAATTTCTTGCTCAGAACGAGTTTTAGGTTTAGTCTCTTTTAAAACTAATTCTTCAATCTTTTTATGTGGTAATTCTATACCCTCCAACCTATTAGAGGACTCACTTGATTCAATTTTGGCAACCATACGTAAAGTATTTAGAGTTTCAGGTGATTGCTTTACAAATAATGCCTGCTTGCCTCGATATTCCCCAATGGCGCGAAGACTACCCATTTGTTCAGCATCAAAAGTAAGTCTATCAAGATACTTTAAAGTAAGTGAGTTCATTTACACAATTCCTACATAAAATTAACTTAAATAGGGTAATATTACCATGGTTATTACCCCTTTAAAAGAATATTACCCTATTTATTGCTTACTTAATAAGGTAAAGTTATACTTCAAATGGTTTACTCGTTACCCCTTTGCTTTTCTCTCATACAATGGCCTAAAATAACAGCGAGGGAAAAACAAGCCTACACCGTTGAACTTGTTGGTAAACTGTTACTTCAACGGTGTGTATTAATGTCGACATTAAGCTTGTACCCCAGGGATTTCAAATTACTACCCCTCGGGCTTTTAAATCAAATGTCGACTTGTTATCTTCTCATTTTTTCCCTCCTTTTTTATGAAAGTTTTATAAAACACCATAAGTATTAGGTGCAGCTTTAATAAAAACTCTCTTTTTTTTGGAGTACTGGTTTAAAGTTCCCGTCAATGAAATCTTCTTCTTACTATCATTTATCCCAAGAGATTCCATGATTTTTGTTATATGCATGGGACGACCGACCTTTTGAATGATTTCCTTTACTTTTAAAATTTCACTCCCTTCTCTTAAAATTTCCAAGGGCTGACTTAAGGCGGGAGAAGCGTTCCTCTCAGAAAAATTCATATTATTCTTTAAATTGGAATCTTCCAAAGAGTTGTCATAAAACTCTTCTAAGCCTTTGAGATAAGCTTTTTGAATCTCAACCTGCATCATTAAAGCTTGAAGCTGAGTTCGACTTTCTTCAATTTTTTTTTCCATTTCCTTCCTTTTCAATTCATTACTCATAACACTCATATTCGCACATAAAAAAAATATTATATGAGTAAAAAAACAAAAGATCAATAATCTTAAAAAAAATTAATTTATACATATTTATACTATCGACCTTTCATTAATATGTATTTTAAACTAGGTCTGCGAAAAATCAAACAACTCCACGACATGAGGAATTAATTAGAAGGGCGATTGACACATACTAAGCTCTTCTCAAATTTCTGCAAGAACTGAACTGCTCTAAAAATGACGAACTAACAATTTAAAAGCCACACAAAAAGGAAAAAGGAAACAAACCATCAACAGAACGACCAAGTGATACGAAAAATTAAAGCTGCAAAACGCATAACTAAAATTACACTTTTATAAAAAAATTCCATAACTTATTCCGATTTTTCATGTCTTTTTCCATACAATCATGATCCTCGTATCATACCTTTCAAATAAATGTAAACATATTTATAGTATGCCCACATGCAAAGTTATCCGTTATTGTCCATATGTAAATTTTAAAAAGTGTGTTACCCCAAATTATCAAAAAAAACTCAGAAAGGATAAATTGAATTAATCGTAGATCGTAGCATACAACAAATAATGGAATTATCTTATCAAAATTAGAACAAATAAATTTTTTTTCAAATTCTGTTTATTAAGACTTGTTTTTTGAAAAAAAATACCTTAAGCTTGACGTAAGCTTGCAAAAGCGAAGAAGTATAGGGGCACTAAGTCCCCTATACCCAGGCTTTATCGGCGCAACTAACGCCGCTAAAACCCTGACCATAACCAACTCTACGGGAGTCAGCCATGGCTAAAGCTAGTCTATACGATGCAATTTCATTAATCAACAACCATCTCGACTCAGAACTCAATACCGCAATAGAGAACAATATTATAAAGTTGTTAGCGCGCACTCAGCTCCCGGTCAATCAACTCATCCTTCACCTTAAATCTTTGATTTTTCTCGGAAAAGAAAAAGGTTATTTGACGATTGATGAAGTGAAAGCGATCCTTAAAAAAACCAACACCGAATACCCTGAACTAATAGGGAAAGAGCTTCTTCAATTATTGGAAGACTTGTCCATCCCTGTGCTTGAAAATGACCCTGAGGAGGAGGATTTTGCGTCACCAGACGAAGGAGAGACAGCCACTTTCTCTGAGGATGATGACGACATCGATGAAAATCTTTTTTGGGATCCACAGGATGAATCAACCGTGGATCCTCAGGATCTATACCAACGAGATATGCGCAAATTTACCCTTTTAAATCGTCAAGATGAAGTGGATCTTGCCAAACAAATGGAAGAAGGGATGAAAGAAATGCTCCAATCCTTAGCGCACTGTCCCAGAATTTTAGAATTAATTGAGCGGGAATTCTTAAAAGTAGAATGCGGTTTTCTTAAAGCCAGTGACATGATCATGGGGTTTATAGAACCTAATGCTTCTCTCAGCCTAGAAGAAGAGGAGGTACCTTTTGAGGATGGCATTAAAAAGGAACCATTGGGATCAAAACTGGACTGGGCAGAGATGACACGACGTTTTAACGCAATATTTTATTTAAAAGATCTAGCTTTACAATCACTTCAATCTTTTGGGCGAGCAGATCAAAGAAGTCAGCGTGTTTTAAATAAATTGGCTGAGTGCTTGGTTAAATTTAAGCTGTCCTCTTCTCTGATTGACAACATGGCAGCGGCTCTGAAAAACCTCCAAAAAGAGGTCCAAGGGTATCAAGATCTTTTAGAAAAACTGAAGCCTCAGGATGACAATCCTTCAGCTACAAAAGCCTATAACCTCGCTTTTATTGTTCAACAAAAGAAACGGTTAGAATTGCAAAAAAAGTTTGGGTTAACCTTTGAAGACATTAATGAGCTACATCAAAATTTATTAAAAGGGGAAGCCAAGATCAAGCAAGCGAAAAAAGAAATGATTGAAGCCAATCTTCGTTTAGTTTTTCCTTTTGCAAAGAAGTATATCCATCGGGGTTTACAATTTTTGGATTTAATTCAAGAGGGCAATATCGGATTAATGAAGGCAGTGGATAAGTTCGATTATAGACGGGGGTATAAATTTTCCACTTATGCGACGTGGTGGATCCGCCAGGCTATGCAGTGCTCAGTGAACGAACAGGGTCAGACCATTCGACTCCCAATCCATGTAACAGAAAACCTGAATAAGCTTAATCGTGTTTCACGCAAAATGTGGCAGGATCAGGGGCGAGAACCTACCCTCGAGGAGCTTGCCCAAGAAACAGGGATCCCCAAAAAGAAAATTCGCGCGATGCATCACATTGCCAAGGAACCTGTTCCTATCGAAGTTCCGAGTGACAATAATGAAACTGTCAATTTAGGGGATTACCTCAAGGATACCACTTTTTTATCGCCGTTCAATGCCACAACCAGCTTGGGATTACATAACGCAATCCAAAAAGCGTTATCTCTCCTAACGCCTAGAGAAGCTGAGATATTGCGATGTCGTTTTGGGATTGATACCGATCAGGAACTCACCCTTAAAGAGACAGGGGAAAAATTTAACCTATCACGCGAACGTATTCGCCAAATTGAAGCCAAGGCCTTAGATAAACTTCAAGAGTTCAATTGTTCCAAGGAGTTAAAAAGCTATTTAGAGGAAGAAAAGGAGTGAGCAGGGGACCTGTGTAAATTTTAGAGCAAACGGGACCCAAAACCTGAAAAGAAACCTCCCTAAATCGGAGTGTTGGGTTGTGCGTCCCGTGCCTGCTGCACCATTTTATTGGTAATTGTCCCGGAAGCTACCACAAGATACCCACACGCCCAAAAAAGCCTCCCCCAAAACTGCATATTGACATTTTTACTGGATTAGTATCTCATAGCTTAGGGGGAGTAATCAGTCGTCTGCCCTATAGCTATAGGAGCGATTACTTCAAAGATATCGATAAGAGAAGAGATTGAATATATGTTTAAACTTTTAAAAAAACCTCAAAAAAATCAGACACTTATTAATGATTTTTGCGAACAGGGTTATACTGAATTAAAAAATCAGTATTTTTCTAAAGAGTTTTATCGAAAAACCTATAACGCTTTTGACAATGTAATAGAATTGTTTTCGGAAGACCCATCATCAAACAATATCATTTCTAATGTCGAAAAAGATTTTGGAAATCACTTTCAGGCCATTTTTTCTGGAGCGCCAACGGGATATAGAGATTGTCGCAAAATCGCAACTAAAAAAGACCAAAAAATCTACTTTCAATTCTGCAAAGAGTTTTATTCCCTAATGTTGGAAAAATATTCAGAAGTTTTAATAAAGTTTGACATTCTCAGAGTCTTTTTTGAGTCCCTTAGCACCATAGACGAAAAAGCAAAGATCCTATTTAACCAGGCTATCGATAACCTCGAACATGATGTTTCTGGGCTTAGGGATGTTTTGTTTAGAAATAGAGAAAATCTGACGGTTATAACAAGGATACTGAGATACGAAAGCAATCATCAATTCTGTACTTCACCCCATTATGATAAATCTGGTCTCACATTGGTATTGGATAACAGTGACTTACAAAATGATAAATTTCGTATTGGTCCCCATATGAAAAATTTTGATATGTCGTTACTATTACCTCCAAATCGACAGTTTGATGGTTATAAGAACTCAACCTCAACCCTTCTTTTTCCTGGGGCCTGTTTGAAAAAAATTGGATTAAATATAAATCCCACACCACATGTGGTTTTACCTTCTGAAACAAGGCGTTATGCAATTGTTGTCTTTTGTCTTGTCCCTCATATCGATACTAAAGATATCCAAACGACCATTATAAATAAAACAGAGTTGAGTATGTATAACCGTGAACACTGAAAACCATCCTTCGGCTAAAATAATTTTAAGACGACCGCAGGATAATCAAATTTTACTCATTGGGAGAACTATTGATGATCAAATAGGATTAGAACCTGTAGGAGGCAGAATTGAAACTGACTTCAAAAACAAGTTATCTGAGACATTTGAAGACTGCGTCCTACGAGAAGTTAATGAAGAGTTAGGTATAAAAGCAACTATTACCCATTATATTGGAAGTTATTATTTTTTTTGGTCTATAAAAGAAAATGCGTGTAGCAATTGCGTATTATTTTTGGGAAATATAATTTCCGATCATGAACCATTCCCTCATCATTCTGATGGCTGTGGCCTCTCTATCTCGCCTGTTTGGGTAACACTAAATGAAATTAAAGCGCGAAATTTACCAATAAGAAGTTATCATATTGGATTGGAAGACCTGCTTGTGAAAGCAGCCAATTTAATTAATACCTGAAAGATGTTGTAATTACTGATAGACTATTGTGTCCAAATGAACTTGAGCTTCCTGATCTGACAATATCCTGTTTGTTTTATTAAAATAATCTAACTGAACTTCATGCAGTTTTGAATCGACATTTTTAATTTTATCATCTAAAAAACTATATCTAACCCCTTTATAGTTAATGAAAGGAGGAGTTTTTAATAAGCTTACTTCAACTTCTTGAACATTTTTTAGCTGATCATCTACAAAAATAATCTTTTTAGGGGACCAATTAGCAAGTGAAAGAAATTCTAGTAAACATTCCCCTTTATGTTTTCCACCCGTGAAAATGATTCCCTGTTTAATTTTGCTTCTTTCACCCAATGTTAAATTAGCTTGAAAGTCTTTAAATACACCATTATTAAAATTAACCCCAACAGATTCTAACTGACGAATTGTTGTTTTGAGTAGAGCATCATCTCTCGAAGTTAAACCCATAACAGCAATACCCCTATTTTGTAATGTTTTAATTATGCTACCAGTATCCTGTTCAACAAGCTTTGCAGCAGATATTTCGTTAACTTGAGTGTAAATTTCAACGGTAGATTTCATAGCTTCTTCATGTTTCATCCCCAATTTACGTTTTTTATTATAATAGTCTGAAAACCATTGAGGCGTTCCTAATGTTTGTGGAAGCTCTATCACAGTATTATCTATGTCTAATAAAACCAATGTGTCTGGACTAATATGGGAAACTATTTGGGAAATGCTTTTGAATTCAACTATTTCAGCTAAAAGACTCGAATCTTTAAAAAACAGTACTATGGTTAAAAATAACTGAACATAATATAAATATTTCTTCATTCTAAATTTCTCCTGAGCTCTCTATGCCTCAAATAACCTACTATACTTGCCTTGAAACGTATTTAGGAATAGAAACTTTTAAAAAATCCTCTATCTTTTCTTGTTGCAAAGGTTTTGTGAAAACAACATTCATTCCAGCCTCAATACAACGCTGTTTGTCATTGGCCCCAATATGTGCAGTTAATCCAACAATGAGAACATCTTGGCTAGTTGAAGACTTTTGCAAACGAATTCTTCTTGTTACTTCACACCCATCAATATCGGGGAGGCCAACATCCATAAAAATCACATCATAACTCTTACTTTGTACTTGTGCTAATGCAGTTAAACCATCTGATGCCACATCCACTTCACAATTTAGTTCAGTAATAATAGCTTTAGTAATTTTAGCAGTGATTGGATGATCCTCCACAACTAAAACCTGGATCTTATTTGGGGCATGTGAAACAAGGGTATTATTTTCCACTTCTTTTTTTGCAGTTTTAATAAAGCTGATATCTTTATCAACTCCAAATTCATCATCTAACAAAGATTCTTGTAGAGGAATAATGCAACTAAACGTGGAGCCTTTGTTGGGTTGGCTATGGACGTAAATTTCAGCTGCTAAATCATCAATGAACTGTTTCGCGATAGTAAGTCCTAATCCAGATCCCTGATATATACCCGAGGAAGAAGCACTAAGACGCTTAAACCGAGTAAAAATAACTTGTTGTTTATCTAAAGGAATACCTATACCTGTATCTTCTACAGCCAGTTTAATAATAATTTTATTATTATCTTTCCTGGCTAGAACTGCTGAAACAGTAACATCGCCTTTATTTGTAAAATTTAAAGCATTAGCCAGCAATTCTAATACAATACGATAAATTCGTCTGGAATCTCCTACAACATATTTAGGAATTTTTTCATCATAAATTAATTGTAAATTTATGACTCTTTCTTTAGCTCTAGCCAAGTGAAGTTCAATTACTTCTTTTAAAACTAATTCTAAATTAAATTTTTTCTTTAATAACGGAATTTCGCCAGAATTTACACTTACAACGTCCAAAACTTCATTCATAAAATTAAGCAAAGCATTACCTGATGCAATTAATGTATCAACATACTCGTTTACTTCGGGATTGTTTGATTTAGATTTGATCAGTGTAGCTGAACCTAGAATACCAGCAATGGGCGTACGTATGTCATGACGCATATTTTCTAAAAATTCAGTCTTTGCTTGATTGGCAATTTCCGCTTCTTCTTTAGCTTTTCTTAATTCAAACTCAATCTCCTTCAAGTGGGAAATATCAACCGAATTTCCAATTATCCCAATAATTTCATTATTTTCATTCCGCAAAGGCATTTTAGTTGAAAGGTAGATTCGTCCTCCCACTTCTTCTTCTAAACTGAAGGTTTCTCCTAACTGTAAAACCCTATTATCATTATGTTCAATATATGCTGCATATTGAGGCCAAAGCATTTGATCGGTTTTACCAATGATATCCGACTTCAATTTTAAATTGGATATCTGTACCATAAAATTATTGCAACCTAGATAAACCCCATCTTTACTCTTCCAATAAAGGTTGCCTGGCGCTCCTTCAATGATTTTACTTAAATACAGATTTAATGAAAAATTTTCCTTTTTTAATTCACTTTCTTTTTTCTTCTGTAAGGAAGTATCCGTCAGACTGCCAATAACACCCATAACAACGTTTTGTTCATTTACCCAAGGAGATTCTGTAATTAAAAATGTCTTTTTTTCACCATTTAATGTAATCATTTCTTCAAAGGTAAGTGTTTTACGTTCTATTATCACTTCTTTACTATATTTTTCAAATATATCAGTGTTCTCTAACCATAAATAGGCATCTTTTTTTTCAATAAAATTTTTTGAGCTTAGCCTAAATAACTTTAATAACCCTTCGTTACATCCCAAACAATGACCTTCATTATCTTTCCAATAAAAATTGCCGGGAAGATTGTGAGATGTTAAGTACTCTAGATTATTGAGATCCGTACCTCTAAAATTCATCGTCAACATATTCATAAGCCTAACTCCATTTTCGCCTGACACACACCCCTTGTATGCTAAGGATATTACCTCATTTAGAATTATTTTTAAATAGCGCATTGCTCATCAAAAATAACCCACCCTCCTTGTGTATTTTCTTATTTATTGACGTTCAAGGTTAGTACCCATCTTTTTTGTAAAGGATGGGGGTGGTCATATAGGTTTTATTTATATCTTTATATTATAATAGTAACAAGTATCAATGTTATTTGTTACTACTTGTTATCAAATGGGGGAAATTATGAAGCGTAAAGTTAACCTTACTTACCAAATGGTGGGGGAATATTGCTCTCAACTCATACAGAAGGGGGAAAAACCTAATATTCGAAAACTTCACCAACAACTGGGGGGCTCTTTTTCCACCCTGTCGGTATTGCATCAACAGTGGCTAACAGCGCAAAATCTCACCACTAGAACGGATACCCCATTATCTGAGCAATTTCAGAAAGCCTTATTTGCTGAATTCGGGCGAGTAACTGGTGACATACGACAAAACCTAGAGACACAATTAGCAGAGGAAAAAACACGGTTTCAAGAAGCGCAGGATCTCCTAAAAGAGCTTGAGCTTAAACTAGAACAAATCACCGAGGAGTATACCCAATATAGAAAAGAAGAAGCAGAACATAAATTACAGTTTGAAAAAACACTTTCTGCTACACAGGCACTCTTGGTCGAAAAAGAAAAACATGAGAGAAGCTTAAGCGATCAACTAGAAAAATTAAGAGAGCGATCACATGAAGCAGAACTAAACACTGCTATCTGGGAAACGCGTCACCAAGAAAGCGAAAAGCAAAATCAACAACTTCGACAAGAAATCAAAAAGCTGAAAGAAGGTGTTTTTTAAATCTGTCATAGGATTAACAAAAAAATAGTGCTGGTGTGGCTTAGCCTCTCTATCCTCTATCTGACAATGTACTTTTACAACCCTCTGAATAACGACTACACCCCAAGAAATAACCGTGTTTACCCTTAATTCGTCTCATGGGTGCTTTGCACCTGGGGCAAAGCTTCGAAACATTGGACACCCCTTGTAAAGCCATCAGCCCTGTCTGCAATTCCTTATTCATATCTGTCACTACAGTCAAATATGACTGTTTGCCAATGGCAATTTCATCCAATGCTTTTTCTAAACCACTGGTATAGGCTACTTCTAAAAAACTAAATTTCCCAACTAAAGCATCAACGATGGTTTCTGCAATAGGTTGAGCATAAAAAACTCGTCCCTTCATTGTTACATACTCTCGCTGTTGAATGTTCGATAAAATCGCGGCATACGTGGATGGTTATACAAAGAAAGTAATTATGCTAAAGAAGTTCATAAAATTTTAATTAATACTTTATTTTAGATAAAAAAATATCAAAAAATCAAAGTTAAATACTGCGTATGTGGGTTGATTGACTTGTATTTTGCTTAGCATAATATTTTAGAACGATAAATAAAGTTTAATACTTTAACTATCGTGGAGAGAGGCATCCTTGTATGCAAAAGAAATTATTATTAGTTGAACTGATTCATGATTTAGAGCAGGAACTGTTGAGACTGGGCTACACCGATGGTTCTATGAATTTTTATCGCAGACATTGGAAAAAGTTGATTCTGTTTGCAAAAAAAAGAGACGAAACCTTTTATTCTGAAAATTTAGGAATAGATTTTATTGAACAACATTACCATATCTTTGAAAAAAGTTCTAAGCATAAGCTTGTATCATCGGAAGTTCAAAAATTGCGTGTTATACGTATGATTGGGGACTTTCAATTACATCATGCTGTCTTACGTCGATACCAAAAACATAAACAAATTCTTAGCGATCCCTATTTTATTTCCATTAGAAATCAATTTAAATCATATTGCGAAAATAAAAATTTATCCAAAAAATCTATTCTTAATCGTGTTAACCAATCCGAACGGTTTATGGATTATCTTGTTGCGCAGCATATTACAAGTTTTAATTCAATTAATATTGAATTGATCTATTCTTATATTAAAACCTTATCTGGTTATACCCGCAGCACTATAAAAGAAAATATTTTATCGATACGTTCTCTCTTACGTTTTCTCTTAGAAATGAAAAAAATACGAATTGATTTTGCCTCAAAAATACCGATGATAAAGGTAAGAAAGCAAACCCATATTCCATCTGTATGGACAAAAAATGAATTAAAAAAATTGATTGCAGCTATTGATAGAGGGAATCCGAAAGGCAAACGAGATTATGCCATCATTTTATTGGCTTGCTGCCTTGGGATGCGTTGTACCGATATTACATGTTTAAAAATGGAGAATTTCCATTGGGAAGAAAAGAAATTGATTTTCACCCAATCTAAGACAAAAATTCCTCTATCCCTTCCATTGACGCAGGAGATAGGTTGGGCAGTGATCGATTACTTAAAATATGGTCGACCAAAAATAGACAGCCCCTATCTATTTATAAAACACATTGCTCCCTTTGGCCCCTTTGCAAGGGGTGATTGTTTATACCAGGTGATTAAAAGATACATAGAATTGGCACACATTCCTGTTTTAAAAAAAAGAAGGGGTATGCATTCCCTTAGACACACTATGGCCAGTATTTTACTTGAAAAGAATACACCACTTTCCACCATTTCAGATATTCTTGGTCACACTAATAGCAATTCGACGTCTGTTTATCTGAAGGTTGATATAAAAAAACTGAAGGAGTGTTCTCTTACTTTTGGAGGAACAACCAGTCGTGAATAATATATTTTACACAGGCCCTTTAAAAGATTATATTAAAAATTTCGTAGCACTAAAACGTGCTATTGGGTGTAAGTATAATTTTGAAGAGAGTCGTTTAAAATGTTTTGATAGATTCATGTTAGAAAAATATCCAAATGCGACCGCTCTTTCAAAAGAAATTGTAATTGACTGGTGCAGTAAAAAAGCTTACGAAACACGGGCAAACCAACGTATACGTGTATGTATCATTCGACAGTTTGGAAAATATTTGGATTCCATCGGTATCAAAGCTTATATTATTCCAAGAAAATATTATCCTACTGAAAGAAAATATATGCCTTATATTTATACCATTGATGAGTTGGAAAGATTTTTTAAACAAACTGATAAATGTCGATATCATTATGAAGGTTCATATCGGCATCTGATTATGCCTGTGATTTTTCGAATGATTTATATGTGCGGACTGAGAGCATCAGAAGCGAGACTTCTCAAAGTTGGTGATGTTGATCTCAGGAATGGCGTTCTCACTATCCGTAATTCTAAAAATAATAACAGTCGATTAGTTCCTATGTCTGATTTGCTTACGAAACTTTGTCGAACTTTTTCCAAAAAAGTACACCCTGATCCAATCACAGAAAATTACTATTTTCCAGCCCTTGGTGGTAAACCAATGACGTTCGGTAATCTTTATTGTAATTTCCGTAGATTTTTGTGGCGCGCTAAAATTTCGCACAGAGGGAGGGGGTATGGTCCACGTCTCCATGACTTTCGCCACGTGTACGCCGTGCATTGTTTAAAAAAATGGGTCGATCAAAAAAAAGATTTAAATGTATACCTTCCTATACTCAAAACCTATATGGGACATGATTCATTTTCGGAAACTGCGTATTATTTGAGATTAACCGCAGATGTATTTCCTGATATAACGTTGAAACTTGAAGGTCTGTATTCAGAAATAATTCCTAAATTAGAAGGAGATATCGATGAAGCCAACTGATTTTGCAAAATACCTTACTGATTTTTTTTCGATTTACCTATCAACACAAAGGAATGTCAGTAAGAATACTATTCATTCCTATCGTGATACATTTAAATTGTTGATTAATTACTGTCAGGAAATGAAAAAAATTCCAGTCGAACGGATAACCCTAAACGTTCTTTCAAGCACATTGATTACTGATTTTTTGGAATGGTTAGAAATAAATAGAAAATGTAGTATTTCCACTAGGAACCAGAGACTTGCCGCCATTCATTCTTTTTTTCGATACATACAGGCAGAAGAACCTGCTGGTATATTTAATTTTCAAAAGATCATTGCTATTCCTATTAAAAAAACAAAGAAAACAGTGGTGCAGTATCTAACTCCACAAGCGATAAAATTACTTCTAGAGCAGCCTAATAAACATACATGCAAGGGAAGACGCGATCTTGCTTTAATCAGTGTTTTGTATGATTCAGGAGCACGTGTGCAAGAATTAATTGATATTAGAGTTTGTGATGTTACCTTGCAAAAGCCTGCGGTCATAACATTAACTGGTAAAGGTAATAAAATCAGGCGGGTTCCCATCATGCAGAACACAGCTTCTTTATTGGAAAACTATATTCTAGAAAACAAGTTGGATAAGCCTGGTAAAAATGAAAATCCATTGTTTATAAATAACCAGCATCATAAATTAACAAAAGAAGGTATTACCTTCATCATCTCAAAATATGTTGAATCTGCAAGGAAAACATCAACACTCGTGCCTCCGAAAGTAGCAGTCCATATGCTGCGCCACTCAAAAGCCATGCATTTATTGCAGGCAGGGGTAAATCTCATATATATCCGTGATTTCCTTGGTCATGTCGATTTAAAAACTACAGAAATCTATGCTAGAGCGGATACCGAAACGAAAAGGAAGGCAATTGAAAATGCCTATCCTGAACTGATTGACAATACTCTTCCTGATTGGACTAAAGATCAGACATTGCTTTCCTGGCTATCTGAATTAAAGTAGATTGGAAATTATGTGAACTAAATGGACTCAGAAACCTTATTATTTATTGTTATTTAAAGAGTTTTATAGATTACTTGGCATAACGGTTTTCTTTGCGTAATAAATAGCTTCTTTTTTGCAATGCGAAAAAGGGTTGTTGCTATTTCTGAGTACTATCGCCGCACTGCAAAAAAGAAGCTATTTATTATGCAAAGATTTGCATAAAGAGGGTCGGCCGATCCCTTCTTTTTCTAATTTAGAGATCAATGCAGGTTCTGTGTAACGTTTGGGCCCTTTCGTTTGTATATTCAGTACTTCTCTCTTCGAAGGAATAAGAATATCTCCTTGAACAACTTGAGGCAAAATCGATGGCTCTTCTTCCTCTGCTTTTTCTTCTGCTTGATCAGTTGGAATCAAATGTTTCCAACCGGGATAGAGTAGCGTCTGTCCCTTGCAGTGATATAAAGGCAATTTGTCGTCCAGCCCCTCCGGTGCTTCTTCAGCTTGCAAGGTGATGGTGCTTATCTTAATAATGGCCGGCGACATTTGACAGGCTAAGGCCCGCAAACGAATCAATTGATATAAGGCTTTAGCTTTCTCATCAGTGATGTCAATATGCTCTTTTGAAAAATCGGTGGGACGAATGGCCTCGTGAGCCTCTTGGGCATTCTTCCCTGCCTTCCACTCATTGGGTTTTTCAGGAATATGATCACCGTTACCCATTTTTCTAAGTACTGCTCTCGCACTTTCTATTGCTTCTTTAGAGAAATTTGGGTTATCACTACGATGATACGAAATAAACCCCTTTTCAAATAATTCTTGAGCAACCGCCATGCTTTGGGTGGCATTCAAACCCAATACTAGAGATGCTGCTTTCTGCAATGTTGTTGTTATGAAGGGCGGAGGCGGATGCCTTTTACTTTCTTTGTGTTCGATATTAAGTACCCGAACGGTGCAAACGCTAGCAACCTTATCCGCTAATGCCTTATCTAACACATAAGGCATTTCCTCAGTGACAAAAGGGCTACTATCCCAATTGGCGAACCAATTTTGGGGTTTTTCAAAATGTAACCGGACACCATAATGCTTAACACTGCTGAATTGGCGGATAGCGCGTTCTCTTTCCACCAGTAATCGAACTGCTACTGTTTGGACGCGACCCGCGGATAATCGTTGATCCAAAGTTCGACTTAAACTACTGGACACCTGATACCCCACTAATCGATCTACAACTCGTCTTGCCTGCTGGGCATCAAATAGCTGTTGATTAATATCTCGCGGATTGGCAACTGCAAGCTTTACTGCTGGCTCTGTAATTTCATTAAACTGAATTCGATGTAGCGATTTTGGTTTTAAATATCGTGCCAGGTGGGCGGCAATGGCTTCCCCTTCTCTGTCCGGATCTGTTGCTAACCATACGCTCTCAGCTTGATCGGAAACTCTTTTCAATTCTTTTACCGTTTTTTCTCCTCGTTCTGAAAGCTCATAGATTGGTAAAAAATCAGGTGCCTCAACACCCATTTCTTTTTTCGGTAAATCGCAGATATGGCCCATCGATGCCTCAACTCGCCATCCTGCACCCAAATATTTTTGTATGGTCTTTTTCTTGTTGGGAGATTCTACAATAACCAATTTCATCTGGAACCCTCCCTTGGTTTTGGGCTAGCGTCCTCTGCTCTGGGTGGAAGCCCGAACAAAATTCTATCCCCTGCCTTAAACAAAAATTGATCGAGCTCTTGAATAAACTCATCACCCTTGTTTTCTGATTCATATTTTTTAAGTACATAAGCCCCAGCCAAAATTTTACGCCTTGTTTCATCTTTTCTAGATTGTAACTGCGTTCTAGTTTGCATCATTTTGATCCGGGCTTCCAATTGTTCTTTCTGTTTCAAAAGTTTCTCGAGCGACAAATTTGTCATACTGCAACCCCTCTGACTAAAACCTAAAGACAGCATAACATAAATTTATTCCGAAAAAAATAGTCCTTATCTGCCGGAGCGTAGCGAAGGTAAAGACAAATTTGTCGTCTGGCAAGAAATCTTGAATTAGTTTTACCATTGATCAAGCGATAACCTGATCCTGGAGTGGAACGGCAGGCGCACTTAAACGTTGCGAGCAACGTAGTCATTTTTAAAGGTAATCTCAAATGGCGATTTACCATTTTTCAGCAAAAATGATCTCGCGATCTCACGGTCAAAGTTCCGTTGCGTCAGCGGCATACCGACGTGCCACAAAACTTAAGGATGAACGACTAGGGTATACAAAAGATTATTCAAAAAAAGAAAAGGTCATCCACAGCGAGATTTTAATTCCACAAAATTCTCCTGACTGGTTAAAAACTATTATTCAAAAAAACAACCACAATGCAGCAGAACGATTATGGAATATCATCGAACGAACTGAACGCCGTAAAGACTCAGTGCTTGCTAGAGAGATCGACTTTGCATTACCCCTAGAGTTGAACGAGAAACAAAATATTTTATTAGCACGAGACTTCATCCAGGAACAATTCTGTCAACGCGGAATGGTTGCCGATTTTAGTGTCCACTGGGAAAAAGACAATCCACATGTACACGTCATATTAAGTACCAGGGAGTTGAGAGAGCAAGGATTTGGACCGAAGGTTAGAAGTTGGAATGATAAAGCTTTGTTGTTTGCTTGGAGGAAGGCTTGGTCAGAGCATGCCAATAGAGCACTGGCTAAAGAAGGGCTTGATATCAAAATAGACCATCGAAGTTATGCAGAGCTTGGGATCGATTTAGTCCCTACGCAACACGAAGGCCCTGAGCGACATTTATGTCCTGAGGAGAAACGCAGGGACGTCATTGAGAAAAATAAAATCATCCGTTCACAAAATTTAAAAACGATTATTGAAAAACCAGAAACCCTATTAAGGAAAGTCAGTCAGGAACGTAGTTCTTTTGACTCGAACGATTTAATGCACTCTCTTAGCACTCATGTCCCCATCAAAGATGGGGCAAAAGAAACCCCTCGCTGGCAAGAGGTGACTGATGATTTTGAAAAAATATTTACCGAACTTTCTAAAAATGAATCCGTATTTACTGAACGCAGTTTAAAGGCGGTATTGTCTAAGCACACCACCGATAGTGATATGGCCATGAAAGCCTTACAACAACTTAAGGCCTCCCCCGAGCTGCTTGCCATCGGACCGGGGGAAGATGGACGGGAACGTTATACCACTCGATATATTTTTGATATAGAAAATGCCCTACAAGATTTCTCAGATTACCTCCGAAAACGCAATACCCATCGAGTTCGTTCCCATGTCATTAACAAATACCTGAAGGAATACAATCTTAAAGACGACCAAGCCAAAGCGGTACGCCATATTTTGGCAGGCCAA